>ENA-OQCS01001541-OQCS01001541.1-human-gut-metagenome-genome-assembly--contig:-NODE-1541-length-11573-cov-1.720426_pt1 | contig 11573 bp, 17 predicted proteins | sample MGYA00242757_ERZ504575 | MGnify/ENA primary metagenome ERZ504575 (study PRJEB26092, sample SAMD00036297) | human gut metagenome | host: Homo sapiens | study: EMG produced TPA metagenomics assembly of... | reverse complement strand
CTTATCCTTCAGTTCCACGATAAGCTTCTCCGCCGTCTTCTTGCCAATTCCCGGTGCTGCTGAAATTGCCTTGATGTCCTTCGACATCACGGCAAATCGAAGTTCGTCTGGTGTAAGCTGCGCCAGAATCCCAAGACCTCCTTTCGGTCCGATCCCACTGACACCGATCAGAAGCTTGAACACAGAAAGCGCATCACGGTTTAAAAATCCATACAGCTGCATGGCATCTTCTTTAACATTCAGATAGGTGTGGATCTTCACTTACTCCCAACCGGCGGAAGCTGTCCCATCGCCTGTCCGGACATAAAAATTCCGTAGCCCACGCCGCCTACATCTACGATCACTTTATCTTCTTCGAGAGCTACAAGCTCCCCTCTTATATATGAAATCATCTCTTCCTCCCATGCTATGACAATACGATGCTGCCAAGTCTTTTGAGCATTTCATTTGCCACAACTCCGATAATAAATCCGGTGATCACTCCTGCGATCAGAAGCACCGGCACATAATAGGCGACGCTGAATGTCTCCACGACCAGCATCGCTACGATCAGCTGACCGACATTATGAAAGACACCACCTGCCATGCTGACTCCAAAAACACTGAATGATCCCCGCTTTTTCAAAATCACCATCACTGCAAGGCTTAAAAGTCCGCCTGCCAGACTGTATAAAATACTAAACAGACTGGCAAAAATAAATCCGGACAGCACGATACGCGTCACCGAAAGCAACAGGGCATCCTTCCACCCATCTTGTACAGTGCCACCACAACGATCAGATTCGCCAGTCCAAGCTTAACCCCCGGAATCCCGATCTGAAACGGGATCAGAGTCTCTACATAACTAAATATCAGCGCAAGGGCAGTAAATACACCAAACCACGCTATTCTGACTGTATTTTTCTTCATATCTTAATTCGTCACCGCATCCAGTTCGGCTTCTTCTCCATCGACAATTTTCAGAACGATCTTATTCGGAAGGCAGATAATACTCTCTCCGTTCCTTGAAATTGCTTTCTGGTGTACACAGATCTGATCCGGACAGTTGGCCGCTGCCATTTTCACTTTTCCGTTCTCGATCTGCACGGTGTTCGTTCCTCCGTTGATCTTAAATACACGCTCTTTCTGCAGATCCAGTGTCTCTACCACTTTCCCGTCAATCTGTATTTCTACAACGCCTGCGCTTTTCTGGCTCGTGAATAGATGTCCTGCAAAAAAAAATGCTTGCCGCAGCAAATACAAGGAGGACAAGAATCAGATCATTCTTTTTTGAAACCGGATGCTTTCTCCTCATGGCTCTTATTTTCTTTATGGCTCATAGGGTTCTCCTTTTTCTTTGTTTATTCTAACACATCATTTTATCTAATGCAATCAAGTGTTCGATTGATTTTTTTCATGGGGGAACGTATAATGGGGTAATTGACGAATGAGGAGGTTTGCGATGAAAATAAAAAGTTTGGGAATTGGTATTTGTTTGAGTTTGTTTGGGACTTTTTGTCTGGGCGGATGTTCTGGGAGTTCGCCGCAGCCGGTGTCGCGGACGGTTACCGTGTTTGATACGGTGGTGACGATTACGGTTTATGATAAGGATTCAGAGGATGTTCTGGATGCTTGTGTGGCGAAATGCGAGGATTATAATGCGCGGTTTAGCCGAACTTCGGAAGGAAGCGAGATTTATGAGCTGAACCATGCAAACGGGGAGCCTGTAACACTTTCGGGTGATACGGTGGATTTGATTCAGAAAGGCGTGGAATACAGCCGTCTGGCAGATGGAAAGTTTGATATTACGATCGCTCCACTTAGTGACTTGTGGGATTTTAAGAATAATACGGGGACCGTTCCTGATGATACGGCGATTCAGGAAGCGAAAAGTCATATCGGATATGAGAATGTGAGGGTTGATGGAAATACGGTTCAGCTTCTGGATCCGGAGGCGGCTATTGATCTTGGCGGAATTGCAAAGGGATATATTGCGGATCAGCTGAAAGCATATCTGAAAGAGCAGAATGTATCCCATGCGCTGATCAATCTGGGCGGAAATGTGCTGGCTCTTGGCGGCAAACCAGATGACTCGGATTATAATATCGGGATTCAAAAGCCGTTTGCACAGAATGGAGAAGCGATCACCAGTGTAAAGATCAAGGATCAATCTGTAGTTTCTTCCGGTATTTATGAGCGGTATTTTAAGGTGGGTGACAAAATTTATCACCATATCTTAGATCCGAAAACCGGGTATCCTTATGAAAATAATCTGCTTGGGTTGAGTATTGTCTGTGACTCTTCTACGGAGCGGACGCACTTAGTACAACCTGCTTTGCGATGGGGTTAGATGATGGATTGAAATATATCGAAGGAATCAAGGGGGCAGAGGCACTCTTTATCACGGATGATTATGAGATTCATTACTCCAGCGGATTTCCAAAGTAAAAAAGTTGAATGATGTAGGTTGTGAGACAAATCAGAATAAATGGTACCAGATTCAGTTGTAAAAAAAAATTTGAATTCCGGTACCATTTATTCTTATGCTTCCTGCTTCATTGTCTCTTCTCCCGGCAAAGCCAGCGGATTTCGGCTTTGAAGAGGTCTGCCTCGGTTTCGATGTGGAAGCTTCCACCCTGGAGACCTACGAAGCTTTTTACGATTGCAAGACCAAGACCGGAGCCTTCGGTATTGCGGGACTCATCTCCGCGGACGAAGCGTTCTGTAATTTCTTCCGGATTGAAGGTGAGCTCGGTTGCGGAAATATTTTTCAGGCGGATAAATACATCTTTCTCCGTCTTTTCGATTTCCACATAAACTCTTGTTCCCGGAAGTGCATATTTTACAATGTTATTCAGAAGATTCTCAAAGATCCGGTAGGTCTTCTGACTGTCCAGTCGAAGAAGCACCTTTTCCTCCGGGAAAGTGATCCTGAACTCCAGACCTTTTTCTTCGAACTTATCTTCCAGCTCAAATTTTACCTGTTTAAACAGATTGACGATATCCACGTTCATCAAATTCAGCTTTACATTCTGGCTGCTTGCTTTGCTGATCTCAAAGAGGTCTTCGATCAGGACTTCAGACGCATAGATTTGCGTTCCAGAATATCAATATAATCCTTTCGCTTTTCCTCATCTTTCTCGTCTTTCAACAGATTCACATAGGTTATGATCGCAGTCAGCGGTGTTTTCAGATCATGTGATACGTTTGTGATCAGTTCTGTTTTCATACGCTGGCTTTTTACTTCTTCCTTTACCGCTTTCTTAAATCCGGTCTGGATCTTCTGGATTTCATTACGGAACGGACTGAACACACCAAGATCACCTTCAATCTCTACATCCAGATTTCCGTCTGCAATTTTATTAGTTGCCTCCAAAAGCAATGCATATTTTTTCCGGAGATCATTAAAATATTTTTGCAGGATCAGGAACAGGATTACAGAATATACGATCAGTCCTGCAATTCCGTAATACCAGAATGAACAGATCACCAGCAGTATTGCGAAATTGAACAGCACGATTTTCAAAATAATCTTATTGTTCTTTTCCTTGAAATTGACTGATCCAGAGAATGATAAAATGCTTCGATCTTATCCTTGCACCAGTGGATACCGCCTCGGATTCCGTTTCCGAATCTTCTCCAGATCCAGATCAGCAGAACTCTTTTTTTCACATATTCCTTTACTCCAAGAAGCCGGATCTGGCGTACACAGCCGGATACCCAGTACATGACTGCAAAGAAACAAACCAGACCAGAAATCGATTGGCCACACATTTCCTTTCGCGTGCGTAATCAGTTCTCCAAGATAGCTGAAAATCAGGCTAATTCCAGTAATACCAGTTGCTATCGCAATTTCAATGGTACATGGAAAATTTTTCATCTCCTGTATGCAGATCTTTCTTCATCGGAATCAGCCATGCCAGAAGTGCGACCAACAATATAAGGGTCAAGATTGTATAAACCGCCGCGTTTCCCACCATTGAAGTAATCGGATATACCCGCATAACATAAGCATTCAGCTTTGCTTCCGTCATCATGAAATAATAGGTCCTGTCTTTTGGTGAAATATTTTCAATCTCACTTTCATCTTCATTATTCAAATATTTTTTCCGGCAAATTTGAGGTCAGAATCTTCAGAACAGCTTCCTGCTTGGTTACTTCCGTTCCCATCACCTGATCAATCTTGATTTCACCGTTTTTGTCAAACGAGATCTTAATCCCAAGAGCATAATCTGCAAGCTCGGTATCTTTCACTTTTTCCCAGGAATCTCTATTCGATCGGTATCCATCGATTACCTCTCCGTTTGCATCCTGCACCTGGTAATTCATATATGCAATCTGCCGGTTAAATTTCTCATCAAATCCGGATAATAATCATCCAGAAACTTACGTTATATTCGTTTCCGGATTCTTTGGAATACAATACATAGCAGTCCCGGATAAATGTCTTCATAAAGGACTCACTCGTCCGGTAGTTCTGTGTCAGACTGTCCTGCTCCTTTTTTGCATTCTTATAAAAAGTATTATAGTTTCCTAACACGATCACCGTCGCAAGTAAGATTACGCCTAAAATCAGGACAATCCCAAATTTATGCCTGTTTTTCGATTTTGTATCCAACGCCCCACACCACCTTTAAATATTTTGGTTCTTTCGGGCAGCTCTCAATTTTTTCACGGATATTCCGGATATGGACCATGATCGTATCGGTATTGATCGCTTTTTCATTCCATACACGCTCGTAAATTTCCTCTGCCGAAAAAACTCTTCCAGGACTCTTCATAAGGAGAAGCAGGATTTTGTACTCAATCGGTGTCAGGCGCACCGGCTCTCCGTCAACCGATACCTCCACCGTTTCTTCATTCAGCTCCAGACCGCCTATCACATGGATATTCTGATTTTCTTCACGGTCTCTTAGCTTCTCTGCAAACATCCGGTATCTTCTGAGCTGTGAATTCACCCTCGCAAGAAGCTCCATCGGTGTAAATGGCTTCGTCACATAATCATCTGCCCCGATATTCAGTCCCATGATCTTATCCACTTCCTCTGATTTTGCTGACAGCATGATCACCGGAAAATCATATTTTTCCCGAAGCTTCATCGTCATACGGATTCCATCCATACGCGGCATCATAATATCCACGATTGCAAGATGGATTTCTTCTTTCTCGATCACTTCCAGACCTTCAATTCCATCTGCCGCCTGAAATACTTCGTATCCCTGACTTTTCAGGTAAATTTCCACACCTTCTCTGATTTCCTTGTCGTCTTCAACGACCAGTACATGATTCATTTCCATAACTGCTTTTCTCCTCTTTTTCTCATCCTTGACTATAGTCTATCTCTTAAAGCTAAAGAGAACCGGAATAGATTTCTAAAGAATTTCTAAAAAAACGAAAAAGCTTTTCAGCAAAACACTGCTGCCTTGCCAAAAAGCCCATCAGATACTTATTTAATAACCATAATAGCTAATACCACCAACTACTACAATCAAAACAAAGAAGATCACAAGTACATACGAAATAACCTGAAAAATCAGGGACGCTCTGCAGTAGTTACGCCGGTTCAGATTGCCACTATTACCAAACGCCCAGATAATATACAGAATCAGTCCCGCACATGGAATAATTCCGACAATCAGCGTCAAAAGCCATTCTCCGGTAGAAAGTGGCGATAGATCCATCTGCTTTGGCGGCATCTGATAATTGCTCTGGCTATTGTAATTGTTATTGTAGCCATTGGCATTAAAACCGGTATTATAACCACCATTCTGATACTGGTTGTCAGAGTACCCATTGGTATAAGCTCCGCTCTGATCGGTTCCGTTATAATACGAATTTCCGTTGTAAGTATTATTTTCATAAGTTCCATCCGAAGTTCCGGAATGGCAAGCGCTTCCGCCCGGTGCTGACTGTCCGTAGCCGCTTCCTGTTTTCTGACTTTGGCATTTCACCGTAAGTATATGCCGGATGGACTTTTTTTCTTCCTGCTTTGAATTATCGTCCGCTGCCTCTTTTGGCACGCTATTGTCATTCTTTGCCTGCGGCTCTGCTTCTGTATATCCTGCATTGGGATCGGTGTAAGAAGATGTACTCTTTTCCTCCCCTTCACTATTCTCAGTTGTCTGGTCATTTAAGTTATTATCCATATCCCAAAACCTCCTGTGTATTCATTTTTTTCATCATAGCACACCAAAAAGCTGAAAACAATAGCTCTTTTTGCCAAATTACTGAATTCAAAGACCAGATTCTGAATATCAAATCTATTTCTATTAGCCGGTTATTTGATTCGCAGCCTCTGACCGACATAAATCAGATTCGGATTTTGTAGTTTGTTCAACCTTGCGATTTCCTGATAAGATGTTCCGTATATCGCTGCAATTTTCGAAAGCGTATCCCCGGATTTGACGATATGATACTTGTTTTCTTCGGCATTGACTCTGCTTTGTACTTCTTCATACCGTTTCCCCAGAACCGTTTTCCGCACTTCCCCGTTGCCATATTTCCCGGCACGCACTTCCTTTGCCAGTGTCTCTGTACTGGCACCGGAATATAGTCGATCATCCCCTGCACTTCTCCATATCTGGTTCCAAGCCGGCTTTTCCGTTCTTCCCCATTTCCAAATTCTCCACGCATCGTCCGAAAACCAGATCCAGCGTAGTTCCTTCCTGGTTTTCTTCCTCTTCAGAAGGTTTCTCTGGAGTTGTCTGGTTTCCTTTTCCAGCATACCGCTCCACGCCTGCCGGTCTCCGTAGAATTTATTCAAATCCAGATTGCCATTCCATCCGCTTAATCTTCCCGAAGAACTGTACTGCCGCATCACACAGGCATATGCGCCCTCATTCCATGGATTTTCCTGGTACCCGATTGGCTCCATACTCGCGTACTGCGCTACCCACAGTCCATAGTTTCCGATATTCTGCAACCGGCTCATCATACTTTGCTGCACATAAACCACAGGATTGACGCTGGTCTTTGTTGAAATATAATTACACCAGGCTTTCACCCATTCCCGGTCATTCACACCAAATACCGGATTGGACCGCCCTTCCCAGTCTAGCACAAGCATTGCCTCCCCCACACGGCTCCCTGCATTCTTCAGAAAATATTCTGCCTCCGCCTGTATATTTCCACCAGACGCATAGTGATAAATGCCCAGGCATTTCCCTGCTGTTTTCGCCTGACGGTAGGCTCTTTCGTAATCCGGATTACATAACCGGTTCCTTCTGTCGCCTTAATTACCACAAAATCACACGGGACAACCGCAAGATTGATCCCACTTTGCCAGTTGCTGATGTCAATTCCATTTAATGCCATACCACTTCTACTCCTACTCTTCTTTTCCTGCCTGCTTGATGATCTGATGGATGTAGGTACTCAGTCCTGCAACAACAATACCCTGCGTTACGGATGCGAAAACTGCGGTCAACACATCCTGTGCTCCTGCGAAATGTGCGGTAGATGTCACCCAGATCCCGCAGATGATAATGCCTGTCGCCCCAAGCGTGATCGGAATATATTTATCTTTGATAAATTCTGCTTGTTTAAGTGCAATTCCGAAAAAGTATAGAACTGCGGTCACAATAAGCAGTTCCGGTTTTACATAATCCATAAGTTGCTCCATTATCTGGATAGCCTGCCTTTCTTTTTTAGAACTTTAAGGAAGATTTTATATATAAACGATCCAATCAGATGTGATATTAGTATATGTAAGAAATAGGATTTGGTGTCAAAAGAAAGATTTGATATAAAATAATCGGACCGGCAGGTTCTTCTTTGATTTGTATATGCAAAGGGAGAGGCGCTACGCCTCTCCCTGTAAATAAATTTCTTAGAATTTACCAGCTTTGTGAGCTTCCTCAATGCTTACAGCAACAGCGACTGTCATTCCGACCATCGGGTTGTTACCAGCACCGATAAGACCCATCATTTCTACGTGAGCCGGTACAGAAGAAGAACCAGCGAACTGTGCATCAGAGTGCATACGTCCGAGTGTATCTGTCATACCGTAAGAAGCCGGTCCTGCTGCCATGTTGTCCGGGTGAAGTGTACGTCCTGTACCACCACCTGAAGCAACTGAGAAGTATTTCTTTCCTGCTTCTACGCATTCTTTCTTGTATGTACCTGCAACCGGATGCTGGAAACGTGTCGGGTTTGTAGAGTTACCTGTGATAGAAACGTCAACGCCTTCTTTCCACATGATAGCCACACCTTCACGTACATCATTTGCACCATAGCAGTTTACTTTAGAACGGAGTCCGTCAGAGTAAGCGATTCTCTGAACTTCTTTCAGTTCTCCTGTATAATAGTCATAGTCTGTCTGAACATATGTGAATCCGTTAATTCTTGAAATGATCTTTGCAGCATCTTTTCCAAGACCGTTCAGGATAACACGAAGAGGTTTCTGACGAACTTGTTTGCTTTTTCAGCGATACCGATTGCACCTTCAGCAGCTGCGAATGATTCATGTCCTGCAAGGAAGCAGAAGCAGTCTGTTGTTTCTTCAAGAAGCATCTTTCCAAGGTTACCATGTCCCAGACCTACTTTTCTCTGATCTGCTACAGATCCCGGAATACAGAAAGCCTGAAGTCCTTCTCCGATTGCTGCTGCAGCGTCTGCTGCTCTTGTACATCCTTTTTTGATTGCGATTGCTGCACCTGTGATGTAAGCCCAGCATGCGTTTTCAAAACAGATTGGCTGAATACCTTTGATCTGGTTGTATACATCCAGTCCGGCATCCTTTGTGATCTTTTCAGCTTCTTCGAGTGAAGCAATGCCATAGCTGTTTAAAACTTCATTGATTTTATCAATTCTTCTCTCATATGATTCAAATAAAGCCATTTAATTGTCCTCCTGAAAATATTGTTGCCTATATAACCCGTTAATTACTTATGTATGTAATTAGTTTTTACGCGGATCAATGATCTTAACGGCATCAGCTACACGTCCGTACTGTCCTTTAGCTTTTTCCCAAGCTTCGTTCGGAGTATCGCCTGCTTTGACAAAGTCTGTGAATTTTCCAAGACTTACGAACTGGTATCCGATGATTTCATCATGGTCATCAAGAGCGATTCCTGTTACATAACCTTCTGCCATTTCCAGGTAACGTGGTCCTTTTGCGAGAGTTCCGTACATTGTACCAACCTGAGAACGAAGTCCTTTACCAAGGTCTTCAAGTCCTGCACCGATCGGAAGTCCTTCTTCTGAGAATGCACTCTGAGTTCTTCCGTATACGATCTGTAAGAAAAGTTCTCTCATTGCTGTATTAATTGCATCACAGACAAGGTCTGTGTTAAGTGCTTCCAAAATAGTCTTTCCTGGAAGAATTTCTGAAGCCATAGCTGCGGAATGAGTCATTCCTGAACATCCGATAGTCTCCACAAGTGCTTCCTGAATAATACCATCTTTAACATTCAAAGTGAGCTTACATGCACCCTGCTGTGGAGCACACCAGCCGACACCATGTGTAAGACCGGAAATATCTTTGATTTCTTTAGCCTTTACCCATTTTGCTTCTTCCGGAATTGGAGCTGGTCCGTGGTTTGCACCCTGAGCTACCGGACACATCATTCTACTTCATGTGAATAAATCATGTTAAAACTCCTTTCAAATACATCTGTTTTTCTTTTTATAAGGCGTTTGTGATTGTTTTAACACCATATGTATTTATTTTCGCACAATTTTCGACATTCGTCAATTGTTACTTTGTACAAGATTCCAGAACTCACTGTCTGTTTTATATTCAATTATTTCTTTCATAGTAAACGGCGCTGTGATCCATCCACTCTCCGCAGAAGATTTTTTTCCATCTCCCGGGTAATGGTAAGTAATTCCGATCTCAATTCCATCCTTATCTACAAAGAATGCATCAAAGTACCGGTTCTCCAGGATTTCCCCATTTAAAATCTGTCGGAAATCATTTAATTTCACACTGCTTAACACCTCTGCCGATGGTGCTTCACCTTCATCTTTTTCATCCATCGTGCATAAATGCATCGCTTAGATCCACAATATCTGCCACTTCAAACTGCTTTGCGTCAGAAATACGGATGTTGCGGGTACGGAGGTCACAATACTGCGCAGAAGTATTTCCTGCATAATAAATATCATTGAATGCTACGCTGATAAAATCTTCTCCTGCATAAGAAACCTTGTACGTTACAAGACTTCCTAAAAACGGGTTCGATTCCTCCAACATTTTCTCTTTCATAGAATCACTCGGAGCCAGATATAAGGTATTGACCGTACTCATCGCACAGTCCTTCAGCATTTCATTGATCTTGTTAATATTTTCACCTTCCACACCTGTGATCTGCGGATATTTGACATCAAAACTGCATCGGATATTCGCCTTTATTTCCATTGGAAAAATAAGTGTAATTTTCCTCCGTGATCGTATACGGCAGATTTTCTGCTCGTAGCCTTCAATTGCCTCGATTCCCTGTGCTTCTTCAGAACTGCTGTCCTTATTATCCTCTTCATTTCCATTACTGCCAAAGATATCGTCAATTTCTCCGTCCTCATCCGGGTTATATTCAAAAATCTGTGACGAATCCTCCTGTTTTCCTTCACCACTCGCAAAATTGCTGATGATTTTTCCGAAAAGCAGTCCCAGGAATATCAGAAAAATAAGTACGGTAACTGCGATCCCGATAAAAAAGTCCCGTATGTTTCTTTCCATTATAGGAAGATCTTACATTTGCCGGTGATATCATCAAATCCATCGGAACAAAACGGATCCCGTTCTTTTCCTGAACCGGTGCCAGATCCCGGAATCCCATATGGTGATAAGCTTCCGTACTCACAACCGATGCATTGACCGTCATACGCATCAGAGCAAACTGCATCGTACAGTATCTGCACATTTCACCAACAAGAGCCTTCGCAATCCCTTTTCTCCGCAAATCCGGGCGGACAAACAGAAGAGAAATATGTCCATCCCTCCGCACGGCTCCGACACCGCCAAGATCCTGTCCTTCTACCGCGCCAAAGACGATCATCTCTCCGCTTTCGACAAGAGGCATAAAATTCTCCATCTTGATAAAACGGGCAAATTCCTCGATTCCCTGCTGTGTACAGGAATTGGCGTTTTCTCTGATAAATACATCCCATACCAGATGCAGACCTTCCACAACCTCCTGACTGCTATATAGTCTTTTTATGATCATTTTCTGTACCTCATCTTTTCCAGAATGAACTGGTTTTCTCTCTTACGCCCTCTTTAAAAGTTCTTCCCGCAAGAGCGTGATCGCACGTGCAACCGCATAGTCCCGGTTCTTCTCACGATTGCCGGTAAAACGGTACTCTCTTACCGTTACCTCTCCATTTACCGCACATCCGATATACACAAGTCCGACCGTTTTTCCGCTGTGCCGCCGCCAGGTCCTGCGATTCCGGTTACACTAAGTGCCGCATCCGCACCTGCCGCCTTTGCTGCGCCAAGTGCCATCTCCGCTGCTGTCTGTTCACTGACTGCCCCGTAGGTTTCCAGTGGACAAAATGCATTACAGCATTCTATGGAAGTTGCCTATATTGCGGGATGCATGGCAGCTGAACTTGGATTGAATCAACAAATTGCCAAACGTGCAGGTCTATTG
>ENA-OQCS01001540-OQCS01001540.1-human-gut-metagenome-genome-assembly--contig:-NODE-1540-length-11579-cov-2.747730_pt1 | contig 11579 bp, 21 predicted proteins | sample MGYA00242757_ERZ504575 | MGnify/ENA primary metagenome ERZ504575 (study PRJEB26092, sample SAMD00036297) | human gut metagenome | host: Homo sapiens | study: EMG produced TPA metagenomics assembly of... | reverse complement strand
CCGCTTGGTCAGCAGCCACGTTGCCGGGTAGCCGGACACCACAAGGTTCGCGTCCTCGTTCTGGTTGGCCCGGCTGCAGATCCGCATGGGGATGCGGGGGCTTTCGTCGCTGCGCACCAGCCACCGGCCTTCCTGCAAAAGCTGCAGATTCTCGGCGGTCGGCCTTACCTCGAGGGTAAAGCCGCCCTCGGAGTAGTAGGGGCTGTCCCAGTAAAGGGACACCCACACATCCACCCAGCCCACGCGGGCAAGGTGTCCGCTTCCAAAACGTCCAGTCTCATAGCGGTTCGGGCAGGATGCCCGCCTCCATCGGGTAAAAGCTGACGGATGCCTGCAGGTAGCCGGAGCCGTTCTCCGCCTGCATACTCAGCACGTTATCGCCGGGCTGCAGCTCGGTGAGGGTGCTGTCCTCGTCCAGCTTTGCAAAAATGTTCTCGGTCACGCCTGCCCGGGTCAGGGTGCAGGCCAGCCTGTCAGAGGTGGAACGGTAGATTTCCAGCGTCTCGTCCGGCTGCAGGGTCAGGTCAAAGCCGATAAAGGCCCCGGTCTGCAGGTCCACCACCTTGGGGTGGGTCACCGGCATGTCACACCGCAGGGTGGCCGTGAAGGGCACCGGCAGGCTACCCTCGTTGCGCAGCACTGCCGCCGTGCCGTCCCGCTTGATGCCGTAGATGTGGCTGTCGTAGCACACCGGGAAGCGGAACGCCTTTTCGTACCCGCCCAGCACGCTGCTGACGGCGTTGAGGTCGTACCAGAAGGGCTTTTCGCTGTAGAGCATGAGCGAACAGCGCGGCTGCGGCGTGTAGCTGGAAAAGTAGGGCGTTTTCTGCAGCACGAAACGGGCAAAGTACCGGTCACCGAAGTACAGGGTGCCCTTAGTGAAGTAGGGCAGCTTTTTGCTGAACGCCCGGGCATTGTCCAGCGCATACGCGCCCCAGAACACCACATCGAGGGTGCGGGACACGCCGGAGACGCTCTGCCCCTCCACGGTGGCTCCGACTTGATGGATGCCCTGCGCGGTCTGCAGGTCTACATCCACCCCGTTCAGCGGGTCGAGAAAGTAAGGGATGTCGTAGTCCCAGCCAGATGCAGGACGGCACCGGCATCTGTCACGATCTTGAGATGATCCTTAAAAAGCACAGTGTCCTCCTTTCATCGTTTGCGGGCCTTGGCCTTGTCGGCTTCCCAGCGGGCTTCCCGCTGGAGGTCTGCCGCCGTCTGGGCCTTGCTGTAAATGTTCTGAGTGATGTTGGTATCGCCCTCCCGGTGGTAGCTGCGGGCAGCGGACACCACCTGTGCGGTGCCGGACGCAGCCACGGTGCTGCCCAGACGCATGTTGTCGGAAAGCACCAGCGAACCCGCCTGCCGGATCATATCGGCGAGGGCAGAGTTTGTCTTTTCCAGCGCCTTGGTGTTGGCGTTGATGGCATCTTCCAGACTGCCGGTGCCGGTGGTGATATCCACGCTGCCCATGCCGCCGGAGCCGGACGAACCGCCGCCAGAGGAACCGCCACCGGACGAACCTTTCTTACTGAAAGAGCCGCCGATCGAGGCAACGATACCCGCGATGACGGCAGCAAGGGCTACGCCCGCTGCGATCATCAGCAGAGCCTGCGGAGTGCCAAAGCCGGTAGGGAACAGCGCCGCAGCGATGGCATCCAGCATTGCTACGAACGCGCCGCCGATAGACCCGATCAGACTGCCCAAAGACGCAAGAATCTCCGGGAATGCAGAGATCAGGCCGCCTTTCATGCCCTGACTGATGGCAAGGGCCGCATTGCTCAGCGGTGCTTTCAGCCCGCCGAAGATCTCCATCAGGGTGGAACCAAGGCCCTGTGCCTGCTGCCAGACCTCAGAGAAGCCGCCGGTCAGGCGTGCACGATCTGCCGCCCAGATCAATGGCTCCCTGTACAAGCTGGTCGCGGGCACCGCCCAGCGCTTCGTTGAGCTTAGTCACGATGCCAAGGGCAAAATCATTGACCTGCTTCTTCTGGTCAGCGGTCAGACCGCCGTAGATGGTGCTTGCCACCCACTTGCCGATGCCCAGCCAGTCCTGATTCTTGACGGCGGTGTACAGGTCATCGAAGGTGCCAAGCACGCCGGTATCTGCTTCGGTCTGGATCTCCTTCCACAGGCCGTCAAAGGTGTCAGCGCTGGACTTTTTGATCTGCTTGGCCACCTGCACGGTGCGTCGGCGGCGACGGTCTTGATCTTCTCCACCGTCACAAGGGCACCGTCCACCACGTCGTCGTAGACCTCGGTGATGACCTGCTTCTGGGTCTCGGTGCCGTCGGTCAGGGTCTCGGTGACGGTCTGGGTGGTGGTCTTGACCCCGTCTGCCAGCGTCTCGAAGGTGGAAGTGACCGTCTTGGCGGTTTCGCGGACGGTCTCCATGGTCTGCTTGACGGTCTCGGTGCCGTCGGCAGCAATGCTGGTGACGGTCTTGATGTCCTTCAGCACACCCCCCACCATCTGGCGGGAAGTCTCGGTGATGGTCTGTTTCTGCTGTGTAGCACCGTTCGCCATCCGTTCCGTGACGGTCTCCACGGTCTTGGCCACGCCATTGGTGAGGGTGGTGGCGCTGTCGGTTACGGACGCGACCACGGTCTTGGCTGCGTCCTTGACCTTCTTATTTCCGCGGTCGAGACCCTGCGCCAGACCGTTGCAAACCTGCACGCCGATCTCGTCAAAGACTTTGGACGGGGAGTGGATGCCCAGCCGCCCCTTGACCCCGGAGACAAGGCCGTTAATGCCGTCGCTGACCCACTTGGTCAGGCTGTTCCATGCGCCTTGATACCGTTCAGCAGGCCGCTGACGATGTTCTCGCCGATATGGCCCCACTCGTCCATGCTGCCGTCCCACACGCCCACCAGCTTTGCCACGCAGGCGAGGGCGGCCTCCGCCAGATTCTCAAGACTGCGGACGATACCGTCCACCAGCGTGGTCAGCATGGCTGCACCGCACTTGAGGATGTCCGGCAGATGGGCGATCAGGCAGCTGCCCATTTGGCGATCAGGCAGCTGCCGCCGTGATGAGCTGGGGCAGGTTATCGGTGATGCCGATGACGAGGCTCTCCAGCAGCTGCATACCGGTGTCCATGATCTCGTCTGCGTGGTCGCCGAGGTAGAGCATAAACTCTGCAATGATCTCGGTGGCGCTGGTGAGCAGGGCGGGAGTGGCATTGATGATGCCTTGCGCGAGGGCTGCCAGAACCTCAGCGCCGGTGTCCAGCATGGCAGGCATCGTGTCGGTCAGGTTCTGGGCCAGCTGGGTAATGATCTCCATGCCGGTCTGCATCAGGCCGGGCAGCTGTGCCGCGATGCCTGCTGCCAAATCGGAGATGATCTCTCCGGCAGCGGACAGCATAGCTTCCGGCCCGCCTCAGACAGGGCGGTGGTCAGCTGGGTGAGGCAGTCTGTGCCCCACTTGACCGCTTCAGTCAGGGTGGGTTCCAGCTCATCATAGACGGCCAGCTGCATCCCCTCGACGCCGAGGACATGATGGTCATAGCGCCCTGCAGATTGTCGATCTGAGTTTCAGCCATCTGCCCCATGGCACCATCGGCGTTATCAATCTGGGCGGCCAAGGTGTCCCACTGTTCGCCCTGCGCCGCCAGCAGGCCGTTGACGGCGGCGAGGTCGGTCTTGTTGAACAGCTGGTTGATGATGCTGTCCTTCTGGCCCTGCGTCATGCCGTTCATAGCACTGTTCAGGTCGCCCAGAATGTCATTCAGCCGCGCATTTTGCCCTGCGAATCGTAGACAGAGAGCCCCAGCTTCTGCATCTTCTTGGCTGCTTCGTCCGTGGGAGACTGCAGCGACAGGATGATGTTGCGCAGGTGGGTACCGCCCTCCGCACCTTGATGCCCACGTTGCCAGAAGACCCAGCGCAGTGGTCAGCTCGGTGGTGCCGCCTTTCAGGTTTGCGGCGGTGCCGCCCACGGTCAGGATGGCTTCACCCAGCTGCGAAACGTTGGCATTGGCCTTGCTGGCCGCCATGGCCAGCTTGTTGCCGAAGTCGTCCACGTTCTGCTTGTTCGCTTCGATGTTCAGCGAGGCCATAGCATCGGTGACAAGGTCGGAGGCGTAGGCTAAGTCCATGCCGCCTGCCGCAGCCAGATTCAGCACGCTGGGCAGCACCTCGGCGGCTTTGTCCGCGTCATAACCTGCCAGCGCCAGATAGTTCAGCGCGTCCGCTGCCTGTGTAGCGGTGAATTTGGTGGTGCTGCCCATCTCTTTGGCGGCCTTGGTCAGATTGTCGATCTGATCCACCGTGGTGCCCATGGTGGCGGCTACCTGGGACATGGACGCATCAAAATTCATGCCGACGCTGACCGAGGATTTTGCCAGACCCGCCAGCTTGGTGGCGGCGGTCTTGGTCAGGTCGGAAATCAGATTACCAGCGGCAACCGTCATGCTGGATACGCCTTTGGTAAAGCCGCTGGTGTCCAGCTTGGTATCGCCGGTAATGCTGTAATCTGCACGTGTGTCCACCTCTCAGTCGTGAGCGCGGGCACAAGGGCACAGGCTTAAAGTTTTATCTCGATTTCCCGCTTACAGGCGGGATTTTTGCATTTTACCCACACGCCGGCAGCTGCGGCGTGTGGTTCTGCCCATACCGGCAGCGGTCTGCCGCAGTGCGGGCAGGGAATGGGGGCGCGTTCAGCGGCCACGGAAACGGGCAATGAAGCTTGCATTGTGCTCTTCGACGGTCTGCGCACGTACTGCACCCCCTCTCAGCTCAGCGGGCAGGGCAAAGCGTTCCCGCTGCTCTTCGTAGATGCGGCGCTTCTCCGGGTACATGTCGGAAAGGTCTGCGGTGCGCCAGTCGATGATGCGGCTGAACATGCAGTCCTCGCCGATCACGCCCCGCAGCAGTGCCCGGAAGCGGAACCAGTGGACGTGCTCGGTCGTCAGGTCGATGCCGTACAGCCGCTGGAACGCCGCCACGATATACGGAGCGTCGCACTGGTAGTCAAAGGGCAGTGTAGCTGGTGCCTCCGAAACGCCGGAAGTGTCACCGCCGGATGCCGCCTTTTCACCTGCCTGATAAAATTCCAGCAGGTGCTGGTAGCCGTCAAAGAGCATCTGGTCGTCCGTCAGAAAGCAGTGCGGGTCCTTGTAAAAGCGCCAAATTGCGCTCCGGGCAAAGCCCACCGGGTCGGTGTTAACACTGCCCCGGACATAGGAGTTGACCAGCCAGACCATGGGCCGGAAATCCGGGACAATCTCGTGTCCGTGCCACCGGGTGGGCAACTCGTCCAGCAGCAGATCAGACATGGCGCTCTGCGGCGATCTGCAGTGCGTATGCCGCCAGCTGCTGCATGGCGTCAGGATCGTCCCGCAGAGCGTCTACGGCCTGCCGGGCATCGATCAGCTGTTCGGTTTTCTGCTCGTCGGTCAGAGCGGGAACCACCACGTCGGGCTCGCCGCCGTAAGAGACCTCAGTCTGACCACGGATGAAGGTGTTCTCGGTCGTAGTCTTGGGCGTAGAAATGACCTTGTAGGGGACGGCCTTTTTCTGTTTGGCAACGGCACGGCGCTGCTCGCGGTTCATGGGCACCGCAGCCGCCTGCTTTACGGTGGCCTGCTCTGCGGCGATGGCTTCCTTGATGGCGTTCGTCACACGGACACAGCGCCGAAGTTGTTCCCGTCCAGCCCCAGACGCTCCGACGCACCCTCGCCCAGCAGCTCGTCGAAGTAGCCCATCATAAGGCGGCACTGGCCGCGCAGGATGTCGGCGGTGCCCGTATGCGCGCGCTTGCTCTCGCGGTCAGAAGCCGCCTGCATGTGCTGCTGTGCCGCGTCCATACGGTCGAGGTCGTTAGCGTTCAGCGCCGAAAATTCAAATTCCTGCCCACAGATGATCATGTATCTGTACCTCCTATAAAATGCGCCCCTGCCAGAGGTGACAGGGGCGATATTGGTTTTATGTTACGCGGTGACGTTAGTAAGGTAGTCGAAGGCTTTGGGAGTGCCCACCGCCTTGACATCCACTCCATGCGGTGGTAGTAGTTATCGTCATCCTGAATGCTGTCGATGAACACGCCCTCGGTCAGGCTGCCCTCCACGTCGTGGGCCACGGGGAAGTACCGGGACGCGTTGCAGAAGGAAATACCCAGCTTTTTGCCGCTCTGGTAGGGCTTCCAGATGCCGCTGCCAAGGGCCAGCGCCACCGTGAAGATGCGCCGTCTGCGGGGCGTGAGCGCCCGCTGCAGCTGGGCGTTGATCCAGTCGCACGGTCGCTGCCCTCCACCGTGGCTTCCAGCTCCAGCGTGGTCAGCCGTGCCAGCTCTGCACAGATCAGCGCAGGCAGGTCCAGCGTCAGTGTCTCCGGGTTCTTATCCAGCGGCAGACCGTTGATGGCGGCATCGTACCAGTCCTCAATGGCCCGCTGCATCCGGTTGGTGACAAGGGTCTTGCAGCCGATGATGTTCTCAATGTCGGCGTGGTTTATCATGCGTTCTGTACACCTCTCTTTTGCCAGACGTCCTCAAGGGCGTATCTGGTCATGTCGATGCTGTGGTTTGCCGCATCGACAAAGCCCGGCATCACTTCGCCGGTCTTTTTGTCGAGGGCGTACTCATACTCTGAAAATTCTCGGGCCGTCCATGGGCAGCGCTGGGGGTCAATGACGATCTTTGCGCGGCTCTGCAGCCACTTCATACCGTCGGTGACGGATGTGCCGCCGTGGGCGGCGTACTTCCGGCAGCCGCGCAGGCGGCTGAACCCCAGATCCCGCAGTGTAGCGATCGACCGGTTGGCCGCGCTGTCCGCGATGATCTCATCGTGCAGGTGCCTCTTGAGCACCTCGGCCAGCTGGGCATCGGTCTCTTTCTGGGCCCGGTGCTCCTCGTAGATGTAGACGGTCTGCCGGGCGTGGTCGTAGCTCATGCCGCCGAAATGGTTCGGGTCGGGGTACCAGCCGAAGTCCAGACCGTAATAGCGGCGGTCAAACCCGGCGATCTCCTCGCTGGTGATGGGCCGCAGCTCCAGATTCTCAAAGACGGCGGTGCCGCAGCCCACCACCTCGCCCAGATACTCGTGGGCATAGGCCACCGGGTCCCGCTGTTTGAGGGTTTCTGCATCGTCAAAGAAGCGGGGGCCAGCACTCGGGCGGGGTGGTCAGATAGGTGGTGTGGTGCCGGAACTGCTTCGCTTTGCCTCCCGCTTGTACCGGTTGACCCAATGCCGCGCATGGCGGGGGAGTTGAAGGTCTTGAAGGAAAAGCTGAAGGGGCCGCCACGGAACACCGACTGCTCCACGTTTCGTATCTCTTCGGGGCCATCGTACTGGTCGAACTCTTCAAAGTGCATCACGCCGAAGTAGCCGAACGGTACGGCGATGGATTTCAGCTTGCCGGGGTCGTCCAGACCGTAGAACTGGATGGTCTGCCCGGTGGGGATATAGGTCAGGGTATAGGCTTCTTGGTCTGCTTCCACAAATGCCGGATGCCCATGCGGTCGATGACGCGGTTGTACTCCGGCCAGACACTGGTGGCGAGGGTGTTGCCAACCTTGCGCAGCACCACGCATGGATGTTCGGCACCCGCATCACCAGCAGCACCACCTCGGTGGCGGCAAACGTGATTTGAGAGAGCCGCGCCCTCCCGTCGCCCAGATACTCGTTGTACTCACCCGACCAGATGGCGGTATGGGCGGCGTAGTATTCAGGGATGATCAGGCTGCTTAGTTTCAGTTGCTGCTTCAGCAGGTTTGGGGGCTGCCGTCTTTGGTATGTCATCCACAAACACCACCTTTCCGTCGTAACCTCTCAGCTCCGGGTGCTCGCTCCAATGCTCCGGGTCACGGTTTTTCAAGAAGAAGCACATTGCGCCCAGATCGCCGCTCTGGGCTTTCTTGAACAGGGCGTTCTCCACGCTGGCCAGCGCCGCCTCCGCACCTACGCTGATGGCCTTCTTGATGCGCGGGTCCTGCGTGCACCAGCGCCGGAAGGTGCGCGCCGGCACGCCGATCTGCTCGCAGATCTCCGCCTGCGTCAGACCGTGCATCGCCAGCCGCTGCAATCGCAGCAGCGCTGGGGCTGTTCCACTTGCTGATTTGGGATTCTCGTGCCAAGTTTCACCTCCGTATGAGAAACGCACGCACCGGCTCTGCTTCCAGAGCTGCGGGCGGAGGATGACCCGTGTGCGTGCCGTTTTGGCTATGAAAAATGCCGGGGCGGGAAAGGAGTAAAAACCTGCCCCGGCGGGGAATGGTTATTTCAGGCGGACGGCCTTTTCACCGGTGAAGTCCTCCCAGCGCTGGACGATCACGTCCACATAGCGCGGGTCATACTCCATGGTGTAGCACTTCCGGCTCAGCTGCTCGCAGGCGATCAGCGTAGAACCGCTGCGCCGAACAGGTCCAGCACGGTCTGCCGGGCAGGGAGCTGTTCTTGATCAGCCTGCCGCACAGCACCACCGGCTTCATGGTGGGGTGCTCCGCGTTGCGGGGCGGCTTGTCGCAGCGGATCACGCTGCTGGGCTTCTCCGTCAGCAGCGCCTGCGCCTTGATGGCCCAGTCCAGCAGCTGATCCTTCTTCATGTGCCGCAGATCGTCCGGCTTTGCATCGTCGATGACGGTGGTCTGGCTGCGGTCGTTGACAAAGTAGTGGTTCGCGCCGGGCTTCCAGCCGTACAGGCAGGGCTCGTGCTGCCACTGGTAGTCGCTGTGACCGAGAACGAGGCTGTTCTTGACCCAGACCAGACACCCGTGCAGGCCCCAGCCTGCTCCCGGAACATGGCCCGGAACGCCTCACCCTCCGTGTCTGCGTGGAAAATGTACGCGCTGGCACCGGTGCGGCAGGCATCGAAGGCCCGGCTGTATGCCTGAAGCAGGAACTGCCGGAACTGGCTCTCCGCCATGTTGTCGTTCTCGATCTTCTTGCCGTTCGAGCCCTGATAATTCACGTTATAGGGCGGGTCGGTGAGCAGCAGATCGGCCAGCTGGCCGTCCATCAGCCGCTCCACGTCCTGCGGGCTGGTACTGTCGCCGCACATGACCCGGTGGTCGCCCAGCAGCCAGATGTCTCCCCGCTGGGTGATGGGCTGATCCGGGGGCTCTGCGGTGAAGTCGTCCTCCTTGACCTCCTCGTCGATCTTGATCTGGAGGTTCAGCCGAAGTCGGTCATGTCGTATTCGATGCCGGTCAGCTCCTGCACCAGAAGCTGCAGGTCCCACTCGGCAACTTCGCCGGTGGAGTTGTCTGCGATGCGCAGAGCCTTGACCTTTTCCGGGTCAAGCTCTGCTGCAACGATGACCGGCACTTCCTGCAACTTGAGCCTCCGGGCGGCCTTGTACCGGGTGTGCCCTGCGATGATTACGCCGTCCCTGTCCACGATGATGGGGGACTGGAATCCGAACTCTTTGATGCTGTTGGCCACGGCTTTTGCGGCCTCGTCGTTGCGCCGGGGGTTATTGTCATAGGGGCGGATTTCGTCCAGCCGTTTGTACTCGATTTGGTGCTTCACGCTTTCCATGCAATCTCCGGGCAATAAAATAGGCTCTCTGGCAATTGTACCAGAGAGCCTAGGGTAAAAACGTTATGACTTACTTTTTGGCTTTCGCCTTGGCGGTCTTGGGCTTGGGCTTGGCCTTTGCGGTCTTGTCCAGTTTGGTGTAGGGGTCTTTCCAGCTTGGGAAGGTCGCTTTTTTCAATGCGTCCGGTGTGAGCGTCCCATTCCATGGCTGCAACAGAGCGGCAGTCCCGGAGTTCACCGGGGGTCTTGGCCTTCTTCCGGAGTTCCCCTTCTCGGGTAGAGATGAATGCCTCTACTTGGTTGTTGGTGTAATTTGCCATGGTCGTCCTCCTTGTTCTTACCAGTTGGTGCCCTTTTGCTCGACCTGTTGGCTACTCTTGATCGTGGAACAAATGGTCAGGGCTTTTCGACTGTATGCGACTTTGTACCCCCAGTTTCCGTTGTCGTACGCATTGTAACCGGAGCTTGTCAGCCATATAGTTTTCAATTCGCTTTTACCCCACTGCGTAGTTGTATGGCTGCTGATTAGGTATTGGTACGTCTTGGGGTGCTTTGTCTCGAAATTGATTCTGGCTTGTTTTAGATCAGCGGCTTTGGCTATGCGCGCATGACTATTCAGGAACATCTTTACCTGAGAACCGTGCATGCCGCATACCCAGTGACGTTACTGACAGCGTCATAGTCGAGGTAGGTGCCGCTCCCGTGGGTGCCGAAAGAAGCAAATGCGGTTTTGCCTGTTTGAAGCTGCTGCAGGGTCTTTACTGCCGTTGTCGACTTGCCGTCATAGGGGCATCGCTGTGGTACAGCTTAATCGCGCCTGCTTTGCGGCGGGCCTTGCCGAAAGCCACATCATCCAGAACCTCGGGCATCTCGTTTGCCAGTCCGGTGGCATTCAACCATCGTTGACAGAAGGTGTCATTCTGGGTGCCATCCGTTGCGATGGGCTGCGCAGCAATCGCCTTGACCGTATCCAGCGCATCCTGATCGCTCATCTGCATCAGGCCGCCGGGTTGCCCTTGATCTGTGCCAGCAGCTGCTGTTCACGGGTCTGGGATGCTGCCGGTGCCGCTGCTTTCGCTGCACCTCCTGCACCGCCGCCTCCGCCCATGCCGTGGCTGCCGCCCATGCTTCCACCTCTGCCGCCCATGTGAATCCTCCCTTGACCGTGAATTTCTCGGTCAAGGGTAACATGAAAAGCGGGGGCAAAACGTTACGAATTACTTTTTCTTGGGTTTCGCCTTGGCGGTTTTCTTCTTGCTGGCGGGCTTCTCCATACCCAGATTAGGGAAGGGGTAGGGGGAAGCCGGAGTGTCGAGGGGCCGGAATTTCTGCTCTGCCGCTTCGATCTCTTTCAGCTTCTTTGCGGAAACCTTTGCTTTTGCCATAGTGAGATACCTCCAGATTGATTTTACCACACTTCGATTTCCAGTTCAATCACGCGCTTGCCGGAACCGTAGGTGCGAGACGGGCCGGTGTGGGTAGAACGGACACCGGTGATCTTGTGATGGGTGCCAACGGCAAGAACGGCCTCCGACTGACTGGGCTGGATGAATGCCGCCCGGGTGCTCTTGGCGGTGTGATACCGGATCAGCACCTCACGGTTGCCGGAAACGGAGCCGCCCTGCCCATGCTTGCCTGCACTGCGGCTGCCGCCGGGCTGCGGCAGAAGGGGTTGTCACGGCTATCGTAGGCCGTGGATTCCAGGCAGTCGTTCGTCCAGGTCTTACCCACCAGCGCCTTGCGCAGCTGGCTGTCGCTCATGCTCTGGTAGTTGTTGACCTTCAGGCGCTTCAGGAAGTCGTCGTGGTCGGCGCGGTACAGGGTGGTCTCCTGCCCGATGGGCTTTGCCAGCTTGTCCACTGCGTCCATCATGGCCTGCTGCCGTGCGGTCAATGGCAGCTTATTGGCGGCTGCCCAGTTGGCGTTCTGGCTCAGGGCCTTGCCATTGCTCTGCATGACCGGTTGATGTAGTCGGTCACGCCTGCGGCCAGCGCCGGGTCGCGCATCATCTGCCGCTGCGCGGCGCTCTCCATCGCGGAGACCTGCTGCGGGGTCAGGTGGCCGAAGCCGTTTGCGCCGGTGGGCGGGCCTGCCTGCTGGG
>ENA-OQCS01001539-OQCS01001539.1-human-gut-metagenome-genome-assembly--contig:-NODE-1539-length-11583-cov-1.925454_pt1 | contig 11583 bp, 14 predicted proteins | sample MGYA00242757_ERZ504575 | MGnify/ENA primary metagenome ERZ504575 (study PRJEB26092, sample SAMD00036297) | human gut metagenome | host: Homo sapiens | study: EMG produced TPA metagenomics assembly of... | reverse complement strand
GACGAATATTTCATCATCCTTAAAAAAGAAGGGGACAAATGGGCAGATATCACGAACGCCTGAGCCAGCATAAAAAAGCAAAAGGAGAATATTACCTCTACAAAAAGACCTATTTAGGCAAATCAGACTGGTACGGAGGGTATTCTTACGTAGACCTGCTCGTACCCGGTGTGACTGAAAGTTCATCGACCTCACGATGAAAGGATACGAAAAAACAATAAAGGACGAATTTGGCAAATCTGTTTTCGGTATCTTCACAGATGAGCCCAACATCAGCAGTCCCGGAGGCTTGCGCTGGACACCAGACTTGTTCGAAGTATTCCGGAAACAGTGGGGATACGATCTAAAACCACTACTTCCCCTTCTGGACGAAGAGACGGGCAATTGGAAACAGGTACGTCATAACTATATGGAAACCCTGTTGCAAATGTTTGTCGACCGCTGGTCCAAACCTTGGCACCACTACTGCGAGACGAACAACCTGAAATGGACCGGACACTATTGGGAACACGGTTGGCCGCAAATGAACGACGGACCGGACAATATGGCAATGTACGCCTGGCATCAGTACCCGCTATCGACATGCTGTTCAATCAGTTCGACGAAACCAACCCGCAAGCACAGTTCGGCAATATCCGTGCAGTAAAAGAATTGCGCAGTGCCGCCAACCAAACAGGTTGTAACCGTACCCTCAGCGAAACTTATGGTGGTGGAGGTTGGGACGAAACTTTAAAGATTTCAAACGGTTAGGTGATTGGGAGTATGCACTCGGGGTCAACTTCATGAACCAACATTTAGCCCATATGACACTAACAGGAGCACGCAAATACGACTATCCGCCGGTATTCACCTATCATTCTCCCTGGTGGCCCGACTACCGCGAACTGAATGACTATTACGGACGCCTTTCATTTGTTATGAGCAAAGGCATCCAGAAAAACGATATTTTGGTTCTGGAACCCAACTCGACTTTATGGAGCTATTACGTCCATGCAGGAAGTTCCCCGAAACTCATGGAGATAGGAACCAATTTCCAAGCTTTTGTTACAACTTTGGAAAAGAACCAGGTAGAATATGACCTCGGTTCCGAAAACATCATCAAAGACCTCGGAAAGGTAGAAAACGGGCGTTTCATCGTCGGCAATGCCTCCTACTCGACTGTCGTTCTGCCTCCCATGATGGAGACCTTAAACAAGCCTACCTTCAACCTCTTGCAACAGTTTGTAGAACAAGGTGGACAGATCATAACCTTCTCCGCTCCCACCCGGATAGACGGGGCTGTCAATGACGAACTGGCCGGACTGTTGACCGGTACAACCGTCACATCACTCCCGGAACTATCCAAAGATGTATCGCCCGGTATTTCTCTTCCGATAACTTCAGGATTACTTCAACAGTGGTAACCTGTATCACCATCGTCGCCAGTTTGCAGACGGAGAATTGGTTTTTCTCGTCAACTCTTCTATGGATGAAGTTGTTGACGGCACCCTTTCGACGCAGGGAAAAGCCATGCTGGAAATGGATGCTCTGAACGGGGAAATCTATACATATCCGTCTTCAAAAGAAGGAGACATACTAAGTACATCTTTCCGAATCGAACCGGCAGGAAGCCTCTTGCTTTACTGTTCTGACAAGAACCCTAAAAACTATCCGGAACGCCCCGGAAAAGCGGGAAGCAGCCCGGTGACGGCAACAAGCCGGACCACCGTCAGCCGTTTACGCGACAATGCTCTGACAATTGACTTTTGCGATGTTACGGTTAAAGGAAAGACTTACAAGAAACAACATTTCTCCCGTGCCGCCGATATCGCCTTCAAAGCGCACGGATTCACCAACGGCAATCCTTGGAATACCTCCGTACAATACAAACGGAATATCCTCGACCGCGACCACTTTAAGGATGGCGGCTTCACGGCTCCTATCATTTTACGGTAAACGATGCTTTCGACTATTCCGGTATCAAACTGGTTTCCGAACGCCCCGAACTATTTACCGTAAAAATCAACGGAAATCTCGTGAACGCTCTTCCAGGTGAATGGTGGCTGGACCGTTCTTTCGGCGTTTATCCGATAGGCGGACAGGTGAAAAAAGGTAGCAATACGGTAGAACTCAGCATCAACCCGATGCGTATTTTGCAGAGATAGAACCGGTCTACATCATCGGAAACTTCTCGGTCGTACCCGAACAAGAGGATGGAGCATCGGTGCACCACAGGAATCGTTCACACTGGGTAGCTGGAAAGAACAAAAGCAACCGTTCTACTCATGGGATATGAGCTATAGCAAAGAATATACCCTCGATGACCTTACAGGCAGATATGCCGTCAAACTGAACAAATGGAACGGGACGGTAGCAGAAGTATACGTCAACGGACAGAAAGCCGGTATGATCGCCTTCGACCCCTGGCAACTGGATGTAACATCCTACCTGAAAGAAGGCAGCAACACGATCGATGTACATGTGATCGGCAGTTTGAAGAACCTGTTAGGCCCGCATTACCGGAATCCGCTCCCGGCCTGGCATCTCCCTGGCATTGGAAAAACGTAGACAAACCAATATCCGGAAAAGAATACCAGATGATGGATTACGGGCTGATGGAAGATTTTGAATTAATTCATTAAACATACACGAAAAGAGGGTGCGTGCTTTCCGGAAAAGCATGGCACCTTTTTCAAAAAAGGACGGCAGCATGAAAAATAGACTTTTAAACATTTGTATCTTATGTATGGTTTTTCCTTTCTTTCTACAGGCAGCGGACACACATTCCGTTTATAACCTGCGATGCGAACAGGAAGAAAACCCGTTAGGAATCGAAACAGGACAACCTTGTTTCAGCTGGCAGATACAGGCACAACAACGGAACTTCGAACAATCGGCCTGGCAGATATTAGTGGCCGATTCTCCGGAAAAACTACAGGCCGGCAATGGAAATATCTGGGACAGCGGAAAAACGCTTTCTTCCGCCTCGATCCTTGTTCCTTTCAAAGGAAAAGAATTGAAAGCAGGACAGACCTACTACTGGAAAGTAAGGAGTTGGGATAAGGAGGACAGCCCTTCCCGCTGGAGCTGTATCCATACCTTCGGCATGGGGCTTCTTTCGGAAAAAGACTGGAGCAATGCCAAATGGATTGCACTGGAAAAAGACAGGAAAGACGAAATCGTCACGATAGGGCTGCACGGACTGGCCAACGTGGACCGGGAACTCAAAGGCAAAAAGATCGGTATGTACCGCCTCCCCCAATTCCGAAAAGAATTTACGGTTCAAAACCGGTAAAACGAGCGACCGCCTATGTCTCCGGACTCGGACATTTCGATATGTTCCTGAATGGAGAGAAGGTGGGTAACAACTTTCTCGATCCGGGATGGACAAAATATGATAAATGTGCGCTGTATGTCACTTTCGATCTGTCCGGACAGCTAAGCAAGGCGGAAACGCAATAGGCGTCATGTTGGGTAAACGGCTTTTTCAATATCCCGCGGAACGTTATTTCAAACTGCTTGCTTCATATGGCGCTCCGCGCCTCTTGATGAAAATACAAATCGAATATGCAGACGGCAGTACGCAGGACATCGTAACCGGTACAGACTGGAAAACAACCGAAAGCCCCGTTACCTACAGCAGTATTTACCGGCGGTGAAGATTACGATGCCACGAAAGAACAGACCGGATGGATGCAACCCGGTTTCGACGACCGTACCTGGAACAAAGCCCTCGACACAGGCTGGAAAACCCGGCTCCTCTCCCAACGCTCCGCACCGCTGACCGTACGTGACCGAATCCCCACCGTCCGTCTTTTCAGACCCGGAAAGGACAATGGGTGTACGATTTGGGACAAAACTTTTCCGGCATCATACGGCTTTCCCTGCATTCAAAGGACACGCATCCGGTTAAGCTCTATCCGGCCGAACTGCTGAATCCGGACAGTACCGTAAACCAAAGCGCGTCCGGCGCTCCTTTCTGGTTCGGTTACACACCGAAAGGAAAAGGTATTGAAAGTTGGCAACCCCAGTTTACCTACTACGGTTTTCGTTACGTGCAGGTCGAAGGTGCTGTTCCCGCCGGACAACCCAATCCGGACGGACTACCTGAAATAACGGAAATTACCGGTCTTCATACTTGCTATTCGGCCGAAGATGTCGGCAGTTTCCATTGTTCCAAACCGTTGTTCAATCAGACATACGAACTGATCGACTGGGCGATCCGCAGCAATATGGCAAGCGTGCTGACCGACTGCCCGCATCGTGAGAAGTTGGGTTGGCTGGAAGAAGCGCACCTGATGCAATACTCCGTACAATACCGCTACAACCTGGCACGCCTGTACGAAAAGACATTCAACGATATGCGCTCCACACAAGCAGCCAACGGCATGATACCGACCATTGCTCCCGAACTAGTCGAATTCGAAGGAGGCTTCAAGGATACGCCGGAATGGGGAAGCACATTTGTCATCAGCCCTTGGTACATCTACCAATGGTATGGCGATACGCGCCCGATCGAAACCTATTATCCGGATATGCAACGCTACATCGACTACCTTTCCTCGAAAGCCGATAACCATATTATCGCCTACGGCTTGGGAGACTGGTTCGACATCGGTCCGGAAAGTCCGGGAGAATCGCAACTGACCTCCAATGGCGTAACGGCAACGGCTATCTACTATTACGACGTCACCCTGATGGAGAAAATGGCAAACCTTTTAGGGAAGCCGGACGATGCACGCAAGTACCAGGAACTGGCGGCCCGGATCAAACAAGCCTTCAACCGGACTTCTGGAACCCGTCCACCCGTACCTACGACCGCAACAGCCAGGCGGCAAACGCCGTCGCACTCTACATGGGACTGACGACTCCGGAAAACAGGCGGCAGGTATTCGATAACCTGATAGCCGATATCCGCGGACGCAACAACGCCCTGACGGCAGGCGACGTCGGCTACCGCTATGTCTTGCGTGCCCTTGAAGCCGGTGGCGCTTCGGATGTCATTTACGATATGAACTGCAAGTACGACACACCGGGATACGTTTGGCAACTGGCACACGGAGCTACTGCTCTCACCGAATCCTGGCAGGCATTACGGCTTCGTATCGAACAATCATTTTATGTTGGGTCATCTGATGGAATGGTTGTTCAGCGGCTTAGGAGGCATCCGTCAGAAGAAGATTCCTTCGGGTTTAAGCATATTGTCATCAAACCGAACCGGTCGGTGATGTCCGCGACGCACAGGTTTCCTACGAATCGCCTTACGGACAGATTGTTTCCGACTGGAAAGACAACGATAAAGAATTTATCATCCGAGTGGAAGTACCGGCAAACAGCAAAGCCTCCGTCTATCTCCCGTCTGCCGACACGAAACAAATAACCGAAAGCGGTGTACGATTGGAAGATGTCCCCGGAATCAGTTGCAAACAAGAAGGAAATCGGTATGTCGTAGCAACAACAGGTTCCGGTACTTATACTTCAAAGTGAAGAAAAATAAATAATGAAGAATACCATGAATACAACAAAAAAGGAAGTTAAAGTCGGACTGATCGGAGTCGGATTGAACACCTATTGGAATCAATTCGAAGGGCTTCTCTCCCGATTGACGGATTACCAAAGAATGATAAAAGAACGTATGTCCGGCTTACAGGCAACCGTGATTGACGGGGGAATGGTAGACAGCCCGGAAAAGGCAGCCCGGACAGCAGAAGTTTTAAAAAGTGAAGACATAGAAATCCTCTTCATCTTTATTTCGACCTATGCCCTTTCCTCAACGATCCTTCCGATCGCCCAGCGCATCAAGATTCCGGTTATCCTGCTCAACATACAACCCGTAGCCGCCATAAATTACGATTATATCAACGGATTAGGCGACCGTGGAAAAATGACCGGCGAATGGCTGGCTCACTGCCAAGCCTGTTCCACTCCGGAATTTGCCTGCGTATTCAACCGTGCCGGCATCAAATACGACATCCTGACCGGTTACCTCGAAGAACCATACGTATGAACGAAATCGAAAACTGGATCGATGCGGTAAGGGCCGTACAAGGGATGCGTAACAACCGGATGGGTATTCTCGGACACTATTATTGCGGTATGCTGGACGTTTACACCGACATTACCCGGCAATCCTTCACTTTCGGCACTCACATAGAGCTTCTCGAAATGTGCGAACTCAAAGCTTACCGGGATGCTGTAACGGAAGACGAACGAACAGCAAAACGTCTGGAATTTTCCATGAAGTTTGAAGTCGACCCGCATTGTGAAGAATACGAATTGGATCGTGCTGCCCGCACCTCTGTCGCACTCGATAAACTGGCCGAAGCCCACAACCTCAGTTCAATGGTCTACTACTACGAAGGTTGGAAAGGAAACGATTATGAAAATATCGTGACTTCCGTAATAGCCGGCAATACCCTACTTACAGGACGCGGCATCCCGGTAGCAGGCGAGTGCGAAGTAAAGAACGTACAAGCCATGAAGCTCCTTTCTCTTTTAGATGCCGGAGGTTCATTCTCTGAACCGTATGCCATAGACTTCAATGACGATGTTGTTTTATGGGGACATGACGGACCGCTCATTTCGCCATTGCTGAGGGAAAGGTCAGCCTCGTACCGCTACCCGTATATCACGGTAAACCGGGCAAAGGATTGTCCATTCAGATGCGCGTCAAACAGGGACCTGTCACTTTTCTTTCCGTATGTGAAAATAATGATGGCGTATTTTTACTTATCGCAGAGGGAGAATCGACCGACGGACCCACCCTGCACATAGGAAACACGAACAGCCGCTACAGGTTCAGTTGCGGAGCCCGCACCTTTATGAACCGATGGAGTAAGGCGGGTCCTTCACACCACTGTGCAATCGGTATCGGACATGTTGCGGATAAACTAAAAAGATAGCTTTCCTGTTAGACATACCTGTTATCAGGTTTGTTAAAGATAAGAAAAAAGAGAGAGGCTCTTTATCTATCACGATCTTTTAGACACGGATTTCACGGATAAATTATTTTACTTCCGTGTAATCCGTACTTAAATTATGGCTATCAGTATGCAGGATTTTGTTTCGACATACCTTTCAGATAAATACCCTATGCGACATAAGAGAGACCTTATCTTTTATGGTGAGGAGATCCCCCAGATAAACACCAGTAGTCGTTTTTATTTCCCAGTAATAATCCTTCGTATCTCGCTCAGCTTATTCAGGGCTTCCAGCGGCGTCAGGTTGTTTACATCCAGGTTCTTGATCTCATCCCGCACCTGGCTGAGTACCGGATCATCCAATTGGAAGAAGCTGACTGATAGCCGTCTGCCGATGAAGCGATCCCTTTTACAGGCTTGCTTTTGATACTGCCTTTGCGTTTTTCCGTGGCAATCCCCTCCTGACGGTTTTCCGTTTCCAACTGTTTCAGGATTTCGTTGGAACGCTTTACGATGCTTTTCGGCATACCCGCCATCTTGGCACATGGATACCGAAAACTGTGTTCACTGCCTCCGGGAACCAGTTTGCGCAAGAAGATCACTTTGTTATTGACCTCCTTCACCGAAACATTGTAGTTCTTGATACGCTTGAAAGAAGCCTCCATCTCGTTCAACTCATGATAATGCGTAGCAAACAATGTCTTCGCACGGGCATTGGGATGTTCGTGGATATATTCGACAATCGCCCAGGCAATAGAAATACCGTCGTATGTGCTTGTCCCGCGTCCCAATTCGTCAAACAGGACAAGACTGCGGGAAGACATGTTGTTGAGGATATCCGAAGCTCGTTCATCTCCACCATGAAGTGGATTCTCCGACCGAAATGTTATCCGAAGCTCCCACACGTGTAAATATCTTATCCACAATCCCGATACGAGCGCATTCGCTGGGACGAAACAACCGATCTGCGCCATCAGCGTAATCAGAGCCGTCTGGCGAAGCAAAGCGGACTTACCGGCCATGTTCGGTCCGGTGATAATGATAATCTGCTGCTTTTCATCGTCCAGATAGACATCATTGGCAATATAAGGTTCGCCGATAGGCAACTGTTTTTCAATCACCGGATGGCGGCCAGCCTTAATATCGATCACCTGCGAATCATTCACATCCGGACGGATATAACGATTACTTTCAGCTACCTTGGCAAACGAGAGCAGACAGTCCAGACGACCGATCAGGTTCGCATTCATCTGGATAGGCGGAATATATTCGGAAAGACAAAGCACCAGTCGTTAAAGAGACGGGCTTCCAACGAAAGTATCTTCTCTTCCGCTCCCAATATCTTCTCTTCGTATTCTTTCAGTTCTTCGGTAATATAACGCTCGGCATTCACCAAAGTCTGTTTGCGTATCCATCCGGCAGGGACTTTGTCTTTATAGGCGTTACGCACTTCGATATAATACCCAAAAACATTGTTGAAACCGATTTTAAGGCTCGATATACCCGTCTGTTCTATTTCCCGCTGTTGTACCTTCAAGAGATAATCTTTACCCGAATAAGCGATTGCACGCAACTCGTCAAGCTCGGCGTTCACGCCTGTCGCAATCACGCCGCCCCGGTTCAGCAAGGAAGGCGGATCGTTGTTGATCTCTTTTTCTATCCGGTCACGAATCAGGCACAGGCATTCAACTGTTCGCCGATACGGCAAAGGCTCGGCTCATCGCTTGCCGTACAAGCCTCCTTGATCGGCTCGATGGCACGAAGAGCGACTTTCAACTGTACCACTTCGCGGGGAGAGACGCGGCCGACCGCCACTTTGGAAATAATACGTTCCAAGTCGCCGATCTGTTCCAGTTTCTCTTCCAGCAGCTCCTTCACTTCGGGATGGCGGAAGAAATATTCCACTACGTCCTGACGCTCATGGATCGGTTTCACATCCTTCAAGGGAAACAAGATCCAACGGCGCAACATACGCGACCCCATCGGGGAAACGGTCTTGTCCAGCACATCCAGCAAACTCGTCCCCTCCTCGTTCATCGTGCTGACCAGCTCCAAGCTGCGCACCGTAAACTTATCGAGGCGTACATAGCGATCTTCTTCGATACGGGAAAGAGAGGTGATATGCGAAATATGGGTGTGTTGCGTCTGATCCAGATAATACAGGATGGCCCCCGAAGCTACGACTCCCAATTTCAAATGCTGGACACCGAAACCTTTCAGGTTCTTCGTTTCGAAATGTTTCAGAAGCCGGTCGTTGGCAGCTTCCGAAGTAAACACCCAGTCATCCAGTTCAAAAATAAAGAACCGAGGACCGAAAGCCTCTTCAAAACGTTTACGGCTACCCCGTTCGACCAATACTTCTTTCGGTGAAAAATTATTCAGCAGTTTATCCACATAATCAACGGTTCCTTCGGCTGTCAGGAACTCGCCGGTAGAGATATCGAGAAATGCAATTCCACAGACATCCTTACCAAAATGAATGGCAGCAAGGAAGTTGTTTTCCTTATGGTTGAGTATATTGTCATTGATAGAAACACCCGGAGTTACCAATTCGGTGATACCGCGTTTCACTAATTTCTTTGTGAGTTTCGGATCTTCCAGCTGGTCGCAGATAGCTACGCGCTTACCGGCACGCACCAGTTTGGGCAGATAGCTGTCCAATGCATGGTGAGGGAAACCGGCCATCTCGATCGTTTGCCCCGGTCCGTTCGCTTTTTTCGTCTGTACGATACCCAGTATTTCGGCTCCGGTCACAGCGTCTTCGCCATACATTTCGTAAAAGTCGCCTACACGGAATAACAGGATTGCATCAGGATGTTTTGCCTTTATATCGAAATACTGCTTCATTAAAGGTGTTTCCACTATCTTTGCCACTGTTCTTTTCTTTTTATCTGTTCGACTGTACAAAGGTACGATTTTTCATCTGTCAAAAAATTCACGGATTGCTTTTTCATTTATTCCTTAGAAAAAATATAACTTTGTAAGCATCCTAACAAAAAACATATATCATGAAACAGGCAATTCTAATTTCGACCGGCCTTTTGCTGACAACTCCTTTCATTCACGCAGAGAAGAATAAGGACAAGAAACCGAATGTCGTTTTTATCCTTGCAGACGATTTGGGTTATGGCGATCTAAGTTGTTACGGACAAGAAAAGTTCGAGACGCCCAACATCGATAAGTTGGCACAAAGCGGAATGCGTTTTACACAGTGTTATTCGGGGACAACTGTCAGTGCCCTTCCCGCTCTTGTCTGCTGACAGGCACGCACAGCGGGCATACCCCTGTACGCGGTAATCTCGAACTTGATCCGGAAGGACAGTTCCCGCTTCCCGACGATGCCCGCACCATCTTCGAAGTAATGAAAGATGCAGGATATAAGACATCCGCTTTCGGCAAATGGGGACTGGGCTATATCGGTTCGACCGGCGATCCTAAAAATCAGGGTTGCGACACTTTCTACGGATATAATTGCCAATTGCTGGCACACAGTTATTACCCCGACCACCTCTGGGACAACGACAAACGAGTGGAGCTCGAAGACAACAACCTGAATGTACAGTACGGAAAAGGGACTTACTCTCAAGATCTTATTCATGGAAAGGCACTAGAATATCTGGACAATATGAATCCGGACGAACCGTTCTTCATGTGGTATCCGACCATCATTCCGCATGCGGAGCTGATCGTTCCGGAAGACAGCATCATACAGAAATTTCGCGGTATGTACCGGAAAAGCCTTACAAAGGAACCGAACCGGGCAGCCCGGCTTTCCGCAAGGGAGGTTACTGTTCGCAGTTCCATCCACATGCAACTTTCGCTGCTATGGTCTACCGTCTGGACGTCTATGTCGGGCAGATCATCCAAAAGTTAAAAGACAAAGGTTTATATGATAACACCATCATCATCTTTGCGAGCGATAACGGCCCTCATATGGAAGGGGGCGCCGATCCCGATTTCTTCAACAGCAACGGCATTTATCGCGGATATAAACGGGATCTGTACGAAGGCGGCATCCGTGTCCCGATGATCATTCCTGGCCGGGACATGTCCAACCGAATACGGAAACCGACTTATGTGCTCTTTCTGGGATGTATTACCGACCTTCGAAGAAATCATCCATCCGAAAGCCAAACAGAAGGAAATGGACGGCGTCAGCATGCTTCCCCTCCTGGAAAACCGGAAAGGACAGAAGGAACATGAATTCCTGTATTTCGAATTCCAGGAACTGAACGGTCGCCAAGCCGTACGCAAAGGACCGTGGAAATTGGTCCACATGAATATCCGCGGCGACAAGCTATTATGAACTGTATAACTTGGCGTCCGACCCGTCGGAACGGCACAATATATTGGACCAGTATCCTGAAAAAGTAGCAGAACTGAAAGATATCATGGTCCGTGAACACAGACCAGACCCGAACTGGCCGCTATTGAAAGAGGAAAAGGCGAAATAATAGGGAAAATTTATAGAAATGGATGTCAAAATCCAAGACAACCGCATCAACATTTTCCAAGGTTGTGATCTCCATACGGAGTTTTCTACAAATCTTCTATCACTCTATCACTACAAAATTTCAGATATTGATATTCAAGTGTTATAGCAGTGATACAGGATGTTTTCCTGTATCACTGCCTCTATCACTCTAAACAGACATTTATTCATATGATTGGAAACCTAAACAAT
>ENA-OQCS01001538-OQCS01001538.1-human-gut-metagenome-genome-assembly--contig:-NODE-1538-length-11590-cov-3.015703_pt1 | contig 11590 bp, 16 predicted proteins | sample MGYA00242757_ERZ504575 | MGnify/ENA primary metagenome ERZ504575 (study PRJEB26092, sample SAMD00036297) | human gut metagenome | host: Homo sapiens | study: EMG produced TPA metagenomics assembly of... | reverse complement strand
AACATTCGCCGCAAATTAGGATTCTTTATGCAAAATCAGCTAGGTAATTGGCTGAAAACTGCCAAAATCTAGGATTTCGTTAGGAATCTTTAAGTTTTTCATCAAAGACTGCTGCAATGTGGGTTAACCAAAACACCTCATCTCATTTTATGACGCACCCTCTTTTTACTTGTTACATCATATAAGCTCTTTGATAGACGTTGATAGAGTGATAAAATTCCCTTCAAGGTATTGGGTACACAGTTGAATACATAATAAATCCCGAAATCGCTTGGCGGTTTCGGGATTTTTGCTTATCTTTGCCAACGTTAATGGTAAATAGTTGATAATATGGCAACGAAGTTATATCCAATAGGCATGCAGACCTTCTCTGAGATTCGAGAGGAGGACTTTCTCTATGTAGATAAGACGGAGTACATCTATCGTATGACTCATACGAGTGGAAAGTATTTCTTCTTGGCGCGTCCACGTCGTTTCGGAAAGTCACTCCTCGTCTCTACTATGCAGAGCTATTTCGAGGGAAAGAAGGAATTGTTCAAGGGATTGGCAATTGATAAGTTAGAAAAGGAGTGGACGGAATATCCTGTCCTCCATTTTGACATGAGCGGTGGCAAGCACATGGAACCCGAGCAGCTGGAATTGTATTTGGGCTATATCCTGGAAGATCAAGAGAAGAAATGGGGTATAAACGAGCACGTATCGGGGCAAATAACCGACTCATCGACCTCATCAATACTGCTTATGAGAAGAGCGGAAAACAAGTGGTTGTGCTCATCGATGAATATGATGCGCCTATGCTGGATGTGGCTCACGAGAAAGAGCAGCTGGATGTGTTGCGCAATATCATGCGTAACTTTTTAGTCCTCTGAAATATAGTGAGGCAAAACTGCGTTTTGTTTTCCTTACAGGTATCACCAAGTTCTCGCAAGTTAGCATCTTTAGTGAACTGAACAATATCACAAATGTGTCGATGGACGATGAATATGCAGGAATCTGCGGCATCACCAAAGAAGAACTTCTGGAAAATATGTCGGATGACATCGATATGCTTGCTGACGCACTTGGATATTCTAGAGAAATGATGATTGCAAAGCTCAAGGAAAATTATGATGGCTATCATTTCTCGAAGAATCGCCAGACGTTTTCAATCCATATAGTCTGCTCAACTGTTTCTCGAAAAAGGAATTGGGGGCATTCTGGTTCAGTTCTGGTACGCCAACTTATCTTATCAATATGTTGAGGCAGTTTGGCGTGTTGCCAACGGAGATAGCTCCGACAGAAGCTGTAAGTTCATCCTTTAATGCACCAACGGAGAATATGAAGACTATCACGCCGTTGCTCTACCAGAGTGGATATGTTACCATCAAGGAGTACGATCAGGAAACGAGGATTTATACCCTGGATATTCCAAACAAGGAAATCAAGGTAGGGTTGTTTGATAATCTTCTGCCAAACTACGTGGATGGTGTCTCTGCCGAACGGGGCAATGTGGCAATAGCCAAAATGGCATTGCTTATTGGCAAGCGCAACATGGATGGTGCCTTGCATCTGTTGCAAGACTTCCTGGGTACGGTGCCATACTGCAACGTGACCAATTATGAGGGGCATTATCAGCAGATGCTCTTCATCATCTTTACTCTCTTAACCAATTACCTGGTGGATGTGGAGGTGCATACGCCACGTGGCAGGGTAGATATTGTGCTCCTTACCAAGACCGATCTCTATGTGGTTGAATTGAAGCTGAATAAGAGTGCTCAGGCGGCAATGCAGCAAATCAATCTGAAGAACTATCGTCAGCGATTCGCTCTTTGTGGCTTGCCAATTACCAAGGTTGGCATCAATTTTGATTCTACAAGGTACTATTGAGGATTGGGTGATAGAGGCATGAGCATCTGAGAGATAGGTAAAAAAATAAAAGAGGGTGTGTCAACATAATAAATCCCGAAATCGCTTGGCGGTTTCGGGATTTTTGCTTATCTTTGCCAACGTTAATGGTAAATAGTTGATAATATGGCAACGAAGTTATATCCAATAGGCATGCAGACCTTCTCTGAGATTCGAGAGGAGGACTTTCTCTATGTAGATAAGACGGAGTACATCTATCGTATGACTCATACGAGTGGAAAGTATTTCTTCTTGGCGCGTCCACGTCGTTTCGGAAAGTCACTCCTCGTCTCTACTATGCAGAGCTATTTCGAGGGAAAGAAGGAACTCTTTAAGGGACTTGCTATTGAAAAACTGGAGAAGGAGTGGACGAAATATCCTGTGCTTCATTTTAGTTTGGCAGGTGGAAAGCACATGGAGAAAGATCAATTGGTGCGCTATCTCTTATATATATTAAAGGTAAATGAAGAAAAATTTTGCATCGTCAATGATTCTCCTGACCCGAATGTCCGTATGCTTAATTTAATAAAAACGGTATATGAACAGACTGGGCAGAAGGTTGTTGTGCTCATCGATGAATACGATGCTCCTTTGCTTGATGTGGTGCACGAGGATACCAGCTTGGGCGTCTTAAGGGAGGTGATGCGCAATTTCTATAGTCCCCTAAAGGATAGCGACCGTATGTTGCGTTTCGTCTTCTTGACAGGCATCACCAAGTTCTCGCAACTTAGTATATTCAGTGAACTCAATAATATTACTAATGTGAGTATGTACCAAGAGTATGCTGGCATTTGCGGCATTACCAAAGAGGAATTGTTGGATAAGTTTGATGAGGATATTGATGTGTTAGCAGGTAGGTTGGGATTGACACACGAACAAGCCTTGTCAAAACTGAAGGAAAATTATGATGGCTATCACTTTACCTGGCCATCATCAGATATTTTCAATCCTTATAGCTTGTTGAACTGTTTAGCTGAAGGACAGATGAATTCCTATTGGTTTGGCTCAGGCACTCCTACTTATCTCCTTAATATGATGCGGAAATATGACTTTACACCGATTGACTGGGTGAACAGATGGATGCATCAAAGGATGATTTCGATGCAGCCACTGAGACGATGATACTATCATGCCTTTGCTTTATCAGAGTGGTTATATCACAATCAAGAATTATGATCCGGAAACGGAACTCTATACCTTGGCTCTGCCTAACAAAGAGGTGAGGATAGGTTTGTATCGCAGTATGTTGCCGCATTATTTGGCGGCAAAGTCTGCAATGTGCAATACAACTGTGGCCAAAATGTCGGCTCTTATCAATAAGGGTAACATGGATGGTGCTCTTCAGCTATTGAAAACGTTCTGGGAGACGGTACCTTATTGCGATAATACCGATTATGAGGGGCATTATCAGCAGACAATGTATATCATCTTTGCCCTGCTTACGAATTTCCGTATATTGGTGGAACAGCATACTTTCCGGGGAAGAACAGACATTACGATGGAAACAAAGGATACCATCTATGTGATAGAACTGAAATTTAATAAGTCGGCACAAGAGGCTTTTGACCAAATCAACAACAAGCATTATGCTGATGCTTTTGCCCTAAAAGGCAAAAACGTGGAAAAGATTGGTATGAACTTTATGATTGATGAAGATAAGACTATCGTATTGGATTGGGTAAAATATTCCTGCTAAAAAATGAGGGTGTGTCATAAGTCCATGACACATCCTCATTTTCTTGTTGGATGCTGATAGCGGTGCAGGCAATCAGCCTATGCTAGCAAGCAAGAATGTGGAATATAACGGAAAAGCAGTAAGGCTGTAAGGGTACAGATGTAAGTGTTACATCATATTAAGAATTTGACACATGTGAAAAAGTAGAATTTTACTTTTTGCTTACCTTTGCATTCACAAATAACAATTTAATATACTATAATTAATTTAAATCATAAAATGACCAGATACAGAATGATTTTATCCCTGCTTTTGGCTGGCATGGGAACTGCTGCAACAGCACAGAACATCAACTTGCCAATCATCCAGACCAAGTACACAGCCGATCCTGCACCTTATGTGCACAACGATACGGTATATCTCTATACCACACACGATGAGGATGGGGCTGAGGGTTTCCTGATGAAAGACTGGCTGCTCTACACCTCAACGGATATGGTAAACTGGCAAGACCGCGGTGCCGTGGCTTCATTGAAAGACTTCAAGTGGTTCAAGGGCGAGAATGGTGCCTGGGCAGAGCAGGTCATCGAGCGCAATGGCAAATGGTATATGTATTGCCCAATCCACGGTCATGGCATCGGAGTGCTGGTAGCTGATAATCCATACGGACCGTTTAAGGATCCTATCGGAAAGCCTCTGGCATGGAGGGTGACTGGTTCGACATCGACCCTACCGTATGGATTGATGATGATAACCAGGCTTACATGTATTGGGGCAACCCGGAGTTGAAGGCAGTGAAACTGAACGAGGACATGATTTCTTATTCTGATTCCATCATGCACTTCCCGAAGATTCAGGATTATCAGGAAGGTCCTTGGCTCTGGAAGCGCAATGGCAATTATTATCTGGCTTATGCTTCTACCTGCTGTCCTGAGGGCATCGGTTATGCGATGAGCAAGAATCCGCTCGGACCGTGGGAATATAAGGGACATATCATGAACATACGCCCCGCACTCGTGGCAATCATCCGGGCATCATCGACTATAAGGGCAAGAGCTATTGCTTCGGCTTGAATTATGACATCTTCCGTTTGAAGACGGGGCGTCATGCCGAGCAGCGTTCTGTTTCTGCGGCTGAAATGACTTACAATCCTGACGGAACCATCCAGGAGTTGCCATACTTCCAGGATTGCAAGTTGGAGCAGATAGAATGGTTCAATTATCGCCAGGTTGAGGCTGAGACGATGGCTTGGGGCTATGGATTGAAGACACAGCCTAAGAACGAATGGGCGCAGAAGGACAGATGGAACCAGGTGGTTACGAATATTGATGAGGATGAGTATATCCTCTTGAAGGGTGTTGACTTCAAGAAGGGTGCAAGTAAGTTTGAGGTTTCTGCCTCTTGCCACATGTTTGGCGGCAGCATCGAAATCCGTCTTGATGGGGTAAACGGCCAGTGCATCGGCAAGGTGGATATCAAGAACACCAAGGATGAATACAAAACCTTCTCTACTCAGGTGAAGAAGGTAAAGGGTGTTCATGATCTCTACTTCGTCTTTAAGGGAGGCGACATCCAGAAGCAGAACCTCTTCTTCCTGGATTGGTGGAAGTTTGGGGAGTAAGATAAACTTAATAAAGTTTTTGAAACATTCTATAACGTCATTATGATTATTTTTCGTAATTTTGCAGCATTAAACGAAAAAACAATCATAATGATGAATACAACGAAAATCTTGCTCTCAGAAAGCCGTTATTGATAAGCGCATGCCTGCTTGCCATGCAGGGTGCTGCCTATGCACAGAACCCAATCGTACAAACACAGTTAACTACCGACCGGCACCTCTGGTTGTCGGAGACCGTCTCTATGTATATACCGGTCATGATGAAGATAAGGCTGACTTCTTCTGGATGAACGAATGGCGTGTATATTCCACCAAGGATATGGTGAACTGGACAGACCATGGTTCTCCGCTCGACCTCAGTTCTTTTTCCTGGGCAGACGACCGTGCCTGGGCAGCACAGACTATCGAACGTAATGGTAAGTATTACTGGTATATCTGTGCGCACTCTAAACTGACGGGCGGAATGGCTATCGGCGTAGCTGTGGCTGATTCTCCTACCGGTCCGTTCAAGGATGCGCTGGGCAAACCGCTTTTCGATAATGGAAGTTGGGACAATATCGACCCAACGGTTTGGATGGACGAGGATGGTCAGGCTTATCTCTATTGGGGTAATCCGCATCTTTACTATGCCAAACTGAATAAAGATATGATCAGCTTCAAGGGTGGTATAGATGCTAAGGCTGCTGTTGATGAAAAGCGTGAAGTGGGCAGAATCGTGATGACTGAGGAGGGATTCGGTTCGCCTGACGTGGAGAAGCGTGATTCTACCAGAAAATATAAAGATTGCTACACAGAGGACCTTGGTTCATGAAGCGTGGCAAGAACTATTATATGCTTTATGCTGCAGGTGGAGTGCCTGAGCATATCGCTTATTCCATGAGCAAGAAGCCTTTCGGACCATGGAAGTATATGGGCGAAATCATGCCATTGGAAGATACGGGTTCCTTTACTAACCATTGCGGTGTGACCGACTTCAAGGGCAAGTCTTATTTCTTCTATCATACGGGTAAACTGGGTGGCGGATTCGGACGCAGTGTGGCTGTGGAAGAATTCAAATATAATGCCGATGGCACCTTCCCAATCATCCACCATACCCAGGAAGGAGTGGCTCCTATCGCAACTCTCAATCCTTACAAGCGTCAGGAGGCTGAAACCATCGCTTTCTCTAAGGGAGTGAAGTCGGAGCAGACCGATGATACGGGTGTTTATATCTCTGAAATTCATACAGGTGATATATCAAGGTACGTGAGGTGGATTTCGGAAATGAGAGTCCGGATGCATTTGCCATCTCAGCGGCGTGCGCTTCGCTTGGAGGTTCGCTGGAGGTTCACCTCGATAAGGAAGATGGCGAACTGATAGCTAAACTTGATGTTACCAAGACGGGTGGCTGGGAAAAGTGGAAGACTTTCTCGGCACAAATGCTAAAGAAAGTGACAGGAAAGCATGATATATACTTCGTGTTCAAGGGATTGAAGGGAAGCAAACTCTTCAATTTCGACTGGTGGAAGTTTGAGAAGAATTTCGCCAATCCTGTGGTTTGGGCTGATGTGCCTGATGTGGATGTAATCCGTGTGGGTGACAGCTTCTATATGGTAAGTACCACCATGCATCTGATGCCGGGTGCGCCTATCATGAAATCGAAGGATCTGGTGAACTGGGAAACCGTGAACTATATCTTCCCTAAACTTACCGATTCGCCTAAGTATGACATGAAGGAGGGTACGGTGTATGGTCGTGGTCAGTGGGCCACTTCGCTGCAGTATCATCGTGGCAAGTTCTATGCGCTCTTTGCTCCAAACGATAATCCTGGTGGAGAGACTTATATCTGTACAGCCGATGATATCGAGGGCAAATGGACTGTCCACAGCCGTTTGCAGCATTTCCATGATGCTGCTCTCTTCTTCGATGACGACGATAAGGCATACGTGGTTTATGGAACGGGAGAGATGGTGCAGCTGAATGCAGACCTTACGGAAGTGGTGCCGGGCAGCCATCGTAAACTCTTTGAGCGTGATGCTGATGAAACGGGTTTGCTCGAAGGCTCCCGCATGATCAAGCACAACGGCAAGTATTATCTTCTGATGATTTCGTGGCCACAGGGACATCCTCGTCGTGAAGTTTGTTATCGTGCTGATAAAATAACGGGTCCTTACGAAAAGAAGGTGATTCTGGAAACGGAGTTTGCCGGATTCAACGGCGTGGGACAAGGTACGATTGTAGATGATAAGGATGGCAACTGGTATGGCATCGTATTCCAAGACCGTGGTGGTGTGGGCAGAGTGCTCACGCTGGAGCCATGTACCTGGAAGGACGGATGGCCTATGCTGACCGATGAGAAGGGCAATATTCCTGCGAGATGCAGAAGCCTGTATTGGGATATGACGGCAAGGGACTCGTGTATAGCGACGATTTCTCGAAGGATAAACTGGAACTGCAGTGGCAGTGGAACCACAATCCTGTGGATAATGCCTGGTCGCTCACAGAGCGCAAGGGCTGCTCCGCCTGAAGACATCCCGTATTGTTCCTAACATCTTCCTGGCTCCTAATACCATCAGTACCCGTACTGAAGGACCAACCTGCGAGGGAATCATCAAGATGGATGTGAGCAAGATGAAAGATGGCGATGTGGCTGGCTTGTCAGCCTTCCAGGGTGATGCAGCCCTGCTTTCTATCGTAAAGGAAGGCAAGAAACTCTTTGTGGTGGGTACCAAGGAGAGTGTAGCTTTGACTGAAAAGGAAAAGGCTGTGACCGAAGTGAAGCGTGAGGAGGTGTATCGCCAGCCTTTGAATCTGAAGCAGGATAAGGCAACGAAATCAAGCATCATCTATCTGAAGATGAGTTGCGATTTCCGTCTTCATCAGGATCTCGCCACCTTATTATATAGTATAGATGGAAAGACCTGGATTCCTGCCATCAAGGATTTCAAGATGCAGTATGATTATCGCCGCTTCTTCATGGGTACCCGTATCGCCATCTACAATTATGCCACAAAGGCTGCTGGTGGATATGTGGATGTGGATAGTTTTGAGTATCAAAAACAGAATAGTAGTGAGAAATAGAATAATAGTGGGAACTATGGCTTTGGCGTTTCTTCTTCCGGTAAAGATGATGGCTAAGGCTAGCAGTTCTGCTAATAGTACTCTGCTTTGGTATAACGCCCCAGCCAGCAGTGGCTGGAGCTCTGCCTATCGGAAACTCACATCTGGGAGGTATGGTGTATGGCGGAACCACGGATGAGAATATCCAGTTGAATGAGGAGACTTTCTGGAGTGGCGGTCCTCATAACAACAATAGCAAGAAATCCCTGGAGAATCTGCCAAAGGTGAGGGAACTCATCTTCAATGGCAGGGAAGAGGAGGCGGCGGCTCTCATCAACCAGACCTTCATCCCAGGGCCTCATGGCATGCGCTTCCTGCCGATGGCAAATCTGCATATCAGCATGAAGAACCGGGGAAAGATTGAGCAGTTTGTGCGCAACCTGGATTTGAAGAGGGCAATTGCCACGACTTCTTTCGTGATGGATGGCGTAAGATATACTCGTACTACCTTTGCTTCGCTGGCTGATGGAGTCATCGTTTGCCACATCAAGCGAGTAGAAAGGGTGCCCTGAATATCGATGTTACCCTGGATTCGCCTTTTGAACATCAGACTCAGAAAACGCTTCAGGGGTTATGCTGAAGGTGAAGGGACAAGACCAGGAAGGCATCAAGGCGGCTCTCACTGCCGAATGTGTGGCAGATGTGAGGACGGATGGCACCGAGGCAACCATCCTCGTCAGTGCTGCCACCAATTTTGTGAACTATCACGATGTGTCGGGCAATGCTGCCCAACGCAATGCCGACTATATAAATAAGGTGAAACTGATGAGCTATGCACAGTTGGAGAAACGCCATGTGGAGGCTTACCAGAAGCAGTTCGCTACTTCTTCTCTGATTTTGCCAACCGATATCAATGCTTCGTTGCCTACCAACCAGCGCCTGGAGAAATTTGCAGGCAGCAAGGATATGGCGATGGTGGCACTGATGTATAACTATGGTCGCTATCTGCTCATTTCCTCTTCCCAGCCTGGTGGACAGGCGGCAAACTTGCAGGGCGTTTGGAACAACAGCAAAAATGCACCTTGGGACAGTAAATATACCATCAACATCAATACGGAGATGAACTACTGGCCTGCCGAGGTGGCGAATCTTGGCAACACCACAGAGCCTCTGTATTCGCTGATTAAGGATTTGAGTGTAACGGGAGCACAGACGGCTAGGGAAATGTATGGTTGTCGTGGCTGGATGGCACATCATAACACCGATATCTGGCGCATAGCAGGTCCGGTGGACGGTGCGCAGTGGGGCATGTTCCCGAACGGCGGAGCCTGGCTCACTACCCATCTCTGGCAGCATTATCTCTATACGGGCGACAAGGCTTTCCTCAAGCAGTGGTATCCGGTAATAAAAGGTGCTGCTGAGTTCTATCTTGACTATATGCAGAAGTTACCTGGCACCGAATGGAAGGTAACCGTGCCGTCGGTGAGTCCGGAACAGGGACCTATGGGTAAGAGAACTGCCGTAACGGCAGGTTGCACGATGGATAACCAGATAGCCTTCGATGCCTTGAGCAGTGCTGTGAAGCTTCTGAGATATTGGGAGTTGATGAGGCTGAGCGCAAGGCGATGCAGCAGCTGATTTCTCAGATTCCGCCAATGCAGATAGGAAAGTACGGACAGTTGCAGGAGTGGCTTGTGGATGCGGATGATCCGAAGAATGAGCATCGCCATATCTCGCATCTCTATGGATTGTATCCATCCAATCAGATTTCTCCTTTCTCTCATCCGGAACTGTTCCATGCCGCAGCCACCACTCTGAAGCATCGTGGTGACCAGGCTACGGGCTGGAGTCTGGGTTGGAAAACGAACTTCTGGGCACGCATGCTCGATGGCAATCATGCTTTCAGAATCATCAGCAATATGCTTCGCCTGTTGCCATCTGATGCGCAGGCAAAGGAGTATCCTGATGGCAGAACCTATCCGAATCTCTTCGATGCCCATCCACCATTCCAGATTGATGGTAACTTCGGAGTAACAGCCGGCATCGCAGAGATGCTCCTGCAGAGTCATGATGGAGCCGTGCATCTCTTGCCAGCCTTGCCTGATGCCTGGAAAGAAGGAAGCGTAAAGGGACTTCGTGCCCGTGGCGGCTTTGTGGTGGATATGGACTGGAAGAATGGCAGATTGATGAAGGCGAAGATTCGTTCCACCATCGGAGGTGTGCTGCGTCTCCGCTCCTACGTTCCGCTTAAGGCGAAGAATCTGAAGAAGGCTGAAGGAATATGTCCCAATATCCTTTTTGCATCTGCAGAAGTGAAGCTGTAATGGAACAGCATCGGATAGCAGAAGGAGTGAAGGCACTATTCCTGACGTATATGAATATGACTTGGAAACAGAACCAGGAAAGACTTATCTGATTAAATAATGTCCTAAAATTACATTTGTTGCCATAAAAGTATCATTTTGTCCACCTCTGGTTGGATAATTATTTGTACTTTTGTGGCAATATTTTTTATAATAATCTTTTAGACCTATAAATGAGAATGAAGAAATTATTATTTGCAACCTGTTGCATCGCTTTTTTGAGCGGTTCTTTTGGGAGCAGCGGCGCAGAAAAAATCTGCAACCAAGAATGTTCTGACACAGACTTTGAAAGGGAAGTCTTGGTCGGCTGATAATGGTAACGGTACCTTTACAAACCCTTTGTTTTATGATGAGTTTTCTGACCCTGATATTATCAGAGTGGGGGAGGATTACTATCTGGCGGGTACCACGATGCACAGTGTTCCGGGATTGGTAGTGCTCCATTCCAAGGATCTCGTAAATTGGGAGTTCTCTTCCTATTGCTTTGACCGATTCGATGATTCTGATGATTTCAATCTCCGCAATGGCAAGGAGGCTTACGGACAGGGTATCTGGCGCTGCCATCCGATATCATAACGGCAAGTTCTATATCTTCTCCAATATCAACGGGCATGGATTGCAGGTGTATATCTCGGACAGTGCCAAGGGTCCTTGGACGCATCACAAGATTAATGGTGATATCTACGACCTCTCTGTGCTCTTCGATGATGATGGCAAGATTTATGCCGTGCACAAGTATGGCAACGTGACAGTAACGGAGTTGAAGCCCGATTTGAGTGTCCGGTAGAGGGCAGCAGCAAGGTGGTGATTCCGGAAGGCAATGCGATGGGGGAGGGACATCATGTGTATAAAATCAATGGTATGTACTATATCCTCTCTGCCGATTATTCTCCGATGGGGCGCATGCAGTGTGCCCGAAGCAAGAGTATCTGGGGACCTTACGAAACCTGTGTAATCAGCGAACGCGAATCGTATGGTTATGCTGCTGGATGGAGCGTAGGTAACATG
>ENA-OQCS01001537-OQCS01001537.1-human-gut-metagenome-genome-assembly--contig:-NODE-1537-length-11593-cov-1.810134_pt1 | contig 11593 bp, 17 predicted proteins | sample MGYA00242757_ERZ504575 | MGnify/ENA primary metagenome ERZ504575 (study PRJEB26092, sample SAMD00036297) | human gut metagenome | host: Homo sapiens | study: EMG produced TPA metagenomics assembly of... | reverse complement strand
TGGATGCCGCAACGCTCTGTAGCAGTTAACTCCACATTGATATCATAATCTTTCAGCAACACGCGATAGTAACCTGCTGAAGCCTCTTCATCCGCATGAGAGAATTTGGAATAGATGCCTAAAGGAGCTTCCGCTTCCTGATAAGGCAAAGTAACAGGCATAAAAGAGATATCATACAAGTCTCCGGCTCCCGTCCCCGACAAATGGGTATGACTGAATCCGGCAATCGTACTGTCCGGATAAAAATATCCGGAAATACGGTCCCATCCGGCAAGCCGTTATCCGGACTAAGTTGTACCATTCCGAAAGGCGCTTGCGCTCCCGGATAAGTATTGCCGGTAAAATCGGTTCCGATAAACGGATTCACCAATTGGGTATAATCGGTTGACGGCTGGGTTTGTTTATTGGACACACAGGCTCCAAATGCCACTAAAGAAATGAATAGCGCGAGAACAGGTGTTTTCATACTTAAGAGGTTTTTCATTATTACTTTGTTACAAAAATACACATTATAATAATATGAACAACCTTATTATAAAAAACACTTAGCTTTAATTCATTATTTTTTCGTATTTAAATAGTAAAGAAGGGATTCTTTCACCTTTTCATCCGAAGTTACAATCAAAAATTCACCGCCTCTTTTATCATACAGAAAGCAATAGGCTTATAAAGAGCTATACCTGCTATCTCTTCCCAAGGGAATGTCTGTTTCAGTTTCGCCTTGTCATATGTCAACCCTTCCGGAGTTATTTCCACCCAAGTCTGCCCTGCAATACTCCGCTTATAAATTTTATTTAGTCTGACAGGCAGCATAATCAAGATATAGATAAGACACAAGAACCAAATCAGCAGTGGCTGAACAGGCTTTGCTCTTCGGGAACAATATAGTGCCCTGTACACAATGCAATACAAATATAAATGATAAACAACAAAGAAAAACTGAAATGACGGATGTCCCACAATTTATACAAAGCATACTTTTTCAGGCTGATATTATAATCACAAACCACGACACCTGGTTCCCGTGTCAGTTTGCTTTTCGGTATGCTGAAGATACGCAATATCTGGATTCCCCGTTTCACGCCATACCCGAATAATAAAACCATCACACCAAAATTTATCAAGATCCACCACCACAATGATTCGTTTGCCAAAGCCGGTTGCCCGACAAGCACCATTGATGCAAAAGTGATACCCGCCACCAATAACAACATACTACAAATTACAGTTAAAATCCATCCTCTTGTTTTCATAATAACCTTTTACTTTATTCCATGACGGGAAACAAAGATAAAAGATTATGGCTAGATAACAAATAAAGAGCCGTCGAATTATTAATCACAGACCATATTATACATAAAATTGCCCGGAAGCAATCTTATTTGCCATTCCTTCACACCTCGAATTTAAATTGTTGTTTGGTTAGGAAGTTAGAAGTTTTTTTCGTATGTTTGTCGCAAATATTTAATGAAAAACACATTTCTATCTATGAAAAAGAGTGATATTCTGTTCTTTTTATTTATAATAGCATTGTTTCTGCCCTTTTTTATTAGTGATACCATTTATGAATGGTACAAATCTTTCAATGCAATCCATGGTATGGTCATGAGTTTTGTGAAGTTCGCCATTCTAGCTACTTTGGGAGACAAAATTCATCTCTTCCCTACCCTACCTTTCCAATACTTTCCCTACCTTTGTGCCATAAGTACGTATGACAAATACCAATATGGAACAACAACAATCATCTTATAAAGAAAAAGAACGTATAGACCTTCACGAGCCGCGACGCTTCAAAGTTATCATTTTCAATGACGACTTTACTACAATGGAATTTGTTGTAAAGATATTAACTACCGTTTTTTTCAAATCAACGATGGAAGCAGAAGCTTGATGATGCAGGTACATAAAAGTGAATCGGCCGTAGTAGGCATCTATACGTATGATATCGCCCGGTCAAAAGTACAAAAAGCCACCCGTATGGCTCGTGAAGAGGGATTCCCTCTCCGACTCACGGTTACACCGGAAGAAGAATAAAAAATCAAGAATAAGATATGGATATACCAAATACCGATTCGGTGAACTACGCTTTCGCTTCTGCGCAGAGCCAAGCGATGCAATATCGGCATGAATTTATCACGCCCGAACACTTATTGAGCGCATTGCTGAAACAAGTTCCTTTTCAAAAAGCATTGGCAGAGTGTTTTTGTACCCCGGAAGAACTGTCCCAGTCCATTTCCGAATATCTGTCAAAAGAAGTGGAACGAGTTCCTCAAGAAATAGAATATGAATTGGAAATTTCAGGTCAACTCTCCGAGCTGCTGCAATATGCCTATATGACAATCAGCCATTCAAGCGCAGAAGAAATGGATGTTCCTCATCTGGTACAAGGAATGCTTCAACTGGAAGATTCATGGGCCGGCTATCTGCTAAAAGAAACAGTGGGAGAAGATATGCCGGAGTTTCTCAGCTCCCTCATTTCAAATTACGAGCACATGAATCAGTTTCAAGAGGAAACTTCCTCTGAGCAAGAGAAAAGCGAGCCTTGGCGTAACTATGTTACCTGCCTCAACGAGGGCCTGCAAGACCGGAATCCGCTTATAGGCAGGGATGTGGAATTGGAACGCACCATTCAGGTTCTCTGCCGCAAAGAAAAGAACAATCCTCTGCACGTGGGCGAACCGGGAGTGGGAAAAACCGCACTGGCCTACGGACTGGCCGCACGTATAGAAGCAGGCAATGTTCCCGAACGTCTCACAGGTTGTCGTATCTACGAGCTGGATTTAGGCAACTTATTGGCCGGTACACAATATCGGGGTGAGTTCGAGAAAAGGCTGAAAGCATTATGGAAGGAATACGGAAAGAAGGACACGCCATCGTATATATAGATGAAATACATAACCTGATAGGCGCCGGACGGACGGGAGACGGTTCGATGGATGCCTCTAATATGCTCAAGCCTTATCTGGAAGGAGGAGAGATCCGGTTTATCGGTTCCACTACTTACGAAGAATTCAACCGCTATTTTTCACGTAGCAGAGGATTGGTACGGCGTTTCCAACAGATTGACATACAGGAACCCGGAATCGAAGAAACTATCCACATAGTGGAAGGATTAAAAGAAAGGTACGAAACGTTCCATGGAGTAGTTTATGAAGAAGGAGTGATAGCATATGCCGTCACAGCTGCCGCACGGTATATCAGCGACCGTTTTTTGCCCGACAAGGCCATCGACCTGGTGGACGAAGCCGGGGCTTATCGTGAAATCCACCCCACAGATACAGAAACACAAACGGTGGACAAAGCATTGATAACCGATATACTGGCACGTATCTGTAAAGTGGATGTACTTGCCATGAAGGAAGAAGACAATGCCACATTAGAAACCTTGCATGAACGCATCAGTGCAAAGATATACGGTCAGGAAGAAGCTGTCTGCCAAGTGGTGGAAGCCGTACAAATGGCCAAAGCCGGGCTACTGGACGAAAACAAACCACTGGCAAGCCTTCTCTTCGTCGGCCCCACCGGTGTGGGAAAGACAGAGGTAGCCAAAGTATTGGCTTCCGAACTAGGTATCGCCCTGCAACGCTTTGACATGAGCGAATATACGGAAAAGCATACAGTGGCCAAAACTCATCGGCTCACCTGCCGGATATGTAGGTTATGAAGACGGTGGACTGCTGACAGATGCTATCCGCAAAACTCCCAATTGTGTGTTACTGCTTGACGAAATCGAGAAAGCACATCCCGATGTGTTCAATATTCTGCTGCAAGTTATGGACTATGCCATACTGACGGATAACAAAGGACGAAAAGCGGACTGCCGTCATGTGATACTTATCATGACCTCCAATGCCGGAGCGCAATTCGCGCACCAAGCTCTATAGGTTTCGGCGGACAGGTTGCTGCTGGAGAGGCAATGTTGAAACAAGTTAAGAAAACTTTCAAACCTGAATTCATCAACCGGTTATCTGCAACAGTTGTTTTCCATGATATGGATTACGGAATGGCTTCTCTCATCCTAAACAAAAAGCTCGGCGAACTGAGAAACAAGCTGTCGGCGCGTCATGTAGAAATGGAACTCAGCCTGGAAGCCTATAAACATCTGCTGAAGCTAGGTTTTACCAAAGAATATGGGGCCAGAGAAATGGACAGGGCAATTGCCTCGCATCTGAAACCACTGCTTATGCGTGAAATTCTATTCGGAACATTAAAAACGGGAGGCAAAGTGGAAGTGACAGCAGAGAACGGACAATTGAGCTTGCAAGTACTCAAAAAGCAACAAGCCTAAATGAAACCAGTAACTCCTCCGTAGGGGCAGACATACGAGTCAGCCCTACAGGAGACTGTATGTGAATCACACAAATAAAAAACAATATGGTCTTTCAACTAACTCAAAAACTTGTTTTCCCCAACCCTTACTATGGCGAGCGGACGGACTATTGGCTGTGGGTGGTGACCTCTCTGTAGACCGCCTCATCCTTGCCTATTCCAATGGCATATTTCCCTGGTATGCTTTCCGTGAGAAACAGATACAATGGTGGTGTCCCCTGAAACGATTTGTGATTTTCCCTAACGAGATTCACATTTCCCACTCCATGCGTACCCTTATGAACAAAGGACGATACGGAGTTAGTTTTAACCAGGCATTTCATGAAGTGATTCAAACTTGCGGTAATCTGCGGATGAAAGAAGCGGGAGCATGGTTGGGAGAGGATATCATGAAAGCCTACACCCGCCTGCATGAACAAGGTTTTGCAGCCAGTGTGGAAGTATGGGAAGAATCTTGCCTGGTCGGCGGGCTCTATGGAGTCACTTTGGGAAAGTGTTTTTTTGGTGAAAGTATGTTTTCTTTGGTTCCTAATGCGTCGAAACTAGCGCTTATCTATCTGGCACAAACATTTCAAGAATTGGGAGGGACCTTGATAGATTGTCAATTTGAGACACCACACTTAAAGTCAATGGGTGGAAGGTATATAGACTATGAGGAGTATATGAGGTATGTGCAGGAACCTTTCGAGTCTCTGTAAATGTCTCTTTTTTACCAATTTTGATTATCAAATCATCAGTCTGAAATAAAATATAGGATATAGAGCTAAGATTATCAAATATATTTGCTAACTTTGTTTTCGACATTACAAACAGAACTATTTACCAAGCCTCAGAAACAATATGAAAAAGAGATTCTACTGTTTGCTACTTACCTTCTTTGCTTTGTCTTGCTCCAAAGAAGAGGCCGATATGGATGGTGACAAAAATAAAGAAACAGAAAATAAAGACATAAAAATTATATTAGAAGCAGAAAAAAAGTTCTCAAAACATATTTGCTCCTATTGTGTTCTACCAATCTTTTGATTTTGGTAAAGATGCACCTTGTTTAAGCGAAGTGTATGATTCCATAGTGTGGAAATCATCTCATTCCCCAAATAGTTTTAAAGTATTCAGTCATTCAAATTACGCCAGATATGTGGAAACAACATTCTTCAAATGGGCACATGTTTATTACTCACCCGGCACATACAAGACTTATCTGCTAGGTTACAAAAACAATGAAATAATCTATAGTAGTGATACAATATCCATTGATATCACAAATAAAAAAGATTTCCTTGCTTTCAATTGGAAAGACGTAACCGACTCCAGTTTTATCACAGGCTATGCAAATAATCTAGACGAATATCATCTGAGTACACAGACTCATATCCATCAAGGTATTCCATCTGTTGTGCTGTATGCTAGAAGTGAGAAATATGAAAAAGGGGGATCTATAAAAAGTAAACAGATACTGTATGACTACATAAATTCATTTTTCTCATTACCTAATTATACCGCAACCTCAGACGAATCTTTGAGAAAAGAATTCAGCACTATATTTTCATTTCAAGAAGAGAATGCCATTCCACTAAACATTTGGCTTACCCCCAAAGCTAAAATTGTACTCCTCAGAAAAGATTTCAAGGGACTAGAGAGCGAATACAAAATTTATGCCGAACCAGGAGATTTGATTTAACCTGCAAAACACAATTGTTTAACTAATGAAACATCAACTCTGTATATAGCTACATTCAACAAATAGCACTACCTCCCCAAGCTATTCAGCTATTCTGACGGATCTTAAACAAGATTCGTTACAGAGTTTTATACCCCTATTATCAATTCATACAGATTATGCACCATCCCCAAACCGATAAGTGCATAAGCATGGTGTATACATTAAGTTAAACAATGAATTATACATATAGACAAATATGGCTCATCAACTTTCCCATAATGATGAGCGTTTTAATGGAGCAATTAATCAATATTACCGATGCCGTCTTTCTGGCCATGTCGGTGAAGTGGAACTTGGCGCATCTGCTTAGCAGGAATATATTATCTGGTAACTTATATGCTAGGCTTCGGTTTCAGCATAGGGCTGCAAGTCATGATTGCCTGCAGGAATGGAGAACAGAACTATGCCGAGACAGGACGTACCTTCTTTCAAGGACTCTTTTTCCTTTCCGGACTAGCGCTCTCTTTATATTTGTTGATACAGGGCCTTTCTCCCTTCCTTTTGAAACAATTAATTACCTCACCGGAAATCTATCAGCCATAACGGACTATCTGGACTGGCGCAGTTTCGGACTTTTATTTTCATTTCCCTTTCTGGCACTCCGGGCTTTTTTTTGTGGGAATAACAAAGACCAGGACCTTATCTTGGTCTGCAATAGCAGCCGTACTTATCAACATTCCTTTCAATTATCTATTGATATTTACCTTAAAGTTTGGGATAGCAGGATCGGCAATAGCCTCAACGCTGGCAGAAATGGTATCTTTAATCATTCTCCTTATCTATATGTGGAGAAAGATTGATAAAAACAAATATGGACTACAACCGGTAGTTGATGGAAAACTATTGAAAAGACTGTTTTACCTGTCCGTATGGAGCATGCTGCATTCTTTTATCAGCATGGCGCCATGGTTCCTGTTCTTCGTCGCCATCGAACATTTAGGAAAGATGGAACTGGCCGTATCCAACATTACCCGCAGCGTTTCCACCCTCTTTTTTGTGATTGTCAGTTCTTTAGGAACCACCAATAGTTCCTTAGTAAGCAATCTTGTAGGAGCTGGACAACGAAAAGGTGTTTTTCCTATCTGCCACAAAATCATCAAAATGGGATATGCCATCGGTTTTCCGCTGGTAGGAGTCGCATTGTTTTGTGATATTGGATTATCGGATTTTACACCAACAACGAAACACTGGTGCAACACACTGTCCCCCCTTTCATCGTTATGCTGTTTAATTATGTATTCGCAGTGCCCGGATATGTTTACATCAGTGCTGTCACTGGAACCGGAAAGACAAAAATTGCCTTTATCTTTCAAATGGTTACCATTATGGTATATCTTCTTTATCTTTACTGGCTGAGCCACTGTATATATGCACCTCTAGCGGTATATATGACAACAGAATATCTGTTTGTCATCATGTTAGGAATACAATCTGTCATTTACTTGAAAAGGAAGCATTACTAAGTTCCTTGCCACACCCTTTCTCCCGATTCATTCCGGCAATAAATAGTTATTTATAACTATCTTCAGTTTGAAAGCTTTTCTCTACTTTTGCAAACTCACCATAAAAGATAGCGTATGAATATTTTCGACATTGCCAAACAGAATCAGGAGAAAGCCTGGCAAGTTATCAAAAACACGAACATCATCCAGATATGGGAAGATGCCGGTGCAAAAATTAATCTGGTAGGTTCACTCAGAACAGGGTTACTGATGAAACATAGGGACATTGATTTCCATATTTATTCATCACCCTTGAACCTAGCGGACAGTTTTCTGGCAATGGCCAGACTAGCAGAGAATCCGTCTATCAAAAGAATAGAATGTGCCAATCTACTGCATACCTCTGAAGCCTGTATTGAATGGCATGCATGGTATCAGAATGAAGAAAACGAACTTGGCAGATGGATATGATTCACATCCGGGAAGGTTCACGTTATGACGGTTATTTTGAAAAGGTAGCCCAACGCATTTCGGAAATTATGACCGATGAAATACGGGAAACTATTCTAAGGTTAAAATATGAGACACCGGAAACCGAGAAGATTATCGGAGTGGAATATTATCAGGCAGTCCTCCGAGATGGGGTACGGATTATAGCGGATTTAAGGAATGGAGAAAGCAGCATCCTATTACGGGAGTAGTGGAATGGATGCCTTAACCCGATGAAATCGGGCAATCAGCTTAACAGCCCGACTCCTGTCCCAGGCGTATCGCCTCCAAAGAGTTGTGTACTCCCAGCTTACGCAACAGATTTTGCCGGTGAATATGGACGGTATGAATACTGATACATAATTTATCGGCAATTTCTTTGCTTAAGAATCCTCGTTGGATGAGGCGTAATATCTCCATTTCACGTCCGGTAAGACTGACAACCGGATTCATTATCACCACACCGGGTGAAAACATTTCTCCATTTCTCAGATTCAGAACAGTACATTCCACCTGTTCTGATTCTTTCTGACCGGGGGCCATACTCATATTCCCTATAATGAGCCATGCTTTTCCGTCATGGCTCTGTTCCAAAACTTGATGCCTGCTTGTTACACGCACATAGTTACCACGAGCATTGAGTATACGAAAACTATATACATTACAATAGTCATTCCGATGTTCCAAAGGCTGGTTATAAATGAACTTCCCCAGCCTGACTTGCAAGTCTTCCAATTGGGAACGATCATGCGGATGAATACGTGACTCCAGATAATCACCCTGTTTTTCCAATGTTTCTATCTTGTGCCTGTCATACCCCAACCAATCGACAAAACCCGTAGAAGCATACGCATAACATCCTTTATATACATCCACCACGAAAGAACAGCCGCCATTGATTCTGGACAACTTCTGGAGCATGGATTTATCCCGTTCCCATACCGCATAATCCATGTTTTTGCAAGACAAATGTTGCTTTGCCCACAATTCCTCACGGGTGACATTTGTTACACTCATATTCTTACTCTTTATCAAAGTAGTACTTCAAGAGGATAGATCTTCTCAGCTTACTCACTTACTTTTGTCAAAGTAAAACAGTCAATATCCGGAGCCCAGCAAAATGAACTTCCCATACGTACCTTATTATACCCTGCTTTCAAATGCACCGGAACAGTAATCGAAGCTATTTTTTGAGTTTCATCCGCCGACAGCGAATCAAGAAGAATCCTTTTTTCATTATTCACACAGACTTCCAGCTTACGGTCTGCTTTAGGCACATAGCGGATAGTCATTTCGTATTTACCGCCTTGCTCACTGTACACCTCTTTCCATTCTGCAAAATTCTCTTTTCGCCCTCCCAGATAGCTTACCTTCATGCCTCCGGATGCTTCATGTAACGGAACATATACGATGCTTTTCGGAGTCTTTCCCAAATCATTGAAACAAGGCAGATAAGCCCATTCCGCTTCATAAACAGTCGGTTCCAACCTCTTTTCGGACTCCATACGTAAAATCAGCACACTATGGGGAGGCAATTCCCGATTCAGAACACCCCCTTTTATCTCCGGTAAATCCTGCTGTTTCATCAGGTCTCGTACCTTAACTTTCCTCCTAATTCCAAAATATTCATCGGACTGTAAAGTTACAAATCGTGTCCGAAGGATTGTATAAAGCAACCGCACGTACATTACCACGCTTCCGTTCTATATCTTTCACCAACACATACCCTTCATTTTCATGCTGAACTACGTATGCCTGTAATCCTAAAGGGTCTTGGTTCAAAGCTATCAATTCTTTATTTTTCAACAGTTTTAATGACGCCTCCGGAATGGTTGTCAGATCACATCCTATCAACAAAGGTGAACTCATGATGCACCACATTCCAAAATGCACCTCTTCCTCTTCAGGCTTTAGCCCCCGGCCTATTTCCAACATATCCATATCATTATAATGACCTTCTCCCGCATAGGCAGACAGATAAAGATTTTTATCGATGATATATTTTACTGATCCCCACTCCGGCGGATATCCGCACTGATTCGCCATGAACGAGCAATGTTTCTAGCCCAAGTACCCGGGAAAGCCCATCGACAGATATTAATAGAAACATGTCCGCAACCCAGATTATCTATAGCCTGGCGTATTTCGGTATATCGTTTTTCTTCTTCCAGATTCAATTCCTGACCGGCTCCGCAATAATCAATCTTGATAAAATCAAATCTCCACTCTTTAAAATACAACGTGGCATCCTGAAATTCATGTCCATACAAACCGGAACCTATTCCGTTCATATCTTTATCCCAGATAGAACCACAAGTATTGCTTCCCGCATCCGAATAAATGCCGCTTTTAATCCTAAAGAATGAATATGATCAGCCACCCCCTTCAATCCGTTCGGAAAACGTTCGGGATGTGTTTGCATCACTCCTCTTTCATCCCGCCATCCAAAAAAACCGTCATCTACATTCACATAGGAATAGCCCACTTCTTTCAACCCTTTCTGCACCATAGCATCCGCTTGTCTTATTATTAAGGTGTCATTGATATGAACCCGATAGGTATTCCATGAGCTCCACCCCATAATAGGAGATTCAAAAACTGTCGTATTTTGGGCGAATATGCCGGAACATAGACCAAAAGCTAAAGTCAAAAACAAATTTCTCATATTCATTAATTCTCATTTTTTACTTAAAGAAATCATCAAGAAGGTATATCTTATGATCCTAATGGTTAACAGGAAAATAAAATCAGTTTTATCATGTAGAGAGCAAAGATAAACGAAAACTCTTACCCCACCATATACTATTCCCGGAATTTTCGGCAGGCAGGATAGCGGCATCATAATCCGGGAATTAGTTGAACTTTAAATATAAGCCAAACTGACAAATATCTAAAAATACTGATAGGAAAGATATAAAAGAAAGCAGGTAATTACATATGTAATTACTGCCTAATGCGCTTTTAAGTAAAGTTATGTACTTTCTTTGGTGGTGCCACAGGAATCGAACCGGGGACACAAGGATTTTCAGTCCTTTGCTCTACCAACTGAGCTATGGCACCAAGTCAGTGGTTAAGCACATAGGAACTTACTTCTCAGCACATTCAATAAAAAACCTTAGCTTCTCGTTTGTGGTTGCAAAGGTAGACATATTTTTTGATTCTACAAATTTCTACAAATTTTCTGTGAAATTCTTTTTGATTTCAAAAAATGCCTTACCTTTGCACTCGCAAAACAGAAACGGAATGTAGCGCAGTTGGTAGCGCACTACGTTCGGGACGTAGGGGTCGGGCGTTCGAGTCGCCTCATTCCGACACTGTAAAGGATAAGAGGGTGTATCGTAATGAACGATGCACTCCTTTTTCATCATGCCCTATAGTAACCAGTTAACTGAAATGAAGACTTATCCAAGAATTATGAGAAAAGATTATTCGAGAATTCTTGCCCGATTTCAAAAAGTTACATTTTTCCCTACCATAGTAGTTGGAATCCTGATACAAGTTCTGCCGGATCCTGCACCAAGTTCTGTGAAATCTTGTGCCAAGTTCTACCTCACGACCTCACTCTTCCAGTGAAAAGACTAAATATTTACTTTTAGAAATAATAAAGAAAAAT
>ENA-OQCS01001536-OQCS01001536.1-human-gut-metagenome-genome-assembly--contig:-NODE-1536-length-11619-cov-2.115646_pt1 | contig 11619 bp, 11 predicted proteins | sample MGYA00242757_ERZ504575 | MGnify/ENA primary metagenome ERZ504575 (study PRJEB26092, sample SAMD00036297) | human gut metagenome | host: Homo sapiens | study: EMG produced TPA metagenomics assembly of... | reverse complement strand
GTTTCCCATCAGTAGTATCCGAAAACAGTTGGATAAGCTGAATAGAATCTTTAATAAACTCCAAATTCACACGAAATGATTTTGTATTTTCCGTACCATTCAAACCGGAAATATACCAACTATCCTTACTTTTACGAGCAATAACAACACTTTCAGCCGGATAACCGGACAGCAGTCTGGTATCCTCCCATGCAACCGGAAGATACCTGATAAGTTCTGTACCTCTACCGGTTGTTGCCTATACCCTTCAGGACGATCTGCCAAATGCTGTAGAGCCGACTCAAAAATAACAAGTAACGCCCAATTCATGCGCATCGGTAGTGATATGTGGATGTTGTGAATTGGTAAATGTACAAGGCGTATAGTCCATCGGACCTATCACATTACGGGTAAAAGGCAAGGTACAATTATGCCAAGCTGCATTATCAGTCAATGTCGGTTTATTATTATACCATTCGGCCCCATATACCGCTTCCACACTCATCAGGTTTGGGTACGTCCGTTGCCAGCCTCTGGGAATAGCTGCCCCATAAAATTGACTAACAATTTATGCCTGGCTGCATCCTCCAGCAAATCAATATAATAATTCATCGTACCTATAGAATCTCCACCAAAAAGTCTATCTTAACTCCCTGAATACCTATTTCTTTTAGCCATTCAAATTCTTTGTCACGCACTTCCGGGGTATTCAACCGATATAACGGAGTAGGATCACACCATGCAGTAGAAGAATTATACCATATCAAAGGAGTTACATTTTCTCTTTACAATAGTTCATTGCATCATTCAGATTTCCTCCATTCCCCATTGCATCCCATTCCCAATCAATCAACATATAGGGCAAATCAAAGTCTGCGGCAAAATCAATATATTTCTTCACTATTTGATAATCCTTAGAACCATGATTATATGCCCAATATATCCAAGAGACCAATCCAGGTTTTATCCATTGGGTATCTTGGATTTACATGGTTCACTCACATCAGTTACCAAAGTCGATTCGACAATATCAGCTAATGTTCCTATGATAGCGACACGCCAAGGTGAATACCAGCCGGATGGCATATCAACCGTTCATCCGATAATTTTATCTTATAGATAGAAGAATCAGCTGCATTAGTAAGATAAGCTCCTGTGTTATCACGTAATATGTTGGCTTCGGTTAATAGTACAAAAGCGCTGTCCGAAGGTTGGAACAATGTTGGAAAACTCCACTCACGTTCCTCATTATCTGCAACGCCGTCCGTATTTGGCCAATAAAAGTCCTCATAACCTACAGTAAATTTTTGTGTCCAACGCTTGATACCTGGAGTAAAAGCAAATGCAGTGTACTCATCAAGAACCACAATCTCTTCTTTGGTTTTAGGAAGATGATAACGGAAAGCTATACCATCATTATAAACCCGGAAAATAAGATCTACCGAAGTCCTTTGACATTTTCAAACCGATAAGTACATTCATTAGCCTCATTATGGCAATGCCTGCGTTTACCAGTCAGCATTTCATAATCATCAACTACAGAAGTTACAGGAGTTGAGCTTATCAATTTAAAGCAATCATCCGTATCCGACGTTTTAGACCTATTTCAGGTAATGACATCATTTTAACTTTATCCCGCCCACTATGATAAATAACAGAAAAACCTTTTTCAGCATGATATTCAATGGCTATCTTACCGTTAGGAGATGTAATAAATTGTTTTGCATCGTACATGAAATGCAGGATAAGCACAACAGTGCAATGATAGTAAAATATTTCATAATCATTAAATTGTTCAATGTACCTTCTATTATATTTTAAGGAAAAAGAGAATACTTTATCAGCACCCTCTCTTTCCTCTCTTTTTAATTATTCATATAGATAAAACATACGTTCCATCATACTCCATTTTTCTTTAGCAAGTTCCCCTTTCCTGCATTGTTGGAATATCGATACAAAGTCTTCCCATTCTTGCTGTCGAGGTAAAGTCGCGAGTTTAGCCATAGCAGATTCCCAATCAAAATCAATAGGAGTTTCGACAATCATGAACAATCGATTACCGCATATATATATTTCCATTTCTAAAATACCAACTGAACGGATCCCCTCTCTGATCTCCTGCCATGACTTCGCCTTACTATGACACTCCCGATACTTCGCTATCATCTCCGGATCATCCTTCAAATCCATTGTCTGGCAATATCTTTTTACCGGGTAGTCATATCTTTTCATTTCATATCCATTTTCTTTCATCTTATCTTAAACTTATGCCTGCTTAATTATACCCTTCATTCTGTTTCAGATTTTTATTCACATTCAAATCATTTTGAGGAATAGGAAAATATCGGTTATGTGCAGACCATGTACGTTTTTCAAACTGATAATACATATCTTCATCTACAGGAGAAGCCGTAACACCACTTCCTCTATAATTACGATCTTGCGGATCATCCGACAATTTACTCCGGTAAAAGTATGATTAAGTTCTTTCTCGCAATGCCCCAACGTAACACGTCATAATATCGAAGCCCCTCGAATGCCAGTTCCACACGTCTTTCTTTACGAACCGCTTCACGAACAAGTTCCTGTGTTGCTACGTCTGTCTTTTTTATTCCAACCAATTTCACACGATCACGTATATCATTAATAGTCAGATCTAATAAGTTCTGGTCTACTGCATTCGGCTGCGATTCATTTACCGCTTCCAAATAGCTTAATAAGACCTCAGCATAACGCATTATAGGAGTATAAGTGGGAGTAGAACCTAAATTATTAGTTATAGACGGATCACAACCTTTCTTCGGACAATATCCATTAAATAAGGCAAACTTATTATAGCTATCTGCAGTATTAGCCCCCTTAAAGCAATCATAAATTATATCATTATACTTAGTTCCCTCATAACTTCCCAAAGGAGGTAAAAAAATAGAAGCATACAAGCGCAAATCCCGATTAACATAAGGATCATTCTCATCATAAACCTCAGAAGTCTTAATGTCCTTGCCGTCTGCACAGAAATATTCTTTCACCAATTCGTTATATGGTGAGAACTGATGCCACCCTCCATAAGCAGCTTCAGGATATAAATATTGATAACGTGAATTAGTATACAAATCCTTTATCCCCATAATACAAAATATTATCTCAGGGCTATATTCACCTCTTATTTGAAAAAGTTTCTCATAGCTGTCCTCTCCATTACGACGATCCAATTCATATATTCCCGACTCAATCACACTACGTAAAATAGTAGCAGCATCTCCCATCTCTCTTGTGCCAGATAAAGACGACTTAAAAGTACCTTAGCTGCCCCCCTAGTAAACCGGCCATATTCCTCTGAGGAATATTGGACAGGCAACAAGTCTATAGCAGTCTTCAAGTCCTTCTCCACTTGCGAATAGACTTCAGCCTGAGGTGTTTGAGAAATAGAATTCGCTTCGTCCACCGACAGAGTTTTCAAAGGCATAGGAACATCCTTATAATAAAATGCCAAATTTAAAAAGAAATAAGCTCGTAAACACTTCACTTCGGCAGACCACTGTTCTTTTTTAGATTCTTCCATCGGACAGTCCGTAATATTCTCTAGAAAAGTGTTGTACTTAGCTATTTGCGTATATGCATTTCCCCAATACCAACGTAAATTACTGTTAGTAGCCACCGTATTGGAACTAGCCATTAAAGTAGAAAAATTTTCCTTTTCCGTTCCGTTTCCACCTGCAAAATCCAAATAAAGCAACCCTTGTGGCGTAGCAAAATCATCATGCGACCAACCAGTCTGGAAACGATAACATCCTGTCAATGCCAACATGGCATCCCCTTCACCAGTCCAAAAACTACCATCAGAAATTGCTGAAGGTGGCTCCTTATCTAATAAATCCGAGCAACCAGTTGTTACTAGTGATATAGCCAAAGCACATAAACAAGCCTTTGTCATTCCTAATGTATTATATATATTTTTCATAATGATTCTTAATTGAATGATTTACTTAGAACTTGAAATTAAATCCGAATGAATAAATACTATTGACCGGATAATAAGAGGGAGAATCCCCTGTTCCTATCTCATTTTCCGGATCCCAACCTTTATAGAAACTATTGAAAGAAAACAGATTTTGTCCGCTTACATAAACACGCACATTTTCCAAACCTATTTTTTTAGTCCATGCTTTGGGGAATGTATATCCTATTTGTATATTCTTTACTCGTAAGAAACTAGCATTACGGACCCAATAATCAGAAGTTTGAAGATTAGTGTCGTTCATATTCAAAGTTTCCAATCGAGGTATTCAGCCCATTTATCAGGATTTTCTTCCTTCCAACAAGATTCAGCCTGCCATCTCTGTATCTGTCCACCGTTGTAGAATGCATAAGCCATATAAGATCCTATCAAACGCTTATGACCTCCTAACCCTTGTAACAAAGCTGAAAAATCAAAACCTTTATAAGAAGTGGAAAGATTCAAACCATAATAAAACTTCGGGGTAGTACTTCCCAATACGGTACGATCATATTGCGCATCCACCTTACCATCGGGAACCCCGTCAGGACCACTAATATCTTTGTATTTCACATAACCAGGTTTCAATCCTGACTTACTTACCAATTGCTCAGGAGCCGCATCTATTTCCGCTTGGTCTACAAACAGTCCATCAGTTTCATATCCATATATAATACCTATCGGTTGCCCTACAATTCTGTTATTATTAATTTCTTCGGTAGCTCCGTTCGCCAATTTCTCAACTGCATTTCTTACCCATGTAAAATTAGGAGAAATACTAAACCGGAAATCACGTCCTATTTGTCCGTTATAAGTCAGATTTACTTCAATTCCTTCGTTCGAAACAGCTCCAACATTAGATTGTCCGACTTCACGTCCCATAATACTAGACACCTCAACAGGTGCTAAAATGTCCGAAGTATATTTATAAAAATAATCCAATGTTCCACTAAAACGTCCATTCAATAAACTAAAATCTAACCAATATCCGTTATAGCCGTCTTTTCCCAAGTAATTTCCGGATTATTATAGGTTTTCATGTAAGCCCCAGACTGAAGAGTTGCCGGATTTCCAAAAGGATAATCATGTCCAAGTTCATAAATCTGTTGGTAAGGATAAACACCTATATTTTGATTACCAAGTACACCATAGGAAGCACGCAATTTCAAATTATCAACTACAGCTGAAACTGCCGCATTCTTCCAAAAGTCCTCCTCAGAGATTCTCCACCCTGCAGAAACTGACGGGAAAAGTCCCCAACGATGACCGTCCGCAAAACGTGACGATCCATCATAGCGCAAATTAGCCTCTAATAAATAACGATCTTTCCATGCATAATTTATACGCCCGAAAAAAGAAAGCAACGCATATTCCTCCAATGAACTATCATTAGTAGCTGTTGATTTATCTCCAGAACCTAATTCATACAAATAATTATTAGGAAACGTATTTCTATAACCTTCCAAACCTTTATTATTAGATTGCTCCACAGAAGTACCCGCCAATAACTTAAAGGTATGATTTTTAATTTGTTTTTCATAAGTAGCTAATGCTTCAAAAGTAGTATACGTATTATTTGCAGTCCATACATTTAAAGTAGCGGGTCCCACTGTCTTACTCTCATCAAAATAAGTATCAGCCCGGTAGGCTTTATCATATTTAGTCCAGTAATTCATCCCTACTTTGCCTATAAAAGAAAGTCCGTCTACAGGAGTATTCCATGTCAATTGTCCGGAAGCACTTATATTTCTACTCACATTCTGCACAAAAGATTCACTCGCCAACCACGCTTCCGGACTATAATTATCCTGATATCCAAAACTTCCATCCGACTTTTGCCCGGCATAAATAGGTCCCTGACGAACAGCATATCCTATCATTCCATCAATACTTTGTGGTTCGCCATTAGGAGCATTATATTTATTATTATAAGCATTAATATTCAAATTAAGCATCAGCCCTTTGGCGATTTCACTTTTCATAGTAAACAGTGCAGTCATTCTTTCATTAGACGTTTTTGCCGTCATTCCTTCCTGATTTCTATAACCTACTGATAAATTATAACTTGTCGTAGCATTTCCTCCTTGTATGCTGAGATTATGTTGGTGTTGAAAACCAGAACCAGATTCCAACAGCCATTTTAAGTGATTTACATTCGGATAATTATCCGGATCAGATCCATCTCTATACTTTTGAATCTGTTCAGGTAAATAAGCTTCCTGCTTACCCATATTCCGCATAGCCATATTATAATATTTCGCATATTCCCATGATGGTAAAAAATCAGGCAATTCCGTAGGCTGTTGCCAACCAAAAGAATTACTATATGTAATAGTCGTTTTACCTTGTGCACCCTTCTTTGTTTCAATCAAGATAACCCCATTAGCAGCACGATTACCATAAATAGAAGCAGAAGCTGCATCTTTCAAAAAAGAAATGCTCTGAATATCATTAGGATCTACATCATCAATGTTACCTGATAAACCATCAATCAAGACCAATGGATCTGTTCCAGCTTTTGAAAATGTACCAGTTCCACGAATTTTAACAGTTGCTCCTTGTCCGGGACGACTGAAGTTTGCAATACACTTAAACCTGGAGCCAAACCTGCCAGTGCTTGAGCAGTACTCATAACAGGTTTACTAGCCAAGTCTTCAGCTGAAACAGCAGCTACGGCTCCCGTTAAATTCACCTTTTTCTGTGTTCCATATCCAATCACAACTACTTCTTCCAACTTTTTTGTATCTTCTTCCATTATAATACGAAGTAACTTGTCACTTTCCACCTTTACTTCTTGCGAAATATAACCTACATAACTTATCTGGAGCATGTTTCCCATTTCAGCAGACAGAGAAAATTTGCCATCCAAATCAGTAACAGTTCCATTGGAAGTACCTTTAACCAAGATACTGACCCCAATTAACGGCTCACCGGAAAAATCAGTAACCAAACCATTGACATTACTCTGTGTCTGTGCCCAAGTAGTATAGCTCAGGCAACACATCAACAAGACCACCAAGAATCTTATTGGCTGCATACATTCTAATCTGTTTTTCATTATTCTATTGATTATTGGGTTAATTTTCAAGACATAACAAAGGCTTACCGACCTAAAAAAGCCGATAAATAAACCTACTTTATGCTATATTCACTTCTTTATCTTAAATACGGGAGCAATCTTATTCAACTGTACATCAGGCATATCAATAACAACTCCTTGCGCTGTACGAGTAAAAAATACCTTTCCATAACCTAACAACTCAATTTTAGTAATTTTATCAGGGTACAACTCACTTCCCGTTGCCAGCGATTGAATGACAACTTGCTTTTCTTCCGGCCATGCAAGGACTGTAGCATAGAGATATTTCTTGGTTTGAGTAAAACGGATTTCAGATGCAGTGGCTTTAGTGTAAGCACCTTCATTGAAACCTTGGGCATTAATCTTGATATCAGCATTGGCTATCGGACCTTCTCCGAAGACTTTCCACGGGCGTGTATCATAAATAGCCTCTTTATTCATACTCATCCAGTTACCAAATTCATTTAAAATGGCTTCTTCCTTTTCATCGAAAGTTCCGTCAGCCCGAAGAGGAACACTAAGCAACAAATTACCGTTCTTACTGACCACATCCACTAATAGTTTCACTACATCGGAAGCACTTTTATACCAGCCGTTCTCCGCCAATCTGGTATCATAATGCCAACCGCCTAAACAAGAACAAGTCTGCCATGGCTCTTCATAAATACTATTGGGAGATCCCCTTTCCACATCCCATACCAAAGCTTTACGTTGCTCATCGGTAAGAATTTTACCAAACATAACAGCACTGAAATCCCCCTTACGAGCAACCATGTTGTGATTATAAAAATGTGCGGCAATCTTCAAACCCGCATCACTGATAGGATAAAACGGTACACCAGTCACATCAAAATAAATCAAATCAGGATTATAACGGTTTATTGCATCAATTGTACGATCATAAAAGTTTGTCACATATTCTTGAGTAGGAATACAAACACCATTTCCCCATGCCCATTGACGGTGAATCATACCGTCAGCCCAACTTCCAGCGCTTAACGGGTGATTCTGTGCATAAAGTTTTTGAGGATCGTAGCCTTCCCACCACTTACCCTTACCATCTTCTTTAGTCAAACATCCATCATAGGGTACACCTGCCTTCTCGCCATGACGGTCGTATCGTTGAGCCGGTTCATACCAGCTCCACGCATGATCCGCATGAAAACTGATACCAAATGGAAGACCGTTTTTCTTAGCTGCTTCAGCCCAGCCCGCCAATATATCCTTCTTAGGACCTATATTCACGGAATTCCATTCCTGATATTGGCTATCCCATAAATCATAATTATCATGGTGATTACCTAAAGCGAAGAAATACTGGGCACCAATCTTCTTATAAAAGGAAACCAATTTGTCCGGATCCCATTTCTCGGCTTTAAACAAAGGCAATATATCCTTGAAGCCCACTTCAGAGGGATGGCCATAATGTTCCACATGGTGCTTATACTCGTGCGAACCTTCCAAATAGAGAGAACGCGCCATCCAGTCGCCGGACCCTTCCACACATTGCGGTCCCCAATGTGCCCAAATACCAAATTTGGCATTTCTAAACCATTCAGGAACTTATAGTTCTGCAATGATTCCCAAGTAGGTTCGAACTCTCCTTCCTGCATTTTTTCATTTTTCTCTGAAACAGGTACCTGGTAAGTCTGAGCCTCCAAAACTCCCGCCCAAAGCAACAAAGCCGAAGCCAAAAGAAAATGTTTTGCTTTCATAGTATAATTGCTTTATATGTTTTTCAATTATCAATAGTGCAAATATACAGAGTTGAAACCAATTTATATTATCCAAATGCGCCATTATGTAGGACAATATCGACTTTTACCTGAGATAATTCAAAAACGAATACCAAAACAGGTGATTTGATATGAAAATATCGATTTCCCATTGGATTATATATATACTTTTGCTTACTTTGTACGAAACTGAATCTTTCATTCTAATACCTTAAGGAATATGACACAATCAATCGACCAATTACATTTACTTATATTAAATGTAGGACTAGCCATTCACAATGCAGACTGGAACTGGAAAAACGTAAGCAGCCCTTTTACCCGACTCTATTATATAATGGAAGGAACTGCCCAAATAATATTTCCCGATGGAATGCAGGAACTAAAACCACATCATCTATATCTGGTGCCATCATTCACTACCCATAGTTATCAGTGCAATTCTCATTTCACTCATTATTATCTCCATATATATGAAGACCATCAATCGGAATCCGGCATTCTGGAAGATTGGAATTTCCCGATAGAAATACCTGCGGACAACCTGGAATTACCACTTATTAAAAGGTTATGTGAAATAAATCCTACCATGCAGCTTCCTCAATCCGACCCGACAAGCTATGACAACAACCCCACATTAATCAGAAACATCATTAAAAATAAACAGCGTACCTTCTGTGACAAAGTCGAATCCAGAGGTATAGTATATCAACTTATTGCCCGCTTTTTAAAAGACGCCAAACCTAAAGTGGAAGTCAACGATAACCGTATCCAAAAAGTCTTGTCCCACATCCGAAAAAATATCTATAAAACAGTAGATATAGACTCATTGGCAGCAATCTCATGCCTCTCAAAAGATCATTTTATCCGTCTTTTCAAAAAGAAGTCGGTAACACACCGCTGCAATATATTAATCAGAAAAAAATAGAGAAAGCCCAATTAATTCTGATTACAGAGGATATTCCTGTAAAAAACATAGCTTATCTCCTTGCTTATGAAGACCATTCTTATTTCAACCGCTTATTCAAAAAATCACAGGCGTTACTCCTCAGCAATATAGAGAACTATATAAAAAGTAACCGTCTTATTATTTTTACGCAAAGGTTTACGTACTTTTTTCAACCTCTTCCACCACATACCTAAAGGTTATTCCTCTATTTTTGATTCCGGAAATAAATCTAAAAATAAATAGAACTATGAATTACAATGAAATCGGGAAAACCGGTATGCGGGTTTCCAATCTTAGTTTCGGCGCATCTTCATTAGGAGGAGTTTTTCATGATATCCGCGAAGCAGAGGGTATCAAAGCTGTTTACACAGCAGTAGAGAATGGAATGAATTTTATTGATGTATCTCCCTACTACGGGCACTACAAGGCCGAAACCGTATTAGGCAAAGCATTGAAAGAAATACCACGTGACAAATATTATCTCTCTACCAAAGTGGGACGCTATGGAAAAGATGGAGTCAACACATGGGATTATTCCGGAAAACGTGCAACGGAAAGTGTGTATGAAAGCTTGGACAGACTCCACATTGAATATATCGATCTGATTAATGTACACGATGTAGAGTTTTCAGACATGAATCAGGTAGTCAACGAAACATTACCTGCACTGGTAGAACTTAAAAAGAAAGGTATTGTGGGACATGTAGGTATCACAGACTTGCAATTAGAAAACTTAAAATGGATCATTGATCACTCGGAACCGGGAACAGTAGAAAGCGTACTTAACTTCTGCCATTATTGTCTGAATGACGAGAAACTGACTGATTATCTGGATTATTTTGAATCAAAGAATATCGGCATTATCAATGCCTCCCCCCTTTCAATGGGCTTGCTCTCCCAACGTGGGGTTCCTGCATGGCATCCGGCCCCCCAATCACTGGTAGAAGCCTGTCGGAAAGCTGTTCAACATTGCCTGTCCAAAAATTATCCTATAGAGAAACTGGCTATTCAATATTCTGTCAGCAATCCACGTATCGCCACCACTTTGTTCAGTTCGGCCAATCCAGATAATGTATTGAAAAATATAACATACGCTGAAGAACCCATCGATTGGAACCTTGTAAAGGAAGTACAAGAAATTATCGGAAAACAAATGCGTGTCAGTTGGGCTAATTCATAATACAAAGGAGAATAATGATGGATTTTAACATAATAGATGCACATTCCCATCTTTGGTTACGGCAAAATACGGAAGTCAACGGATTGCCTATCCGTACTTTAACCAACGGACGTTCGTTATTTATGGGAGAAGAACGTCAGATGGTTCCGCCCTTTATGATTGACGGGCGGAATAGTGCCGAGGTTTTTCTCTCGAACATGGACTATGCACAAGTATCGGCTGCCGTAGTCACTCAGGAATTTATTGATGGCATCCAAAATGAATACCTCGCAAAAGTGTCCCATAAATACCCAGACCGTTTCTTTGTATGCGGTATGTGCGAATTTCGTAAACCCGGTTATCTGCAACAGGCCAAGGAATTAATAAGTTCCGGTTTCAAAGCAATAAAAATCCCGGCACACCGCCTTTTTCTAAAAGAAGGAAGAGTCATGCTGAACAGTGACGAAATGATGGAAATGTTCCATTACATGCAAGAAAAAGACATTATCCTTTCCATTGATTTAGCCGATGGGGATACACAAGTACAGGAAATGAAAGAAATCATTCAGGAATATCCGCAGCTTCGAATCGCTATCGGACATTTCGGCATGGTCACCACACCTCATTGGCAAGAACAAATAAAGTTGGCCCGCCATAAAAATGTCATGATAGAATCCGGGGGGATCACCTGGTTGTTCAACAGTGAATTCTATCCGTTTC
>ENA-OQCS01001535-OQCS01001535.1-human-gut-metagenome-genome-assembly--contig:-NODE-1535-length-11621-cov-3.385679_pt1 | contig 11621 bp, 11 predicted proteins | sample MGYA00242757_ERZ504575 | MGnify/ENA primary metagenome ERZ504575 (study PRJEB26092, sample SAMD00036297) | human gut metagenome | host: Homo sapiens | study: EMG produced TPA metagenomics assembly of... | reverse complement strand
GCCCATGAGGTTTATTTGTTGTGCCAAGAAATGAACGATTTTCACTTCCTATCCCAAGAATCCTGCATGACAGGAGCCTTCGCCTGTTTTCAGTCAGGATTGCGGACTTGTTTCGCAATTACCTAAAGGTACAATATTATTGCATGCGTATCCGACCGGCATTGCTCTATAGGACGAGTTTCCTGTTTTAAATATTCCTCAAACTCCTCTGCACATAACTTCTTGTTCTCCTCCATTCCACTGCGCAGCGCAACATACAAACGCCTCATATAACTTTCCACATCATTTTCATCTTTCCAATACTGAATATATTCCGTATAGTTTTCCTTTACATTAACAGGACTATTATCTGTATATATATCGGAAAGGTTTCTTATAGCCTGTTTTTCCCCACTCTTCCCCATTCCGCACTCTTTACAACCTTTCCGCTCCAATCCTCAATCTTATATTCTGAAATATCTTTGCTATCGAAACAACTTTTTCCAGTCTTCTTTGAAACCACGCAGCATTCTCCTCCGAGCCTTTATATTCTATAACGAAAATAAGCATCCCGCTTTCTCCCTCAGCCACCACAACTTTGTGATCTAAAAAGTACTATTCAATATCTCTTCTATTCTATTTTTGCACACCTCATAATCATAACGTTCAATATCTCGCATTTCACACGCACATACCCTGCATGCTTCGCCTTGGAAAAAGGGGATCTCTTTCTCTCTGCCCACACATTTTTTTGCATCCACTTCACACTGCTCAATTATTTTTTCACTGCTCTAGGCAATTCTAAAAAAAAAATCGTTTTTCACTACAAAATCAGAAACCTGAAATTTTATTGCCTGTTGTGCATATGTAAAATCACTATATGCCGTCAAAATGATCACTTAATATCCGGAAATCTTTCATTAAGCATTCCGATTAATTCCATTCCATCCATAATCGGCATCTTTATATCTGTTATTATAATATCTACATGTATTTTTTCTTCTTCTAAATATTTCAACACTTGCGCGCCATTTTGCATAGAAGCGCAAACTTTACATCCAAGCTTTTCCCACTCTATTAATTCCACAATTCCTTCCCTGATATTTTTTTCATCATCCGCAACAATAACATTATACATTTTCTTCTCTCTCCTCAATCGGTATCTTAATGTAAATAGTGGTGCCTGTATTTATTTTGCTCTTAATTTTAATCCGGTACTCTTCTCCATAAATATGTCGAAGTCTTAAATCTACATTTTTTAGGCCTATTTTTTCTCTTGACGAACCGTTCTCAGCCTGTTCAAGTGAATTAAAATATTCTTTCACATCAAACCCCGCTCCATTATCCTGAACCGTCACAAGCAAATCCGTCCCCATTTTTTTAATACAATTCGTATCACACCCTCGTTTTCTATATTTTCAATCCCATGAATCACCGCATTTTCCACAATGGGCTCAATCACAAATTTGGGTATAATACTCTTTTTTAGTTCTTCATCCTCAACAATAATTTTATAAAAAAATCTACCCTCAAATCTCATTTTCTGAAGATATAAATAGAATTCTGTATATTCAAGTTCTTCTCCCACTGTGATTCTATCAACATTGTTCGTATAAATACTGGCTCGCAAAAGTGCGGACAATTTCGATACCATTTTATAGATTGTTTCGTTCCCACTTCTCTTCGCTTTAATTTGTATTGTCAACAATACATTAAAAAGAAAATGAGGATTCATCTGATGTTGAAGAAACCTTATTTCCATTTCATTAAGCAATATCTGCGACTCATATTTATTGCGAATCAACTCCCTTAGCTCATCCATCATTTCATTAAATGCTCGGCCCAGACTATTTATCTCTGCATTTTTATATTCTTTGATCCGAATATCATAATTTCTATTCCGCACACTTTCCATCGCATGTATAAATTCATTTAGAAATCCCGTTGATTTCAAACTAATTACAACAGCTGCAATAAGACATATTATAATCAGCATAACCCCCAAAATGATATACGTCCGTATCCCTTCCAAAACTTTTTTTATCAGTAAACTTTGTGGATAAAGGTGAACAAGGCGTACTCCCTTTCCCAAATTTTCCACTTCTCTGGAAGTCATCATATATGTTTCGTTCAAATAGACTTCCCCGGTATCACATTCTGTAATTTTTTCATCTATATACGAACCTATTTCATCTTCTTTATTACTTGACAGTACTTTATTTTCCTCATCTATCAAATATACTACTTCACCTTCATTTTGAACGAGATTCTCATACTGTGATGCAATATCTCTTTCATTTGTCGCAACCATTATAATAAGCGGAACATCTCTTTCAAAATCCGATCTCATTCTGCGTATATGAAAAATCACATTTTCAGAGCCCATCACAAGTTCCGAATAAATGTATTTTTCTGTTTCTTGTTCTGCCGCTTCATACGCCTTATAAACTTCTCGCTGTACTTTATTTCCACCGACTGACTGCACATCAACATAATCCAAAAGATAACCATCATTAAATACCGCCGCATATTCAACTACATCTAATTTTTTTGCATTACTGTATATTAATATCCTGTTTAACTCTCTGCTAAATTCTGTTTTTCTAAGATAAAATTCAGAATTTTCCCGATCATAATAATGACTGTCATCCAGCCAATTTTGCACCCCGTTACTCGCAGCCAACTCTAACACCAAATTTCCATCACCAAAAAAGATTGATCCATTACCTCTGAAACCGCCGTAACTGTTGTATCAATATTATCGGAAACATTTTCTTGGCATTTATATACAGATAAAAAGACATAACACATCCGAATAACAGCAACTCAACAAACAAAGTTCCCACAAACAAAAAAATCAATTTATCTCTAAGCGATATTGATACAAATTTTGATTTTATCGACTTTTGTTTGAAGTGCCCTCCCCCTGACACTCTCATTACAGCATCTCCTTCCACTAATTGATGTTCTCTGTTTTCCGCCATGTAATATATTTTCTAAAAAGCAATCCAGAGTAATAAAACTCATTTATGCGTATCTTTAACACAATTATGCGTTCAAAATATGTTAAAGTCAAGAAAATTTCTGATTATTACCACGCAAAAGAGGGCCGATAAATATATGAAAATCTATAACTATGAAGGAAGAAAAAATCTCTGTGGCGAAAAAATCAAACTTGCCAGAACAAAAAAACGCATCACTCAAAGAGACTTGGCCGCCCGCCTGCAAACTCAAGGAATCACAATAGAAAGAGATAGTATTAGCAGAATTGAAATCGGCACCAGATTCGTCACCGATTATGAGTTAAAAATTCTTGCAAAAACTTTAGATGTAAGTATGGAATGGCTGACCGATGAAGAAACTATGAAAACCTGCTAAACACTATTGCTCTGAGAATTCTGCCGTGAAACTGCAAATAGCGGAATGACTTTCTAAATCAGACCGCTATTTGTCAAAACTTACTTATAAAGTAAATTTTCTATTTTTTCAATAGACAACTCTTCCGTATTATCCAAGAATACGTCCGGAACAGCCGGTTTAACACTCGCTCCAATACCGACAGCAGCTATGTTTGCCGCCTGAATCGCTTCTATCCCTGCCGCCGCATCTTCAAACGCAATACATTCCCACGGTTGTAGTTTTAAGTGTTCCATGCAATCTATAAACACTTCCGGATCCGGTTTCGTATATCGTATTTTAGAAGCATCAGCCACATAATCAAACATAGACAGAATTCCAAGTCCCTCAAGAACCGTTCTCGCATTCTTGCTCGCCGAAGCTACCGCAAGAAGAATTCCCTGCTTTTTCGATTCATTCAAAAAATCCATCACTCCCGGAAGAATATCTTTTGACGTCACCTGCTTGATCAACGCTTTATAGTATTCATTTTTCTTGTCTATAAATTTCGCTTTATCCTCAGATAAAATGTTTCCTGCGCCCCATTTACTTCTAAAATTATCTCAAACGAACGCTCTCTGCTTACTCCTTTCAACCGCTCATTTACTGTTTTATCAAACGCAAGTCCCAATTCATCCGCCAGCTTTTTCCATGCGAGAAAATGATATTCAGAAGTATCCGTCAACACTCCGTCTAAGTCAAACAAAAACCCTCTTTTTTTTACCGGCATTTCCTGCACAGATACTTTTTCACCTTGTACATGTACCTTATATTTTCTTCCTTTCCATGTAAGCGTCGTCTCCATACTCTTTATAAACGATGGCATATGTGGTTCAAATCGAAGTTTCTCTCCCTGATAAGCCGGCAGCATCCCCATAAACCCTTGAACAGCCATTTGCCACAGCGCGCCACAATTTGCTATATGGATTCCATCTTCCGCTCCTCTGCGCACAAGTTCCATATCTACCGCTATTGTCCGATCAAGAAATTGTTCTGTTTCTTCTTCCATTCCCAATCGATTTGCCACAAGCATATGCACTGCCGGAGATAAAGATGAATCATGTGTTGTCAAAGGTTTATAATATTCATATGCCACCCTCAACTGCTCCTCTGTAAATTTTTCCGGGAAAATACTCATTAACGCAATTATATCCGCCTGCTTGATACACCTGCTTCTATAAATCTTTTCCTGAGAAGCGTAATGACCAAACGCTTTCTTCTTATCCTTCCAAATGGAATCCATATCTATTAGTGCATAATCTTCAAAATCTGCACTTTGCAGATACAATTTTCGTTTTTCATCATAAGGAACGACAAGAGAATCTGCAATCTTCTTGAAAATCTCCAATTCACTTTCCAAAGTGTTTGTCTTTTCCATAACTTCGCGATAACGGTCCGGTTTCTTTTCTTTCAAAAGGCGTAATGTTTCCAATGCAGAAATAAGGTTGAATTTCACCATATAGTTCGTAAACCCATTGTCCCTTGTCATAGGAGAATATTCATCCGGTCCCATCACATTCAAAAGATGATATTCCCCGTCTTCGCCTTTATCCACACGTTCACTCCAAAACCTTGAAGTTCCAACAGAATTTCAGCCCCTTTATCAAAAAGGAACTTTTCATCACCCGATGCAAAGTAATAATGCATTACCCCAAATGCTACATCTGCTGTAATATGAACTTCATTATCCGCATATTCCCACATAGAACACTGCTCTGTTCCTGTAAGCCCTGACTGCCACGGATAACGTGCTCCTCTGCAATGATATCGCTGCGCATTTTGTTTTGCTCCTTCCAAAGTCCAATATCTATAGCCGATTAAACTTTTCGCCGATAGCGGATCCGTATACAGATAAAACGGAAGAAGATACATTTCACTATCCCAAAAATATCTTCCATAATATGCCTCGCCGGCAAATCCTTTCGCGCATACCTGAATACGTTCTTCCTCTTTTCCGCCACATCTAAGTAAATGATAAATCGAAAACCGAAGGCTATCCTGCAGCTTTTGGCATCCCTCTACAAGCACATCGGAATCTTTCCACTTCTGCTCCCAAATGATTTTACTTTTTTCAAGTAATTGTTTATACTCTAATCTCGCTGTTTGTTCAAGACACTCTTTCATTTCTTTGATGTAGTCTTCTGTCCGGTCTCTCGAACATCCCAGTACACTATATTTCACTAATGTCGCATTTTCAGTCAAAGCCCCTTCATAAATTACATCTATTGTTGTTTTCTCTAACTCTGTATGACATACCGCATCTAAACCACGCAACTGATTTTCACACATAATAGATGCTCTTTCTCCAACATCTGTCTTAACTGTAACACCAATTTTATTCTCTTTTTCAAACAGGCTGGATTCTGTAAAATGACAGTAACCATTTGTAGTAACTCCGGCATCAATTCCACTCTTAACAGTAATGTAAGGCGTTCCTTTTCTTGGTTTCAAGTCTGCCTGCTGTACAAACAATCGCTTTTCATCAAGACTTGCAAACTTGAATTTAACATCAATCTCCTCTCCGGAAGCTGTAATCCAAGTGAGGATCTCGTCAATTCTCCTGTTTTCATATTAAGAACCCGTCGGTAATCTCTAATATCACTTCGGATCATGTCCAGCTTCTCATTACCTGCCGCAATTTCTATCCGCATAAAATACGGTAAATTAATGATCACCTCTTCTAAAAAAGGATGCTTTCCCATCATAAGCGGCAAAAATGTTCCCTGCTTTGAAAGTGGATGTCGCTGCTGCTCCGTAGTGACACTCTTCATCGTTCTGGTGTACACTTCATTTTGCGGAGCATCTGCAAGTCCTTCTTCAAAACTTCCTCTCACATGAAAATATCCGTTTCCTTGTGTAAAAATTCCTTCATAATATTTATTTTTGTCTTGATCAAATCCATCTTCTACAATTTCAAATCCATTAATCCGCAAAATTTCATCATTCATCATCCGCATTCCTCCGAATTCTATTCTTTTACAGAACCGGCAGCCAATCCGGATATTACTTGCTTCTGCATCAACATATAAACAATAATACTTGGAACTGTAACAAGCACCGTAGCTGCAAACATAGCTCCATAATCACTTGCAAACGCACTCTTGAAATAATATAACGCAATTGGAAGCGTTCTTTTTTCAGTTCCCGTAGTCAATGTCAACGCAAACTGGAATTCATTCCAACAAAGCAGGAACTGAAGTACCCCGGCAGTCGCAAATGCCGGTCTCGTAAGCGGCAAAATAATTTGTACAAATGTTCTGAAAAATCCTGCTCCATCAATATATGCAGCTTCCTCCAAAGTAGGAGAAATTGTCTTATAATAGCTCATCATAATATATAAGGTAGTCGGCATTCCAAGCGCCGCATATACAACTATCAACCCTGTCAACGTATCGTAAAGATGTGCCGAATTTAACGTTTGATATAACGGCTGCAAAAGCGCGGCTCCCGGAATCACAAGAGCTGCCGAAAACAGCATTGTAATCAAACCCTTAAATCGAAATCTACATCTTACAAGCACATATGCTGCCATACTGAAAATCAACAAATTCAATATTGTTGCTATAATTGCCACCAAAATACTATTTTTGTAAAATGTCGTCAGCGGAGCAATCTCGAATGCTTTCACATAATTATCAAGCTCCTTGCTCATTCTATCTCTCCTTTACTTTTCTAATTGTCTATAATATAAATAACGCCCTTTACTAATGTAAAGGGCGAAAATCTCGCGGTACCACCTTATCTTACAGACAATTTTCTGTATCTCTTAAGTTCTTTAACGGAAACACTCCGGGAAATCCTACCTGCTCGCCTCTGCATTCTGAAATCCTGAATCCAGGAACCTCCACAGACTTCCAGCCTTCAGATATCCGGTTTAGAAGCTACCTTCCATCATCCTCTCCGAAACCGTCTTTCAGCCGGGTGATCTTCTCTCCCAACCGGTCTGACCGGCAGCTTTGCTCCTCTCCCCGAACGGTTCTCTCTGACGGCAGTAACGATGTACTCCTCTTCCTCAGCACCTTTAATTCTTTACTAAATTGTTAAATATTTTTTAACTACAAATACTATAGCGGTCATGTGCTGATTTGTCAAGGGATTTCAGGTGGTTTAGAGAATCTTAAGAATGCATCTGCTTCCGCTTTCTATTCTTTTTCTTCTGTATTTCTTTTAACAAATCAGACTCTTATTTCATCCATTTTCTTCTGAAAAGGACTCCTGCCACTACTGCACCTGCAAGCAGCATCACTGCTGCAGGGAATACAACGTTTGTCATATCTCCTGTCTTAGCTGCTTTATTTACTGTACTATTTTGATTCTTGTCGGTTGTAGTGTTTTTGTTATCTGACGGCTTGTTATTTCCGGCATTTCCATTATTACCATTGTTGTCATTTCCGCCGTTATAGTTATTACCGCCGTTATTGTTATTACCGCCATTATTGTCGTCTTTATTTTCAGACTTCGTTGTTACGCTGAGTGCTGCTGCCGCATACTCTGTTGCATTCTCTCTGTTCCGACTGCAACAACCTGGATCTGATAAGTCTCTCCTGCCTTCAGACCGGAAAGTGTATATCCTACTGCTTCTTTGGAAATATCGGTTGCATATACGGCTCCGTTGACATAGATCTTATATCCTGCGATTCCTTCTGTTGATGCCGGTGCATCCCAGGTGATCTTAATGGAATCTTTTGTCACTTCACTGCTCGCTACATTTTCCGGTGCTGACGGTGTTGCCGGCTGATCCGGGTCTTCTTTATCCGGAAGTTTTGCGATGGTCTCTGTCTCTTTTGTCTGGCATACAGAGCAGGTTCTTTCTTTCGATCCTTCTTCAGTTGTCGTAGGTTCTTTGACTGTTACCCACTCACCAAAAGTATGTCCTTTTGCTGCGATTTCCTGTGCTTCCTGTACAACTGTTCCACAATCCACGCAAACTACTTCGCCTGTAGATCCTTTTTCTGTACAGGTTGCTTCTTTTGCATCAAGAACAACTGTTGTAGAATGTGTACACTCAACTGCGTCATCGGTTACGATCACATAGTAAACTACGTCACCGATCTGTACGGATGTTGTTCCTGCCGCAACTCCTGTAAAATTGATCGTTGTGCTGGCTTCTGCGGCAGGATTCCGGTAAATCGTATTTGTAACCTTGGCAACATGTCTGAAGTTTGAATGATCCAGTGTCGGGTTCATCACATAGTATGTTCCGTCAACCTCTGCCGCGATCAGATACTGTCCTCCATCTTCAATCGCTGATGCTCCGGTGATCTTCTCATATCCCTTGATCGGTGAATCGGCTGAAGCTGTTGCGGACTTTTTAAACAGTTCAAATGCACATGCTGTTGTATCAAGTGTTCTCTGTCTGTCATAATGAAGTTTGGATGCATCCCTCCAGAAATACAGGTAACGTGAAGCTGATCCGTCATACAGAGATACCTTGCCATTAGAATTGTAACATCAGCAACTGTAATATTGGCTTTTGCTGTTTTGTTCGGGATTCCTACTGTTCCCATTGTTACAAATGTGGTTGCTCCATCTGCTGTATGTCCTGAAATTGCATAAACTCCATTGCTGATCTTCTTGAATGTATACTGACACTCTGAAAGTCCCCTTACATTCGTATCCCCAAATACTGCGGTACTTGTTCCCGGATACGCTGCTCCCTCTGTAGCCGCTGCTGTCTGCTTTACCAGTTTTGCCACATGATTATACTTCTGGCTTCCTGTAGTAGAAAGCAGGATATATCTGTTACCCTGTGCATCTGCTTTTGTCACAATCAGCACGCTGACTCCGGCTTTCAGTTCTTTTTCACTTGTTATTTTCTTAATCCATTGATCAAGTCATAATCTTCCGCTGATGTGGACGGTGTATATAACTCAAACCAGCAGTTATCATCTGCCACATTCTGTCTGTCGAAATGAAGTTTTGTCGCATCGGTACTGTGGAAATACAAATACTTTCCACCGCCGCCTGATGAATTATCCATAATACTGAATGTCGCATCAGAAGGATTTTTTTCAAAGGTAATATTGGCTGCTGTTGTTACATTCGGGATACCGGCAGTAGAAGATGCCTTTGGTCCAAGGTAAATCCCGTTTCCATTTGCAGCCGTAGCTTTTACTTTATAAGTGTAGCTGTCACTTCCTGATTCTAATGTATACATACATTTGCTCAGATCTACAGTTGCACCATCAAACGTTGCCATCGCTGTGGCAATCTGTGCCACCGTCTTTTCATATGTATCCTGTACATCCTTACCTGTTACGGTAACTCCCGCTACTGCTGTATCAACAGAAGATGTATCGGCATCTGCATAGTTCCGTCTTTTACTGTCAATGTCCTGGTCTCATCTTTTTCAAGGCTGACCACTTTGTACTTTTCTGCATCTGTAATCGTCACATTCATAATAAAAGATTCTTCACCTGCTTTAACAGTTACTTTCACCTGTTTCAGACCGGTTACATTCCCCTTGGATGTCAATGTCAGTCTTCCATCTGCATAAGTTGCATCCAACACTGCTCTGTTAGATGAAGAAACCGTAATGTCAGCATCTGCATCAAGGCATCTTACAACATAAGAAGCCGTTGCATCTGTATTGATCACAGAAGAATTAACTACAGCACCGTTATCATTTTCAACCCATACGCCACTGGTCGCTGCACCATTTACGATATCATCAATTGCAATTTTATCAAACTCAAGCTGCTCATCTTCATCTTCATACAAAAGACCGATCTGTGCATCTGATGTCTCTGTAATACAGGAGTATGCATAATGCGTACCATCATTGACTACATACGGATTATCCTGCCACTGAAGGCTTCCGTCATCCTGTACCAGACCAACCCAGATACGTCCTGAATTACGTGCTGATGTATCAGATGGACCTGCAAAAAGAATTGCAGTCTTTCCGTTTACTTTCTTTGAATATGTAATGGCACTTAACTGGCAATTGTTATTATACTTAAAACCTGTCTCTTTTGGTTCTGACCATGTAAGCCCATCATCCTCAGATATATAATAGGCATTGGACATACGCACAAACAGATACAATCTTCCATCTGCTTCTGTAATAACTGCTTCAGAGCTGTTGCCTGATACAGTAGCTCCGCGATGCCAGGTTGTTCCATCATCATCAGAATAGATTGTAGATGTCCTCTGAACTCCACTTGTATACTGATAGCACGGGAAGATCAGTCTTCCCGTAGAAGTTGTAATTCCTCGTCCCGGTCCGATCAGAAATACCTGCTCGGATTCATTCTTGGCATCTACAAGCTGCGGTGCTGACCATGTGGCTCCGTTGTCCGTTGATTTTGTAATATAAAGAAAATCCGTTGGAAACTGGAAGTACGGTGTATCTCCACAGAACAGGTTTGTATCTACTGCTCCGTCTGCACTCTTAATGTTAAAATGATCATCGATCGTATAGTCTCCGTCTACAACTTCACTGGTACTGTTATTCTTGATCTCATAACAGGACTCAGATGTCGCATCGGCTTTTTTTTCCAGATGATAATCATAACTTGCAGCAGCACGTGCTGTTGAACTGGAAAGACCATTTACACTGGTTGTACTGAGTGCAAGAAGCAGATTTCCATTTGTATCATAACCTGTACTTCCTGCCTTCGCCGGATATCTTGCTGCATTTGCAACTGCCAGACCTGCCGGCAACAAATCACATGCGAGGTAGATTGTATCTCCGTCAGCAAGCAATGCAGGATCAATAAATGCTGTTGAATCACGATTAAACCGGTTTCCGTTATCTCCCAGATAATTAGCTACCGTATAAGACCAGGTTGCTCCATTATCTGTGATCTTGATACTGCCGTATCCAATCCTGCTCCGTCTCCGCAAATATCCCATCGGATGTCTGTTGCTGCAATTAATGCTCCATTACCTGCAGTTACCAAGGCAGGAATACGGAATCTTGTAAATCCTTTGGATGAATTATGTTCCTCCAAAAACAACGTTTTCGGGAACGGCTGCTCCACTGTTGTTCCATCTGCCGGCTTTGTTCCGTCCTTTGAGTTATTCGTTGCTCCGGCTGTCACCGGAAAGCACCCCAAAGTAAGAACACCTGCCAGCAGAAATGATAATACTTTTTTTCTGTTCTTCATTTTTCTCCCTTGTATGATAATTAGGAAGTTAATTATCACACGTTTCCTTTCTTTTAATATCGTGGTTCAATACAATTCAGATACTATGGACTTTTGATTTTTCCCTGTAGCCTTGACTACTCGACTGGAGTGTAT
>ENA-OQCS01001534-OQCS01001534.1-human-gut-metagenome-genome-assembly--contig:-NODE-1534-length-11628-cov-1.769324_pt1 | contig 11628 bp, 17 predicted proteins | sample MGYA00242757_ERZ504575 | MGnify/ENA primary metagenome ERZ504575 (study PRJEB26092, sample SAMD00036297) | human gut metagenome | host: Homo sapiens | study: EMG produced TPA metagenomics assembly of... | reverse complement strand
TGACAGCGTGCCGTAACCGGCAACAATCTGCCGAAGTGACAAATTATGATTTGCCGCAAATAAAAGACAGCGGAGAATTAGTAGTCCTGACACTGAACAGTTCCACTTCTTATTTCGACTATCGGGGCGAGCCTATGGGATTCCAGTATGAGCTGGCCGATCAGTTTACCCGTCATTCGGGCGTAAAGCTGAAAATAAAAGTAGCACAGAATGCCCGTGATCTGGTCCATAAACTATTACAAGGAGAAGGAGACCTGATAGCCTATAATCTACCTGTCACCAAAGAGTTTAAAGATAGTGTAGAATTTTGCGGGGAAGATATTATCACCCATCAGTATTGGTACAACGCAATACTCAAAAAAAGAAGAAAGCACTGAATAATGTGACAGAATTAATAGGGAAAGAGGTCTATGTAAAACCAGGAAAGTATCTGGAACGTCTCATCAATCTGGATAAAGAACTGGGTGGCGGTATATTGATACACGAAGTCAATAATGACAGCATCACCACCGAGGATTTAATCATGCAGGTTTCCAATGGTGAGATAGATTATGCCATCTGTGATAACGACCTTGCCAAATTAAACAAGACTTATTACCCCAATCTGAATATTGACCTGGCTGTCAGTTTTGACCAACGTGCCTCATGGGCCGTACGTAAGACCTCACCGCTACTAGGTGAAGCTGCTACTAAATGGCATCAGGAAAATATAACTTCTCCTGCCTATCAGCCAGTAGCAAGCGTTATTTTGAAATAAGCAAACGGACACCTCACGGTTCCATCTTGTCCGTCAAAGACGGAAAGATTTCACACTTCGACACTCTATTCAAGAAATATGCCAAAGAAATAGATTGGGACTGGCGTATTTTAGCTTCCCTAGCCTATACAGAATCTAATTTTGATACGACAGCCGTATCATGGGCAGGCGCGAAAGGATTAATGCAGCTCATGCCCCGGACGGCGCGTGCTATGGGAGTTCCTCCCGGTAAAGAACAGAATCCGGAAGAGAGTATAAAGGCCGCCGTGAAATATATTGCTGCCACTTCCCGTTCTTTCAACGCAATAAAAGATGAAAACGAACGGATGAAATTTGTCTTGGCGCTTATAACGCCGGAATAGGACACGTACTGGATGCCATGGCACTGGCTGAAAAATATGGCAAGAATAAATATGTATGGGATAATAGCGTAGATGACTATATCCTGCTTAAAAGTAATGAAGAATATTTCAATGATCCGGTTTGTAAGAATGGATACTTCCGAGGGGTAGAGACTTACAATTTCGTTAAGGAAGTAATGAGCAGAGGGGAAGTGTATAAAAAGAAAATCAAAGACTGACAGCCACTCCTTTTATTATTTCAGGTGGACTTTAAAAACCACTCCGCCGGAAAAGTAACGGCAGCGGTTGAACTCTATCACCGCATTGATATAATCTTTCCAAAAGCTGTATTCAGCACCTATATTAATTGTACGGGCGTCATATTCAGCCATAAGGTTCAGTTTCAACCGGTTCCGTAGGGTTGAAACTTCAGTTCCATCAGGCTGGAACTAAGGTTTCACCAGATTGTAACTATGGCTTTGTCGGGATGCAACCATAGTTCTGGCGATCCGCAATCAGATTCCCATCAGGATGTAGTCAGTATCTTGTTCGTTGGTGGACGATATTCTGCCGGTCCGGTTTCCGAGTGCTGTGTGCCTGTATTCCCGCCTTTTCCCAGCGTTTGATCATCCTCCGCCTCCTGTTTCTTCCCCCTCCTACGGACTTTTTGGGGTAAAAAAGAGGTAAAAGTGGTGACAGCAACCCTTTTTACCATATAAAAAAATGCTGCCATCACCCTATGAAACGTCCTGCCCATGGTGCTTTCAATGGAAAGGGTGGTAGCAGTAGCAGCAGTTTGCAAAACTCTGTGGTGGAAGTTTTCGCGTAGGATCCGGAATTTCACCTCAAAAGACAAGGAACGTTCTTTAAAAAGATTCAAAGAACTTTCAAAAAAAGATAACGGCCTTTTTTAAAAAGAACAAGAGCTTTTTAGTCTTGATCTTTTTACCGCTGCCGGAAATACCGGGAACTTTGCGATCACACTCCATAGAAGTACAAACCCTTTACACACACTTTTTACGATAAAAAGCCAGAAAAACGCCCTACTTTATATCAAGCCGGAATATCCTACAAAAAAAGAATATATAGCTGACAACAAGCATGTTATACAGAAATATGCTTCAAAACGTAGTGAGGGCATGAGAGATTAGTGAGGGCATAAGGAAGAGCAACTATTTTTACCACAACTACACAAATTATTCATGATCAACATGTTACATATACAGTGAGAGCATGAGGGCATAAACGCTCCCAACTTTTTTGTGGATTTGCTGATAACGATGAATAAAATAATGTATCAAGCTATTTTATAACGTTACTTACTTATTCCAAACTACAGGATATTTTCAGGCTTGTCCGGATATTACCTCACCTCTTTCCGCCCTTCATAATACTTTTGCCGAAACGGCGCGGACGGCTGAAAAATAATACTTCCTCTACTCACCGACTGGTAGATAAGGTCGGTCTTATCCACATAAACATATCCGTTTTCACGGATTTGACTAAAAGTCTGTATGCCGATAGGGTATTTCATAATTTAATTATTTAGCACATAATATTGTGAAGATAAACCAAACAAACCGATTTCATTCAATCCTGATTAAACATTTTTCATCGCGGACGACTTAGCATAATAAAAAGAGTTTCATTTGAACTGAGATTTCGAAAGAACCAACAGCACAAAAAGAAACAACCCGAAGACATTTACTATAAACCCTCCCTCCCTTTTCACTTCCTTGCGGAAGCATCAGCGTGGTAAAGTGGTAGAAAATCATCAGAAACGGATACGGAAACGGGTCAGTTTATCCGGATAGGTACGAAGAGAGAAAGTACACCCATGTTTTATCAAACTTCACGGATAAAAATAAGACCGATACCCTGTCCGTTAGGCTTGGTGGAGAAGAAAGGACTGAACAGCTTGGTTTCCACCTCTTTACTGATACCGGCACCGGTATCAGCAATTTCCAACATCGTAGGTGATACGGAAGTACGGATAAAGATATCTCCTGTTTCCCCGATACTTTCAGCCGCATTCTTGATAATGTTGACCAATACTTGCTCAAACAAGGAAGTATCCATCATCACTTCGGGATTCTCTTTACATAAATTAAGATGCAGCGTAATCTTGCGGTTACGGCAAACCGTTTCCATAAATGTCTTGCAAGCGGCCACGCGGTCATTCAAGTCCACTGATTGTAATTGAGGCTCGGGAATCTTCACCACATTGGCAAAATTTGTGATAAAACGGCTCATGCTGTAGCAACGCTCTATGCAGACTTTCATCACTTCGCGCAAGTCTTCCGTATCCTCCATACATTCCAAAGCGCCATCCACCGTATCAAGAGTAGAGGTAATGCCCGCAGTCGTATTATTCACCTCATGTGCTATCATACGGATCACTTTTTCGTATGCCTTTTTCTCTGCTTTCACCACCTCGGAAGTCAGACTTTCCACCAGAATAAACGGATGAGAGAAGCCTCTGTCAACAAAAGAAAGCCGGGAACAGCGGTAAATCATGGAGTCGCTCAGACGAATTGTTTCAGTAGTATCTTTGGGAATACGTTCTATTTCTTCGGCCAAAGGGGAAGCCAACTCGCACAGCAATCGGCCTCTGACTTCCTCTGCCGAAGAATAATCCAAAAAACGAAGAGCTGCAGCATTTAGCATGGAAATATGTCCGTCCAAAGTCAGTATGACAACTCCCATGGGAGAAGCGCTGACCAGCAGGTCAAGAAAATGATTCTGCTCACGCAACCGAAGGCGCTCGTCTTTCAACTGCTCCATCATGCGGTTGAAAACCAACACAATGCGGTCGGCTTCCTTTTGTCCGACAGGAGTCAGCCTACTGCTGAAATCCTGCTCACGAAGAAGCTCCATACCGTTGCCGATGATATCAAGCGGTTTCACGACTTGCGATAGAAATAAACCAGAAACACAAGACTGAATGTAATAACTCCCTCTCCTATATAAAACAACGCACCGCGTTCCTTCAATGTAAGAACGAGCAGGATAGTCCATACTGCTGTCAACAGTAATGCTAAAAAGAAGAACAAGAATTTCAGTTTCATATTTTATCCGGTTCCGTTTTTGCTAATCATTCACTTGTATATTGTATTTCTCCAAACGGCGATAAAGAGCAGCCCGGCTGATTCCTAAGGCTACGGCAACCTGTGACATATTATTGTTATACTTCTCAAGCGTTTGTAGAATAGTCTGCTTTTCTATCTCCTCCAAGGTCATGCCTTGCAGATTCGTTGTCACCTTCTGTTCTATAGGATGCTGGTATTGTGATTTAAAATCATCCGCAGTCAATATTTCCTTTCCACTGACCAGCAAGGTACGTTCCACCAAATTCTTTAATTCACGGATATTACCCGGATAAGGCAAACGGCTTAAATAATCCATCGCTTCAGAAGTAAATTCCACTTTGGGAAGACCGTTCGATTCACATTGTTTGTCGGCAAATGACGGACCAATAACGGAATATCCTCACGGCGTTCGCGTAATGCCGGAAGATGCACCGTAATTAAATTAATACGATAGAACAAATCCTCGCGGAAGGTGTGTTCCTGCACCATCTGTCGTAAATCGGCATTCGTCGCACTGACCACACGGATATCGACTTTACGGGGACGGCTGTCGCCCAAGACTTCAAAGTCTGTTCTTGTAACACGCGAAGCAGTTTCACCTGACAGCTTAAATCCAAATCGCCAATCTCATCCAAGAAAATCGTACCCTTATCAGCCAGTTCAAAACGTCCTACCCTGTCGGCTGTGGCATCCGTAAACGCACCTTTCTTATGACCGAACATTTCACTCTCGAACAAAGTATGAGAAATACCTCCCAAATTCACTTTCACAAAAGGTTTCTTGCTACGGGGACTGTTCAAATGTACCGCTTCGGCTATCAACTCCTTGCCTGTACCACTTTCACCGGTAATCAAGACCGATGCGTTGGTACGCGCTATCCGCTTGATCGTGGCCAGCACATCCATCAGTGCTTTACTCTTTCCAATGATATGGCTACGGTCAAAGCCGTCATTATCTTCCACCGGAACCTCTGCTTTCTTATCTTGTGAAGTCAGTTCCAAAGCCGTTTCTATCCGTTGCATCAACGCCACGTTGTTCCAAGGCTTGGTAATAAGTCAAATGCACCTGCCTGCATCCCTTGCACGGCAAGCTGGATACTTCCCCATGCTGTCATCAATATAACGGGAACATCGGGCCGGAACACTTTGACCTGTTTCAAAAGAGTCAATCCTTCTTCACCACTGGTGGACAGGGTGAAGTTCATATCCATCAAGATTAACTGGGGCGCAACCGAACGGACTATTTCAATAGCCTCTTTGGGACCCGGTACGGCCTGCACATCATATTTCGCCCTTTTCAGCATAAAGCTCAGAGAAGAACGAATGGCACTGTCATCGTCTATAATTAATATCATAATGCTGCAAATGTAGAAATTATTATTTTAATAAGTACAAAGACAACCCCATTTTATATTCAAACAGAATTGAATAGTGAAAATCCTATTGTTTGATAATCTTCTCGAAATCGGCATCAATATTAGTATTGGTATTGAAATCCCACAATGTCAAGCTGCGCAACTGGTAATAATAGTACCAATAATAGAACAACTCATTGATATGCTTCTGACGAGCCTCATCTTTCTTTGACTGGGAATCATTCAAATCCAATGTCGAGATTTTACCGACCATGAAGGTTTCCACATTGGTGCTGTAACGTTTCTGGGCAATCTTGTCCGCATCGTCTGCTATCTGCAACTGGGCCTGCTGGTTATTGAACTGTTCTACAAGGATAAACAGATTCTGATTGAAATTCATGGTCTCCTGACGTAGCTTGCTTTCAGTCACATCGCGGTTACTTTGAGCAATCTTTACCTGACCACGACGTTTTCCCCAGTCAAGAATAGGAATCTTAAAACCGACTTCCACAATCTGGTTGTCTTTCAAACGGCGGTATGCACTATTAAATTCATTGTCTGTTCCTGTAAAACCTACCTGTGCATAGAGCTTGATTTCACGTAAATTACCTTTCGCCTTAGCCACTTCAAAATCTGCTTCCAACTGGCGGCGACGAATATTATGTGCAAATGAATTATTGGCAAGTGCTTTGTCCAAAACATCCGGATAGTTCAGCAAAACAGTCGGAATCGTTTCGGGAACAACCGGCTCCAGTTCCTCATCCTCTCCTAATGCCAGAAATGAACGGAGTTTGAACATATTACTTTTCAAGTTGCTTTCATTTTCAGTCAACGTAGAACGGGCATTCAATACATTCAGTTCCAATTGCAACAAATCATTTTCACTGATCTGCCCCATGCTACGCTTTGCCTTAGCCACTTCATACAGTTTATCTGCATTCTTCAGATTCTGTCGGGCAATGCCTACATTTTCCTTGGCCAGCAACAAATTGAAAAAATAATTGATAGTAGTCATGGTTACCTCTTCGGTTGCAGTAAGAAATGCGGCTTTAGCTTCAGCGTATCTCACCGGTTCGATGCGGCGGTTCCATTTAATTGTATTCACTCCGAAAATAGGTTGTTCCAAAGTCAATGCCACAGGAACAGACATATATCGTTTTGATTTATCTCCATCCAGTTGTTTCAAGATATCAAGAGAGGTATTCAATGAGAGTTTACCACCGGTCAACCAAATATTCTGATCGATAGAAACTTCACCATTCATTTCCATATAATTATTACGTACAAATGTATAAGCACCGTTATCCTGCTGATAAGAATTATACTTCTTATTATAGCTGGGAATAGTGGCTTCAAAATTCATTTCCGGAAGCAAATCCGCACGGAAAGTACGATATTCCCAATAAGCGGTTTTCAGCTCGTTTAAAGCTACGGCCGCATCTACACTTTGCACACGGGCAATAGTAATGGCTTCCTCCAAAGTGATGGCACGTCGCTTTTCTTGTGGCTGCGCTCCGGCAACCAATGATATGCCAAAAGGCTAAAAATAGAGATATTACTTGTTTTTTTCATTGCGTTATTATTCTTTTTATCAAAGGTAAGGCAAATGGTATGCCAAAAAACTATTTCACTGTTTTATAACACCTTACAACAAAAATGGAGTGTCCGAAATCGGACACTCCATTCATATACGAACACTGCTGATCATGTGACAATGAAATAACATTATTCATTATGCAACGCGTCTGCCGGCTCAATCCCCATCGCTTTCCGGGCGGGGAAATAAATGCCGAGCAAAATTATTATCCCCAACAACAGCATGGCCGACACAAAACAAAGCAAAAAACGTCCCCAAGCAGGTTCCATTAATGTATGCACAGTAAGATCCGCCATCTGCATATTCGCACAAACAAAAACAGCGGGAATGGCAGCCGAAACCAAGAGAAGGATGCCCTCAAGTACATAATAACCAAATACATTCATCCTACTGCAACCTAGTGCCATACGCAAAGCTATCTCACTTCGGTTTTTACGAGTCCGAAACCAGAAAGTACCCAGCATCCCTAAAAATATATTGAAAACAAAGAAAAGGATAACGGCATAGGTAGTATTCAGATAATTCACCGTTCCTTGCTCTATATCGAAAGCTTCCTTCATATCGCCATACGAATTTATATCGTATAAGTAATAAGGGCCGATAGATAATTTCCCTTGCATATCCTGCATAAAATGTTCGGTAAATCCCAGTATGGAATTGGAAGCACACGCACGCAATGTGATGCCAATGAGTCAGCGGCGGACTGGGAAGATAAATAAAAGGTTCGTAACGCTCGTACTCATCGGTCTTATGAGCAGGAAGTACCGCCATTACCTTATAATTAGTTTCCGGTTGCACACTATTCAGAAAATAAGGATTGAAACAAGTCTCCCCTACTCCATTGCGTCCGCTAAACAAGGAATCACTTAACGTTTCACTCATCAACACCGGCATGGGGTATTCATTCTTGTCCCAACGCTCCGCCTCAAATGAGCCTGATAATGGCTGCAAACGAAATACCTTGAAATAAGTAGGCTGACATAACGGATGAAACAGCCTACCACATGGTCGAATCCGAATGCGGAGCATATCCCTCATACATATTATTTCCCGTATAAGGTATTGTCCCATAATAAAAACAAGCTTCCTCCACCCCTTGATATTGTTGGATTAAATGATAGATTTGTTCCAAATATTCAGCAGAATGACTCATTAATACAGAATCATTTTGCAAAGCCGGCTTAATATTCAGTTGAATATCAAAAACATTCTCCGTGTCATATCCTTTAGACTGACGGGCAGCAACCTCATAATTATAAACCAGATCGATGCTGTACCATAGCAAGATAAGAACAACAATCAATTCAACCCACACCCATACATTGGCGTGCCTCTGGTTCCACATTTGTCTGAATAAACTCTTTATCATTTTTCTTTCCTCCTATTCTCCTTTGATGGTAGTCGCAATATTACGATGTGTGACCATCCATACCGGAATCAATACCGACAATAAATTAAAAACAACACATACGCCGAAAACCAACACAAATAAAGCAGGATGCAACAACAAACCTCCATCCAGACTGATATCTGATAATTCTACCTCGCCGCTACCAAACAACCATACACGTCCCAGCCAAACCAACACACACGAAACAGATAATCCTAAAATTCCACCCAAAAAGACCGTAAACAGATTCTCTAAAAACAACCTCACCATAATGGAAATACGTGATGCAACCATACGCCTTGCGAACTGCAATCTCTGTCACACGCATCCTGCATTCGGGCATTGGTCATACCTGAGATATTAATAGCAGGAACAATCAGCAAGACCATCAATAACATACTGTAAACCAACGGTGCACTAATATCTTTTCCACGAAAGGTATATTCCGTATGAGTATAGAGTTCGTTCATCTCGAAAGCATATTCTGCCGTTGAACTATTCAAACGATCCTGCCGATGCTGTACTTCAGTCCGTACCTCTGCAGGACGAGTATCCGGCAGCAGTTTGAGCAATCCCAGACGGATTCCTCCCAAGCCCCCTGTCCAAGTAGCATAATAGTCTTCATTTTCCAATGAGAAAGGAACAAAAGCATCAGCGTATGCTGTCTGGAAAATAGCATTGACATCTTTCACCACGCCTACCACTTTAGTCGGAAAAAAATTACTTTGATATTCTTTTCCTACCACATCCGTCGTGCCGAAAAGCTGCAAGGCATACGCTCGGTTACCACACTGACACACCGACGGGCATCATACTCCTCTTGTGTGAAAGGACGTCCCGCTATAAATTCATAATCAAAGAACTTAAACCAGTTATCAGCCATAGGCCGCACATAATAGTTGAATATCTCATTCGAAGCGGACAAGTTACAAGGGGTCTTGGAAACGCCACGATACCAAGTAACCTCTTTACACCAGGAAGCTCTGAAAACAATGCTTCAAAAGCCTTGCGTCCCATACCGCTGTTCTGGTTGGTATGATCCAGCTTACGATAGGTCATTCCCGAACCTGTATACATCATATCGCTCCGATCACTTTCCGGAGCCATATCCATTGTACGGAAGTCATAAATCATCACTACTACCATAACAAAAGCGATAGTGACAGCTGTTCCTATAATACTGATTGTAGCATAAAAAGGATTCTGCCGTATCAGATTAAATGCTTGTAATAATAGCTGTTTCATTCGTTTTATCTCTTCATTTTATTTATTCTTCATGTAATGCCTCAGCCGGTTCGATACTCATGGCACGACGGCAGGGTATCCTATTCCAATGACAATCATTCCAGCAATCAGAATGAAAGTGCCCAGAATTGTAATCGCAAAACGACCTTCCGTAAAAGGCATACGTGTAACTTCCACCAGTTCGGCATATCCCAAATTCCACGCTACGACCAATGCAGGAATAGCAGATACCAACAATAAAAAGACTCCTTCCCCCATCAGACGACCGCAGATTCCCCAACGGGTAGAACCTAAAGCTATACGCAACGCAATTTCGACACGCCGATGCTGTGTCCGGAACCAGAAAGTTCCGATAATGCCTAGAAAGATATTCAGCAATAAGAAAAATATGATACAAAATTGCGTATTCAACTCATTCACCGAATCCGTTTCATAAGCAGTGCGTACATCACTCAAAGGAGTTATATCCAAAAGATATAGATTGCCCACCTGATATTGACGGTCGGCATCCACTATCAAACGGTCTATGAATCCATCATTCTGTCCCTCACGAACACGCAGGCAAACTTCTATATAAACCGTCTCACCTAAGGATTCCAACGCCTCATCTGTCAGGTACACAGCAGCATAACGGGAGCCGTAATCATCCGGAGCTGTAAATGGTCATAACGGACCGGCTCGGTAAGAGCAGCTATAGAAAGATGCTCCGCCTCCGGCTCATTCCGCCAAACAGGCACCCTACGCCCTAAAAGTTCCTTACCATGCCAAGGTGCATCCTGATAAACATCGGCAATATTCACAGATAAGACCATGCCGGACGGTGTCAGTGCCTCAGCAAGGCTTTCACTACCCGAACCGTCTATATTGCGATAACGGAATACATTAAAATACTCCGGAGTTATCCATCGTTTCAAACTACGTACCGGAACTGTATCCAGATAAAATGAAAAACTGTTTGCACCGTCATTATAAGGTATACAGTTTTGCGAGAGGCTGACTGCTTCCACATCCGGACGATGCGCAAGCCTGTTTACAATTTCATGCAAATCGGCAACATCTTCTTTCATAGTACGGCCAGGCTGATAAGCAGCCGCCTTCGAAGTCATCCGCTCAAAACGAAGAACATACGTATTTTCTATATCAAAGCCCATCGGCAAATTATAGATGCTCAATGTGACATATACCACATCCACAATATACCATAATATGACAAACACCACAAAAAGTTCCATCCACAGAAACGCATTGCTGCGGCGCTCGTTCCATATCTGTTTCAATAAATTCCTGTTCATGATCTAACGTTGGTTTAAAGCGTCCGTAATATTCATGCGCGATGCCCTCCAGGCAGGAATGCACGCTGACAGCAAATTCAAGAGCAGGCAGAAAATGAATGCGGCCAAGAATATCCAGAGACTGAACAACATATCTGCCGAAAGACTGGTTTCTCCTATTTGGGCACGGTTCTCGCTATTGGAAAATAAGAAATCATTCAATAAAAAGTACATGCATAACTGAAAAGCATTCCTACTGCTCCGGCTATGAGCGTCAATAATAAGTTTTCATAAAACACTTGCCTCAACAAGACATTGGCAGTAGCACCAAATGCCTTCCTCACTCCTATTTCCGACATGCGCTTCCGCATACGGGACAAAGTCATGCTACTAAGATTATAGCCGGTACCAACAATAAAATGACAATCACCAGCAGGTAGTACAAATAAGCTTCCTTCGCCTGTAACTCCCTTCCCCAGTGACGAAAGATAAAAGAGAAACGATCATCGGGTTGTCCACGATAAAAGATTTCAGAATCCTGCAATCCGTCATTAAATTTCTGACGCAGACGTTCCACCTCTTCT
>ENA-OQCS01001533-OQCS01001533.1-human-gut-metagenome-genome-assembly--contig:-NODE-1533-length-11636-cov-1.647059_pt1 | contig 11636 bp, 27 predicted proteins | sample MGYA00242757_ERZ504575 | MGnify/ENA primary metagenome ERZ504575 (study PRJEB26092, sample SAMD00036297) | human gut metagenome | host: Homo sapiens | study: EMG produced TPA metagenomics assembly of... | reverse complement strand
CATGGTTCCATCAAACCCTTCCGATTTCAGGTACGGTTTGTTCCTTTGTTGATATGGCAGTTTCCTTCAGTGCGTTTATTTCCTCTTCGGAAACATTGCTCAAAGCTTTCTGGTTCTTTTACGAATTTATCATCGCAAAACTTGGATAAGGCTTCACGATTATTGGTTGCTTCCAGTATTCTTAAAGCAATATTATACCCAGAAATATCCAGTGAACATTCCTTCTTGCATCCGGCCTTTGCGTCTGTAGACATCAACACCCCTATCTTCTCCAGCCGGTTTACACAAGCGGAAAAAGAATCGTTGCTCATTTTTAGTAACTGTTTAAAAGTGGTTCGGCTCCATTTTGTATTATGACCAACGCTTTATGATACTCCTGATTTAACAGGAGTATCAAAAGAGCCAATTCGTTTGCCTTGAATAGACAACTTGAATTAGGGTGAATCTTTACGAATTTAGTATTCTGGATTTGTTGTGTCATGCGTTTTCGATTTTGTCATTAACATAATAGTGCATTATCTTACAGTTCACCATCGGTTTGTAAACCTTATACCCCAGTTCTCTGGCGTATTTTTCCTACCGTTACCCGGTTAGGAACTTTGGTGCTGTTTTCTAACATGTGCTGTGACATTTCCTCGAATGTCATACGCTTCTTCAATTTCATCATAATCTTGATTTTTAATTGTTCTTTAATTAATAATAGGGCTACTGCTATTGATTGTGTTTGTTGGTTTTCAATATTAACATTCTTTACACATTCGCCTTGTCCAGTTCGGCAATCTGCTTCTGTATCTCGTTCATATTATCCTGAATGATCTTACAGCTCTCGTATTGCTCATGCTCTTTTGCATACTCCAGTACGAAAGAAAGCATCATATACGAGTTATGCAGGCTTCTTCTTTCAGCACATCTGGATTGGTATATGAGATACTTCGTATGGCTTACAAGATTCTTTATACGCTTGTCATAAATACTTGTTCTTATATACAGGAAATCATCAATAAAGCACAACAAGCGATGGTTCCGATAAATATTAATTCATTCATTGTTTGTTATTGTTTTGGTTATTGTTTGCAAGGCGGTGCATCCCCGTTCCTTCGACATTCTTTACATAGTTCTTTCATGGAACACTGGGAACATTTGTCTTGCTCTTTTATTTTCAGTAAATGCCTTATTACTAATAACGTTATTACTATAAATAATAAATATGTCATTTCGGTTCTGATTAATGAAGGAATTTATAGCCTGGATGAATCGCTTCAGCTTCTTCCTTCGTATTAAACATTAAAGTTGTAGTGCCAGTACCACCTACATCCTTGTAAGCGACTTTCAACCACCATTTATAATTTCCACTGCCATAATCATCATAGTAAGGTTCCCCGATTACCTCAGTAACCCATGCGTCTATAAGATTCATTTCTTGCTATCATTTAAATATTGTTCGTCAAAATAACCATGTCTAATCAACCACCCAATCATCGAAATGCAACATTCTATCGGATCATCTTCTATGTGTGTGCCAACCAGACAATCGGCGGTGTATTTCCTTATTGAGAGAATATATCCTTGTGCTTTCTTTGTCAACTCTGGGTGGTGAGGCTTAAATCCCGGTTTTGGATCTGGAACCTCAGTAGGCAACAACTCCAACAGCCTTGACAGACTCCATGCAGGAATGTCTTTTCCCCACAGGCTATCAAAGATTTCTTCACCAGTCATTGGTGTTCCATCAGGGTGTTTGTGAAATGGAAATTTTAGTTTGGCTATTCTTTCCGGTGTCCAAAACTTACCTCTTAATGTTGGCGACTTGGTTTGCAGCTCCCACTCTAAAGCAGGAACTCTACTATTTTTATAATGATATACCATATCTGCCGTTTCCAGCTTCAATCCTAAAGCGAGCAGCCTTTCCGACTGCTCACGTGTTGTACATATTCTTGATTTAAATTCCATATTGCTTAATCGTAATTATAATTATCAAATTCGTTATCTCTCAGTTCCTTTTCTTTCATGGCCTTCATTTTATCGTGCCAAATGGCAAGCATGGCTATTGCATTCCAAGCCATGTGTGCGAGTGCTGGCAGCTGTGATTCTTCGTCAAATTCCTCTCCATTATCGAACGCCACCAAATGCCGCAATAATGCAGCCTTGTAGCGTTCCATTCCATCAGGAAGGTTTCTCCATGAGTTTGGGGCGTACTTCTTTGCTCCGAAGGTGTAAACCTTCACCACATCTTCCAAGTCTGAGAGAGGAAGCAACTCCCACATTGGTTTGTTGTCCTTCCGGTCGTCTTTTCTTGATTCGTTCATAGTCTATTATTTTACAAGTTCAAATTCATACACAAATACCCACGGATTGCTTTCCCATGTTCCTTTACCGGAAACTTTGTCGATGAGAGTTGCATAGGCTCTGCGAGGGGTGCAATAAGGTTGTATGTCACCTCTATAATAGTAAGCATCCATTAAATGAGTATCTATACTTCCGCATTGCCCTTTGTAAACTCCTTCTGCCAAGCAATCTTCATCGGATAATATCCTGCAATCGCTGTATGCGGATGTTGGTTACCTTAATCTGATGGGGCATTAATCTGGCCTCACAAACATTTTATTTCGCCAACCGACTTCGCAAAAAGGGAAAGGCTCTATGCTTATATCAGCATATCTTTGCGCAATGGCAACGATTTCACCTTCCTTATAGCGTGACAGGATTTCTCCTCCGTCAAACTCTCTTTCGTCAGCATCGTATATACATGGCCAGTCAACTACTTCTTATCAGACTTGCGTATGTGTATATTGAATCCCGCAACCCATTCCCCTTTAAATTCTCTCGGGCATTTGATTATTCTCCGGGTCTGTGTCTTGCGACCTTCCAATTACAGCTTTGGTAAGTTCGTACTGGTCATTGAACATTATCTTTTGCATTCTTCTTCCTCCTTTGGTTTTTTAATAGTTAGCACGGTTTTACCACCTAATACAACATCGTATTCATCGCAATTATCATTCTCGAACTTTTGCTTTGAGTACCATGTTATCAGTCCAAGGATTTCGCTTTCAGTAATCTGTCTGCGAACTTGGCTCATAGCTGACTCATTCTTGTTTCTCTTGGTAATGTAAGCAGACTTCCAGCCTGTAACAATAATGGTGTCTTGCAGTTCTTTCTGTGCCATTTTTCATTCCTCCATATTAGGTAACAAATCATATTTCCATTTATATCCATACATGGTTTTAAATTTCCCTACACAACATTGACTTATATTCCCTTGATTGTATCCTAATGTTCTTGCAGCTAATCTTGCTGATTCCCATGTGTTCAAAAGTTTACCATCTATTGAAAATTGCAGCACACTTTTTGATTTTGATTTGGCTGCCCTTTTCACTTCGTGTACCATAATTTAAATTTTCTTTACTTGTTACCCATTCAAGATTTTCAACTCTATTGTCTGATTTATTTTCATTCTTATGGTTAACTTGTGGCTTTATTTCAAAATTTGGTATAAATGCAGATGCAACAATTCTATGCACATATTCTCTACTCATTTTACCATACCTGTACAATTTTACTTGTAAATACCCGTTGTGAGTTTTGATAGGTGTCAATATTTTCGATAATCCCGTATGTTTATAATTCATAGACTTTACTTTCCCTAAATTGCTTACTTTATATAGCCTTTCATAACCAATTACGGATTTCCAAATTTCTTTTGCATAACCGGTTGCCGCTTTTTCAATATCTTCTCGTTTCATTTTTCAACTCTTTTCGGTTTTAATAAAAATGATTTATAATACTTGCAATTATTAGCATCTCTTCTTGCTGTTATTCTTCGTAGTAAAGCCTTACAATACATTTGGCAGTTAGCAAAAGCCACGTAATAAATGCAGTAACTACAATGTTTATCACCGTTCTTCATTTTGGACTCCTTGCTTCCTTCAATTCTTCAATAAGTGCATTCGCAAATTCAACCGCATTAACAGCCATAACACAATACTTTTGAGTTAACACATTGGGTCTATCATGCGAAGCATGGCTTCCTTCGCAACTTCATACCTGCGATGTTCCCAGTCAATGTTATTCACATTTTCAATTGTATCTTCAATTATTTCGATGTCATGTAGAGCGTATAGTCTATTCATATTTGTTGCATCTCCATACATACCCCATTTAGTCATTTTGACATCTACAATTTCTCCGGTTGTTCTAATTTTTGCTTTCATTTTTGATTACTGTTAATGTTTTGTTTTCGTTATTTGTTGTTTTATGGTTTAAACACGTAGTCAGCCCAAATCTCAACAAACTGTTCGCCAGCGTATTTCGCAAGTTCGCTTGACTTGAAGGCAAGCCGAGAACCAATGCTCGCAATTGCATCCGATGAATCGTAGATCGTGCTCATACACGCAATGCCGACACTCGCATCCGCATTGCTGCTCGACCGAAATGCCACATGGCTTTTCTGTTCTTCGTCTGTTTCGCCTATTTCTTTTTGAGTATATGACACGAAGCAAGGGAAGTATCGCTTTTCTTTCTTTGCAAATCGTGGCTCCCATCCCTCGTTGAGTGCTGCTGCGATGATGCGTAGTTTGAGGTATGCGTCTACGTCAGGTTGATTATACGCACCGTAATTCATCCAAAGGTATATGATCGTACAAATGGGTGCTCTATACCCAATTCGTTACAAGCATCTTCAAATGTTTTGATGCGTTCAGTTATATCTTTTGATTTGAATATTTCTTCACCGAACAAAGATTCAAGAATGTTTTTACAATTCATTACTTGATTCTTTATATGTCTTAATAAGCGTCTGTATTTATTTGAATTTAATTCTTTTTTTCATTATCTATTAGGTTTTTCATTGTTTCTTAACCATCTATAAATTACCACTCTTGCTTTCTCGTGACGAAACCAATTCCATTTCCGTTTCGGGTGATAAGCATATATCTTCTTGGCTATTCTCAGATTCATTTGTGTTTTTGTTTATCTTCACTGAAGCATGGGTCGCATTCATCACGCTGACAAAATCATCAACGTCCAAATAATCGATACCAAATTTTCTGCGGTCTTTTTGTCGGAATCAGAGAATTGCCCGGTCTTTCCACTGGCATCACCAATCATAAGGCATCACCCTTATCAAAGTTGAACTTGTCCATATATTCATCAAAAAAAGATTCAAGCATCCCGGTATTCGGCTTTCTGTATTTGTCAGTTTTATTATTCGATATGCACTGCTTAGCACGAACAGCACCACCTATATTGCAATATTCTTTCACAACCCTTGAAATGTAAAGGCTTTTACAGCTAATGGAAAACTCATCAACAAATCCTTTCTCTACACCACCTTGGTTGCTTACAATAAATACACAATCCGGTGCAAGTTTTTTAATTGCATCAAGCACATCAAATTTGATCTTCATATCCCAAATCCCTTCAGGAAAGGTTTTTCCACTGGCTGTTTCAATCAATGTTCCGTCAAGATCGGCAAACAACACTTTGTATTTTTTCATAATTTATCCTCCAGATTTTAATTATACTTATTTCTATTGAATTATCGGCTTTTGGTTGTACGAGAATAACGCCTTTATCCGATGTTATTCTTAGTATTCCTTTATCATTCATTCTAATCATGTAGTTACCTATGACATAGGTTTTATTTTTCTCTAATTCGTTCATTGTTCGTATCCTGTTGGTATATCGTAGCATATTGCAAAAATCAATAAGAATATACTGAATGTTAGCCATCCTAATACTGCTCTATCATGGTATATTCCTACACATGTAGAAATAATTATAAATGAAGTGAACAATAATGCTGTTTTAATATTCAAAATGCTTTTCATAAAACTTCTTTTATTAAATCCATACAATTCTGACACGCTTTCTCGAAATTCTCCTTGCTTGTTAAATGTTCCTCAATTTCAAAATCTTCTATCAGTCCATAGTTGCTCAACTGTATTTTTGCAAAGGGGTATTTATATCATAAATGACCGTTACGGATGTGTAATGTATCACATCCCAACACTCCCCCTGCACTTACACGATCAACACTGACAATCTTTTTTATATACATTGGGAGCTTTATAAAGATATTTTCCTACCAAATTTTTTATACTTGACTATCTTAGATTCATCGTCCAGTTCTTTCTTATATTTCATAATTATGTCATTTTAATAGCTTCTAAAATTCCTGCCTGAATAGCTTCCTCAAAAGAAAAATATTCATTGTCGGAAAACTGCATACATCTCCCTTTTTTAACATCAATAATCATATAAAACCATTTGTCGGTAGGAAAGTTATAATCAACGCTTATATGTACGCTCTTCTGTTCTCGAAGCCATTTTTGTGCACATAAAGAGTAGGTTTTGGAAAATATACATATTCATCGCCAACCTCGCCGCTTTTAATCTCTGCCACCGCTTTTCTGTATCTATGTTCACATGGCCAATTGAAACCCTTTAGTTTCAGCAATACGGCTGTTTCTAATGTTACAAAATCTTCTTGGTTCATTTGATTTCATTTAATTGTTCCATAAATTTTTTCTTTCGATAACACATATAATCGTCTGCCATTTTTGCATCTATACATTGTGTACAATATGTAACAGGCATCGAACAATCTTCACAAAATCCATCCAGACACAGACCGTCCGATGGCCTATATCTTATACAAGACCGACAGAATGCTTTAAGGGCTTTGTTTTTCATATCTTTTTCAGCCACTTCCATCGTACTGGTAATGTCTTTTGTATCATGTTTATTTGTTTCCATTACAAGACGTATAGCTTGTCTTATATCAGATATTTTCAGACGTTTGATAGTATTTCCAGTCTTAATCAGCAAATAATTTTCGTCTTTTGATATGCTGTCTATGTTTATGTCACATAGAAAGGTTTGGTTTGGACTTATGTGGAAGTCAGCCCTTGATTCTCTTTATCATTCATATACAATTTGTTTTGGTTTATTCATACATAATTTACAAGCACTTGTGTATGTATGGTAAGTTTTATCTTTTCGTTTTATTGTTCTCGGATAAAATCTGTGAAGTGGCAATACCGACCACACTGGGAACACAATTTTTTAGTATATACTTCATTTCCGTCTGGTATTTGTTACTAATACGCTTCCTTATCAGCTGGCAAGTTTTACATTCACTATCTGTATTCCGATATTTCCTGCAATGAGCCAGAGACTTTTTATTGCATTTGGCAAAACGAACACAATCTATTCGGGGGACGGTCTGATATATGTTCATTGGTTCTGTTCTATTTCCAATATTTTCCTGTCACAGATAATCTGGCGGTCGGTTATTTTTGAAATCAATTTGATTCCTTCCAATGTCCGGCATCTTGACAAGGCTACATAAACCTGCCCGTGCGCAAACGCTCTTCCGGCATCAACGATTACCTTGTCAAAAGTCAAGCCCTGGGATTTGTGAATCGTGATAGCCCAAGCGAGTTTCAGAGGGTATTGGGTACAAGAACCGATTTCTTTCGCTACAATCTTTCCTTCAGCATCACACTCGTACTTGACATTCTTCCAAGTATATTTGGTAACGATAATCTTCTCTCCCTTATCGGTTCTGACTGCGACATAGTTGAATAGATCATCGTTTATGATTTCCTCCACAACCCCAAGCATACCATTGTAAAACTTTCGTTGCTCCATCGGGCTTGGTCATTGGCACAGAACATGACTTGTGCGCCGACTTTCAGGTTCAATTGAGGTTCACACGGGCTGCGTTCTCTGGAAAATCACCGGACAGTATTGCGTCATATCGGTAATTTCTCCTTCCAGCCTTGCTAAATTATCCATGTTTATGTTTTGGGCTGACTTATTGGTAGCACAAAGCGTTATATATCCGCTCTCTTTGTTTCCTATATATCTCTTATCATAAAGTTCAAGTAATTTCTTTCTGCTTTCCGCTGAAAGGTTTCCGTTACGAACTTCATTAAGCAAGTGGAGAAATTCTTCGTCAGACTGGCGAAACACATGGCTGAGACTCACAGTCTTGAATCCGGCTGTTTTTAACGCTTTCGAGCAAAAGAAATAAGGAGAATCATAATACTTCTCAACAAGCCCCCATTCTTCTTTTATTGTGACAGGGGGAAGCTGATAAAGGTCTCCTATCAAAAGAAGCTGAACACCTCCGAACGGCTCTTTGGTATTCCTGTAGAAACAAAGCGCATCGTTTACTGCATCAAGAAGATCCGCACGAACCATTGAGATCTCGTCTATCACCAGTAATTCTAATTTCTGGATAGTTTCTATTTGCTTGTCATTTAATTTGTATGAGCCTAATACATGGAGGGTTTTGCCTCTGACGAAAGCCGGTTTGTAAGGTGAGAAGGGCAATTTCAAGAGAGAATGCAGGGTTACACCTCCGGCATTTATCGCTGCAACTCCGGTCGGGGCTGCGATTATTGTATTCTTCTTGCAGACACCCAGTATATATCTGAGCAAGGTGGTCTTACCGGTTCCTGCCCGGCCTGTCAGATACACATTGGTATTCGTGTTTAAACTAAATCAATAGCTTCCTTCATTTCGCTATTGATTATGAATGTGGGTTTTGGTTGGTTTGTCATATTCTTAAATTATTTCATTTATTAAAAGATTCTGGTAGTGAGTCAAATAATTCTGGAACCTGATACATTTGATTTCTTCGGTTTTCTTGGGGCAGTAATCCACATGCTCACAACTGAGACAAAGACTCTTTAATGCTGCGGCCATAAACTTTTTCTGTGTAGGTATCAGTTCTTTTTGCACCAATGCTTTGATATAAGCAGGATTTGGTTCTATCATAAGTCCTATATCGCCACCGGATATTTTCTTTCCCATTAAAAATCTATCGAAGTGTATACATCGTCTATCTGTTCCTTGCTTAAACCTATATACCGTCTTGTAATCGCAATACTGGAATGATTGAACATTTTACTAAGCAATACAAGAGCCGCTTCGCTTTGCCCTTCCTTCTCATATACCCATCTTCCGAATGTTTTCCTGAGAGTGTGAGTGGAGATCCGGCTGATCGGAAGAGAGTATTCTTCCTTTAGTGTCTTCAATACCCGGTTGATTTGCCGGTCAGTATATGCGGTAGATTTTTTGGGGTGCTTGATGATAGGTAGTTCCAAGTCCGGAGAACCAAGCAATTTGTATAATTCGGCAATTCGCTTCTTGTTTGTCTCACCTATTCTGATAAGGCGTGTCTTGCCCGTTTTCTTTTCCGTAATACAGATTTCGTCCTTACAAAGAATGTCTATCCACCTCAAAGATAATACGTCCGATACACGCAAAGCCGTACAGAACGACACTCTGCAATATAATTCGATCCAGTATTTCTTGTCAGTGGACAGACATTCCAATAACCTCTTAAAATCTTCTATCTGAAGAGGCTCTGATTCTACTATTTCTCCTTTTATTTTTCCCATAATTAGTGATTTTGTCTTTTTACGAGAGCAAAGATATACATTACAGGAATATCATCAAAGAAAAATCAATAAATATTTTTTCTATTAACTATTTTAACCTATCATGTTAATATATAGTTAGTTAAAACAAACTAAAGCAAATGCTTACTTCTAAATAATTCGATCGTATCAATCGCTATTCCCAACTCTTTAGCCTTTTGCATCTTGGAGCTATTAGAAGAAAGATCTGCGACTATAAGATTTGTGGTTTTCCGGCTCACACCGCTTACAATTTCTCCCCCTTCTTGAATAATTGTATCTTCCAGTTCCTTGTCTCGGATTCCGGTAAAACAAACCTTCAATCCGGCACATTTTCCGTTGGATTTTATCTCTTTCTTTTCAGAAGGACGAAGTTCAAGCCCTGTTTCTTCCAGAATTTATAGAAAGGTTTGATTCCGTCACAGAAAGAGCGGTATGTCTTGGAATCTCCCGGAGAGGACATGGGGATGTATTTCTTTTGATAGAAAAGATCAATAAAGCCGCCCATTTCACTTAGGATTTTTCTTGCCTTTATCAGTCCGATCCCCTCAAAACAATCGCTGGCGTGCATCAAGGTTGCAGCATCCGTCTCTTCCAATGCTTTCTTGTTGTTCTGGAGGATGATATTTACCGTACTGTCTCCAAAACCGTCTATTGCAAGGATTTCTTTCGGAGTGATATTCAAAATCTTCTTTATCGAATCGAATCCGGCTTCAAACAGTTTGACGTAGCTTTCCTCTCCCATATTCTCGGCTCCTAAAACGGTAAAAAAATGGATGATTTTCGCCAGTTTTCTTCCCGGACAGTCGGGATTGGTACAGCATAGTTCTACCATTGTACCATTCCATGCCGTAGGCGCACCACACGAAGGCATATTGAAAGCTTGCTCCACACTACTGTTTGTTCTTCAGAGGCAGCAGGTTTGATGGTGGAAAGGATTTTCGGAATCACACCGCCTGAGCGTGTAACCAGAATTTCCGCTCCTTTTGGCCAATTGTTTTGTCTTAATGAAAGCGGCATTGTATCCGGTCGGGTTCTCCATTTCACAATCTCCGGTATCCACTGTTTCAATATTTACGACAGGTTTCAATGCCCCAGCCTTGCTGACTTTCCAAGTGATAGATTTGACGGTTGTGTGAAAAGCGGATGTAAAATCCGGATGCTTATAAGCGATTGCGTATAACGGATTTCCAGTTGTCTCATGTCGCCCTACCTTATCCCAGATGGCAAGATCGTTAATATAGATTACAACACCATCTATCGGATAACATTCGACCATGCGGAAAATAAATCTTTCAGTGACTCTTCTGTCAATTCTTCCACCTTGCATTTATGGAACAAAGGTTGTTGTTTGTAAGCTTCGCAAAGTTCCTTTATCACCTGCTCATAGGTTATATATGAGACAAGATCGGACTGACCTATTCCATAACGATACAAGGAAGCGTGCTGGATAAGGTTGTTCGGTTCATCCGCATTCAACATTCCGGCTGCGGTATTACGAGGCGACTTGAACTTTTCTCCGGTACTGGGAGAGAATTTGTCTTTGAAGAACTTGTCCCAGTTTTTATTTGATATTACAAATTCACCAAAAGTAAAACGGTAATGGGCATCCTTCATTATGTTTGCGGCCATTACATGTTTTGAACAATCCTGCCCCTCATTTTCAGCACCGCCACGAGAATAAGCCATGCCGGTTAGTTCGTTTACAAGCAATGACAAGCCATCGAACTTAGGCATACAGATTACTTCTGTTCTTCCTGTAAGTCCGAGAGATTTGCACCATTTGATTACTTCACCAAGCTTTTGGCCTTGTTCAGTGATTTCATGGGAATAGGCAAAAAGACCTTTCTGCCGGTAGAAACGCTGGCAGGTTCTATGTGCTTGAACCAGTCGCTATCAGGATCGAGTTTTCTTAATTGTTCAATTTCCGCATCGTACTCAGCATCGGAGATTTCCGGCGTTCCTTTACGATACAATTCGTTATGGCGTTTGATATTGTCTAATAACGTCTCTTTGGTTTTGATTGTATATTGTTCTTTCATGTTATAACAGGTGTTTTTGACGTTGTGATAAATTACGTTGATGCTCGGCACGTTTTGCGGATTTGCCCCATGACTCCATCAAATCTTCATAAGTGTTTTCAAAAAGTTTACAAGCCAAAATCATATAAATCAGGCAGCTTGTTCATTCTTTTTCGATATATCCATTCAC
>ENA-OQCS01001532-OQCS01001532.1-human-gut-metagenome-genome-assembly--contig:-NODE-1532-length-11637-cov-1.798436_pt1 | contig 11637 bp, 13 predicted proteins | sample MGYA00242757_ERZ504575 | MGnify/ENA primary metagenome ERZ504575 (study PRJEB26092, sample SAMD00036297) | human gut metagenome | host: Homo sapiens | study: EMG produced TPA metagenomics assembly of... | reverse complement strand
GATTTCCTGCATGACCTCTTTCATAGCATTTTTCTGGTCATAGATATTTTTGCTGTCATATTTGCGCAGCATTTGTTCTATTACTGTGTTCATGCGATTTTCTCCATAATCTTTTGTAATTTCTGAAGCATGAAGGCAGAACTGGAAGCCATCAACTTCTTTGACCGTTGCAACAAATTCTAAATCCATTCTTATGTCTATAGAAACTTACGCTAAATATTGGGCTGAGAACTACAAAGAAGATCTCACCCATAACATCATGCCATTTTGGTTAAAGAATGGTCTTGACAAAGAACACGGTGCATATACACCTGCGTGGCTCGTAACGGTCAACTTATTGACACCACTAAATCGGTCTGGTTTCAGGGACGCTTTGCTTTCATTTGCTCGTATGCATATAACAATATAGAAAAAAATCCTGAATGGCTGAATGCCGCCAAGCTTACACTCGACTTTATTGAAAAGCATTGCTTCGATACTGACGGAAGAATGTATTTCGAGGTAGCAGCAGACGGAACTCCGCTCCGGAAAAGGAGATACGTATTTTCTGAAAGTTTTGCTGCCATTGCCATGTCGGAATATGCATTGGCTACCGGTAATAAGGAATATGCCCAAAAAGCACTTGACCTGTTCAAGCGCATGCGCCACTTCCTGAACACCCCAGGTATACTTGAACCGAAATATTTACCTACGGTTCAGGCACAAGGACATTCCATTACCATGATTATGGTCAATGTGGCTTCCAGCATCAAGAAGTAATTTCAGCTCCTGAACTCGATGCACAGATTGAAGAATCCATTTATGCATTGAAAAACTATTTCATGCACCCTGAATTCAAGGCTTTGTTGGAAATGGTTGGCCCTAAAGGAGAATTTATCGATACAATGAATGGCCGTACCATCAATCCGGGCCATTGCATTGAAACCTCCTGGTTCTTGTTCGATGTAGCACGTAACATGAACAATAATAAAGAACTCATTGACATGGCCCTGACCATTCTTGACTGGTCCTGGGAGTGGGGATGGGACAAACAGTATGGCGGCATCATCAACTTTAAAGATTGCAAGAATCTTCCTCCACAGGATTATTCGCAAGACATGAAATTCTGTGGCCACAAACAGAAGCCATTATTGCCAACTTGTATGCATACAAACTGACCAATGACGAAAAATATCTGAAACGTCACAAACAAATCAGTGACTGGACGTATGCTCATTTCCCTGACAGTGAATTTGGAGAATGGTACGGGTACCTGCATCGTGACGGTACAGTAGCTCAACCTGCGAAAGGTAACCTCTTTAAAGGTCCTTTCCATATTCCAAGAATGATGATAAAAGGATATACATTATGTAAAGAAATACTTGCCGGAGAATAATCCGGCAAGTTACATTGCTAACTGAATAACCATAATATATGAAAAACTCAAAAATTTATCCGTGGATTGTTGTAGGCCTACTATGGGGGGTGGCATTGCTTAACTATATGGACCGACAAATGCTTAGCACCATGAAAGATGCGATGCAGGTCGATATTGTAGAATTGCAATCAGCTACCAATTCGGCTATCTGATGGCAATCTTTCTCTGGATTTACGCACTGATGAGTCCTGTATCGGGTGTCATAGCCGACCGCATGAGCCGCAAATGGCTGATTGTTGGAAGTTTGTTCGTATGGTCTTCTGTAACCTATCTGATGGGAATAGCCGAAACTTTTAACCAGATTGTCTTTCTGCGTGCTTTAATGGGGGTGAGCGAAGCACTCTACATTCCCGCCGGACTTTCCTTGATTGCAGACTACCACACCGGAAAATCTCGCTCTTTAGCCGTAGGTATCCACATGACCGGTTTGTACACAGGACAAGCTATCGGAGGATTCGGAGCGACTGTAGCCGATGCTTTTTCCTGGCACACCACCTTCCATTGGTTTGGTATTATTGGAATAGCTTATGCCGTAATCCTTATGCTATTTTTACATGACAAAAAAACAGAAATTCTTCCTACAGAAAAACTTCAAGCCAATCCACAAAAAGAGAAAGAGAGCGTCTTTACCAGTCTAAAATCCTTGCTAACCAACGTAGCTTTCTGGGTAATCTTGCTCTACTTTGCAGCCCCAAGCCTTCCCGGGTGGGCTACCAAAAACTGGCTTCCGACCTTGTTTGCTGAAAACCTTGATTTACCCATGTCACAAGCCGGACCTATTTCTACTATAACCATCGCCGTATCTTCATTCATCGGAGTTCTTATTGGGCGGTCCTTTATCGGATAAATGGTACAGAAAAATCTACGCGGACGCGTATATACCGGAGCTATCGGCTTGGGACTGACCATTCCGTCACTACTTTTATTAGGATTCGGACATAATCTGGTAGCAGTAGTAGGCGCCGGACTGCTGTTTGGTATCGGCTATGGAATTTTGATACAAACAACATGCCTATCCTCTGTCAGTTTGTATCTCACAAACAACGGGCTACTGCCTATGGAGTGATGAACATGATTGGTGTATCTGCCGGTGCTTTCATTACTCATCTTTTAGGACGATGGGTGATAGCGGCAATTTAGGAGTCGGTTTTGCCATGCTAGCCATCGTGGTGGCTATTGCTCTTGGCGTACAGTTGTATTTCTTACGTCCTAAAACAGACAATATGGAATAACTAAAAATTTTATATATTATGATCATTTCTAATTTACAAAATAGTAACAGAATTGAACTACTACATCCTTTATTTAAACAATTGTTCGATTACATAAAGAGTCACGACTTATTGCATACACCCTGCGGAAGAATAGAACTGGATGGAGATAACCTATTTATCAACAACGTAAATCCCACATGCGTAAAAGAATCTGAACAGGTTCTAGAAGTACATCGTGACTACATTGATATACATATCCTCTTGGAAGGAAAAGAACGTATCGGCTGGAAAGCCATTGAAGATGTAAACCAGCTGAAACAAGCATATCAGAAAGAAGGTGATTGCGCACTCTATTCAGACATACCTACAGTCTTTGTTGATTTGCTTCCCGGACAATTTGCCATCGTATATCCAGAAGACCCGCATGCTCCTGTAATTGGAGAAGGAAAATAAGAAAACTTATAGCTAAAGTAAAAATCTAAACCAGCAACAGCATTATGAAAAAACTATTATCCTTATGCATCGGAATGCTTTCCATTGGTCTGCATGCTGCTGATACTGTATTTGTCAAAACTCCACAAGTTCCTATATTGATAGAAAGACACGATAATGTCTTGGCTTATCTGCGTCTCGATGCTAAAGAAACAAAGACCCTTGACAATATCACTATCTCCTTCGACAAGAATGTGCCTTTGTCACAAATCAAAGCTATTAAATTGTATTATGGAGGAACAGAAGCCCCACAAGACAGAGGGAAAAAACGCTTTGCGCCCGTAGAATACATTTCCAGCAACAATCCGGGGCAAACCCTTTCTGCCAATCCGTCTTATTCTATAAAAAGGCAGAAGTAACACCTAAACCAATACGCTGACACTGGAAGGCAAACAGAACCTCTTTCCTGGATATAATTTCTTCTGGATAAGTATCGAAATGCAACCAACAGCTTCACTACACACAAAAATCTGTGACAGAAGTAACTCAAGTAAAAGGTGATGGAAAAATTATACCTACAAAAATACAACTGAACAAAAAAGTCGTACAAAGAATGGCAGTAGGAGTTCGCCATGCAGGTGATGACGGTTCAGCAGCTTTCCGTATTCCAGGGCTGGTTACTACAAATAAAGGTACTCTCTTGGGAGTATACGATGTGCGTTACAACAACAGTGTGGATTTGCAAGAACATATCGACATAGGCCTCAGCCGCAGTACAGATGGCGGAAAGACATGGGAGAAAATGCGTTTACCCATTTCATTTAAAGAATACGGAGGATTACCTGCAGCTCAAAATGGTGTAGGCGACCCTTCTATCTTGGTAGACACCAAGACCAATACTGTATGGATTGTGGCAGCATGGACACACGGAATGGGTAACCAAAGAGCATGGTGGAGCTCACACCAGGGAATGGACCTGAACCATACCGCTCAATTGGTACTTGCCAAAAGTACAGATGATGGAAAAACCTGGTCTGAACCAATCAATATTACCGAACAAGTGAAGCTTCCAGAATGGTATTTCTTATTACAAGGACCGGGACGAGGCATCACAATGAAAGATGGTACATTGGTATTCCCCATTCAGTTTATTGACAAAACCCGAATCCCCAATGCAGGATCATGTATAGCAAAGACCGTGGAGAAACATGGACCATACACCACCATGCACGTACTAATACCACAGAAGCACAAGTGGCAGAGCTTGAGCCGGGCACTTTAATGCTGAACATGAGAGATAACCGAGGAGGAAGCCGGGCCGTTTATACCACACAAGATTAGGTAAGACTTGGAAGGAACACGAATCATCTCGTACTGCTTTGATAGAACCCGTATGTATGGCCAGTCTGATCAGTGTAAAAGCGAAAGATAATGTATTGGGTAAAGACCTTTTAATTTTCTCCAACCCCAATTCTACAAATGCCCGTAAAGACATGACGATTAAAATCAGCATGGATGGAGGAAACACCTGGAGTCCGGAACATCAGCTTCTGTTAGATGAAGGATACAATTGGGGATATTCCTGCCTGACAATGATAGATAAAGAAACTATCGGTATATTGTATGAAAGCAGTGTAGCTCACATGACTTTCCAAAGCATTAAACTGAAAGATATTATAAAATAATTTATTATATAAAGATTTCAATAAAAAGGGGATATCAATTATCGTAGATCCCTTTTTATTCTGAATATCAGCATATATAATAACATTTTATCATTATACGTATAATCAGAATCACAATAAAAGAAATTCAACTTTATAAACTATCGGTAAAAACAAAAATACAACACAAATAAAATCGGTATTTCATAAAATATTTTATCAAATAATTGTGACATCAAATTTTTATTTCTATATTTGCCACATGTAAATAGACGTATTAATAAAATTCATTTTTAAAAAGGCTTAAGTTAACTGAAGAATCATCAATCGCAAACTTTAACCTTATATATGCATGAATTATGAATAGAAAAATGAAGTCAGTCGGTATGTGGCTGTTACTAGGCAGTTTATCTACGGGTATGACATATGCGGACTTATCAAAAAATGAATCTGAAATTGACATTGTACAACAAACTGGTATATGTCAAGGTATTGTGAAAGACGCAACAGGCGAATCTGTCATTGGAGCTTCTGTAATAGTAAAAGGAACTACAAATGGAACAATTACAGACATTGATGGAAACTTCTCTCTATCAAACGTAAAGAAAGGGGATGTTATTGAAATTTCTTTCGTAGGATATATTACACAAACCATAAAATGGGATGGTACTCCGATTAACATCATTCTGAAAGAAGATACCCAAACATTGGAAGAAGTTGTCGTAACCGGATATGGTGGTTCACAGAAACGAGCTGCATTAACTACGGCCATTTCAAAAATGGATGATCAAGTTCTGAAAAATGCTGCTATGAGTAACGCAGGACAGGCTTTACAAGGTTCTGTAACAGGTTTGCGAGTTATCAATACAACAGGACAGCCTGGAGCTGAACCTGATATCACTCTTCGTGGTGGAGCAACAATTACCGGTGGTAATAGTAAAGCATTGATTGTTGTTGATGGTATTATTCGCGAAAGCATGAGTGACATCAACCCTTCAGATATTGAATCTATACAAGTATTGAAAGATGCCGCTTCTACTGCTATCTATGGTGCACGTGCCAACGGAGGTGTTATCCTTGTAGAAACAAAAAGTGGAAAAGCAGGTAAAGCTTCAGTAAACTATAAATTTAAACTGGGTGTAAACTTTGCACGTTACGGATATGATTTCTGTAATGCCCACGATTATCTTTACTATAACCGTCTGGGTTATAAACGTTATACAAACAACGTACCGGGAGCAGCAAGCGTAGATACTCAAACTGGATATGGTACACAAAATGACCTTATCGACGTAAAATATCTAACCGATGAAACTTCTCATCTAAGAAATGAAGGTTGGCTAGTTATGGATGACCCATATTATGAAGGTAAACAACTTCTTTATAAGGATTATAGTGGTCAGTTGGATGATGCCGTTTTTGCTAATACAGCCTTGACACAAGATCATTATGTAAATATTACCGGAGGAAATGATAAGGGTACTTACATGGCCAGCATGGGATATTACAATGAAGATGGTCAGATTAAGGGAACTGGGTACAAACGTTTCAACGGCTCTGTAAGCGGTACCTACAAAATTTTCCCATTCTTAAATGTGAAAGCCGGTGCTACCTATACATGGTCACAGCAACCATCATTATGGATTGGTTCTTATGAATTATTCTATCGTACACGCTCACAACGTCCGACATGGAATCCATACAACGAAGATGGTTCGCCTGCATCAGGTTGGGGAACAGGTGATGGTAATCCTGAATATTATCGAGACAAACTGACTAGTGAAGATGGTACACGTAAATCGACATATAACTTTGGTTTCGATTTGGATATTATTCCTAAAAAACTGACATTCAGCGGAAACTCATCGCTTTACCATTATGATTATCAATATGAAACATTCAATAAATCATACCAGCTTCAAACCTCATCTACACCAACTAACACACGTGATGCTAGTGCAAAGATAGAACGCTATACTCAGATTCAGGTCAATGGAACATTGAATTATAAGGATACATTCAAAGACAAGCACAACTTGGATGTAATGGTAGGAAGTGAATATTTCGGTTATAATGAATTTATGATGGAGGCCAAAACTCAGAACTCTCCAACAGATGATATTCCGACTCTAAATGCAGGAGCATCACGTACATCCACCAAGTCTGAAAAAACAGGTTATCGGATTGCATCCGTATTTGGTCGTGTAAACTATAAACTATCAAATGAAATATCTGCTTTCATTAGTAGCTCGTTACGACGGTATTTCTCGATTGAAAGACAACCGTTGGGGGTTTCTTCCCTGGAGTTTCTGTGGGCTGGAATGTCACAGAAGAAGATTTTTGGAAAGAATCTAAAATTTCAGAAGTAATCAGTAACATCAAACCACGTTTAAGTTATGGAGTAAACGGTAACGTAAATGGTATCGGGAACTTTGATATTTACGGAATTTATAAGCAGATTGGAGCCGGTAATTACGATGGTGCAACTGCATACTACAACTCTTCTTTAATAAATACAGGATTAAGATGGGAACAGAGCCGTTCATTTGAAGCCGGTTTGGACCTAGGATTCTTCAACAACCGGTTAAGCTTCATCTTCGACTATTACAACAGAACAACAGATGATTTGCTAACCGATGTGAACCTGCCCGCATATACTGGTTTCTCAAGTATGAAAACCAACTTGGGAATTGCGTAACTCAGGATTTGAAATGGAGGTAAGAGCTAATATTCTATCTAATGCTAAAGGTTTTAACTGGGAAGTTTCTGCTAACTTAACTTCAGTGTCAAACAAGGTTTTAAAATTACCTACAAGTGACAAACCATTTAACCAGATTGATGGTTATGAAGTGGCAGCTGGACTCTACAACCCTGAAACAGGAGAGACTCCGACCAAATGGATTGGCGGCTATAGAGAAGGTGGAAAACTCGGTGACATGGTAGGCTATGTGCAGAATCATATCTTTAGAGATTGGAATGATGTAAAAGCTAACGCCAACATGGTCATTGACGAAGTTGCCAACTTGTATGGACCAGGTATGGCCAATGAAATAAACCCACAGACAGGTGTAACTTATGCTGAATCAAACGGATGGAAACCCATAGAACCAGGAGATGTATGCTGGGAAGACATTAATAAGGATGGAAAGATTAACAGCCTTGACCGTGCTGTAGTTGGTAATATATTCCCTAAAGTAACAGGTGGATTCTCAACGACCTTATCTTATAAGAACTGGTCATTATACGCACGTTTCGACTATGCTTTGGGACACACTATTTACAACGACTTAAAGGCCCGTTCTTTAGGACAGTATCAAGGACAGTTTAATATCATAGATAAAGTTCATGACACATGGAGTGAAACGAATCCAGATACGGATCTTCCAGTCTTCACTTATGCTGACCAGTTGAACAAGAAAAACATTACTCGTTCTAACAATGGTAATACAGCTGTGGATAATAATAGTTCACGTTTCTATGAAAAAGGAGATTATCTGGCACTAAGAGAGATTACCCTCAGCTACTCTTTACCAAAAAATGGATTGGTAAAGCAGGTATGCAAGATGCATCTGTATATGTAACAGGACAGAATCTATTCTATATTACTGGATATGACGGTGTATCGCCTGAACCAGCTGTATCTACAGTTTACGGACGAGGAATTGATAATGGCCGTTATCCAACTCCTAGAACCTTATTGTTTGGCTTATCTGTAACATTCTGAAAAAACAACAATTATGAAAAAAATATTCAACTATATTATAGCCGGATGCCTGGCAACATCTTTTACTGGTTGCTTGGATATGGAACCTGTTAGTAGTATTACTGATGTAAACTATTGGAAAGATGCGGCTCAATTTGAGGCATTTAATGTGGGACTTCACGGTCTGCTTCGCGAAAGATCTTATACTATTTTCGAATTAGGAGAACCTCGCGCTGATATTTACAATTCCAATCCATTCACTGGGGAAGCTACTCAAGGAGTGGAGAGAATGATTGACAACACTTTAAATGCAGCCAACCCTGTGATTAGTAATTATGGAGATTTCTATGTATTAATTAATCAATTAAACTTGATGATTAGTCATACTGAATCTACTGATTTACTAGATGCAAGTACTAAAAACTATTATCTAGGAGAAGCTTATGGTTTAAGAGCTTATGTATATTTCCATTTGCTACGTTCATGGGGTGATGTAGTACTCCAGTTAGATTATACTAACGGTAACTCCATTGATATAGGTAATCCTAGCAAAGCCGCTTCATCTGCAGCAGATGTAATGACCCAAATCAAAAAGATATCCAAAGTTCAGAAGATGCCTTTGGTGATGACTATTCTTTCAAATACGGCAAATGCTATTGGTCAAAAGCAGCCACAATGATGCTGAAAGGAGAAGTTTACTTATGGAGCGGAAAACAAATGAATGGCGGAGAAAGTGATTACACTACAGCTAAGAATGCGTTAATGGCAGTAAAAACAGCTGGTGTAGGATTGTTGAACGACTTTAAAAAAGTATTTGCATACGACAATAAAGAAAATGACGAAATCATTTTCGCTATACATAACGGAAGAAACGAATACACCTCTGGAATGACCAATATAGATCAACGATGGTCATGAATCAGGCAAATTTTGGTACTTATTACGATGAAAATGGAGCCCTACTCAATGAAACGGAAATGGCAGACATGAGTGGATTAATTCGTTATCAAGTTGAACAAGATTTATACACTCAGTTATTCCGAGAAGGAGATACTAGAAAATCAATTTCCATAAAAGGTATTTATAATAAAGACAATACAAGTGGAACTCTTTCTTTCAACTCACCTATCGCTTATAAATTCCAAGGAGTATTATTGGATGGTGATGCTCAAAGAAGCTGGTTAGATGACTATCCAATCTACAGATATGCAGATTGTCTACTTGCGTTAGCTACAGCCAAGGCTTTCTTAGGAGAGGATATTACTCAAGAAATCAATGAAGTACGTGAACGTGCTTACGGAACTACATACTTCAATGAACATAGAAGCGAAATAGCCTACCCCAATGATAAGGATGCAACCTTCTATGCCAACAATAGATTCGTTGGAAGTGATGATAACCCTATTGAAGCAATTTTGAAAGAAAGAATGAGAGAATTCCTATTCGAAGGAAAACGCTGGTATGATATTCGTCTCATGGGAAATGAGTATGCTACTAAATATTCAAATGCAAATTCAGAACGTCTATTATGGCCTATTGATGAAAATACATTAGGAGAAAATAGTGCATTGAACCAGACTCCTGGATACTAAATCTCATTATTAAAGATTGATAACAAGCCTTAGAAATTTTCTCCAAAAAAGAGAATTCTAAGGCTTTATTTTATTTAGAATCCAATTCAAATAAACACTATATGAAAACCTTCTTTTTCGGAATCTATTTCTTTTTTATCACTTTAACAACAGGGCTTTCACAAACCATATATACCCCAAACTGGGAATCTTTGGACAAACGCCCTATTCCAACATGGTTTCAGAATGCTAAATTTGGTATATTTATCCATTGGGGACTATATTCAGTACCAGCATGGTCACCTAAAGGAACTTACGCTGAATGGTATCAATACTGGCTTGATAATAAAACGCTATTTGGCAATGGAGATTTTAAAGGAGACGAAATTTATAACTACCACCAAAATCTATGGAAAAGATTTTACCTATATGGATTTTGCCCCATTGTTTAAAGCACAAGATTACAATGCTACAGAATGGGCTGATTTATTTGTTAAATCTGGGGCTAGATATGCAGTATTAACAACCAAACACCATGATGGCTTTGCCTTATGGGATAGCAAAGAAGCATCTTTCCACCATAGACGACCATGGAATAGTATGGAAATAGGTGCACACAGAAATTGGTAGAAGAATTTGTAAAAGCAATTCGAAAAACCCCTCTTAAAGTAGGTTGTTACTTTTCTTTACGAGAATGGAACAATCCTTTTTACACAACTTCTACAATGCCTATCTATGTGGAACAACACTTATACCACAATTAAAAGACCTTATAACAAAATATAAGCCTGATTTAATTTGGGCCGACGGACCAGATAACTACGACGAAGAAACCTGGAAAACTAAAGAATTCTTTGCATGGTTATATTCTTCCTCCGAAGTAAAAGATAGTGTTGTTATCAATGACCGATGGGCAAAATTCAAAAATGGCAAGCATGGTGACTTTTATACAAGCGAATATAGTTCATCAAATAAAAAATATGACAAGCCTTGGGAAGAATGTAGAGGAATGGGGTTTTCTTTTGGATATAACAAACTTGAAGACATTGAAGATTATGCAGTCCCCCAAGCTTTGATCCACACACTAATAAAAATAGTTAGCCAGGGCGGAAATCTTCTGTTAAACATAGGTCCTACAGCAGAAGGAAAAATACCTCCAATTATGCAAGAACGACTACTTCAAATAGGAGAATGGCTTAAAGTGAATGGAGAAGGCATCTACAATACTCGACCATGGAAAAAGAATTGCCAATGGTCAGAAGGAAAACGTGACTGGAAGTCTGGAGAAAAATATTATGTCAGCGGGAATGCTATTCTAAAACAAACAGTTAACCCTGAACCTGGATATGCTACACAAGAAGTATTTTTTACCTGTAAAGCAAACAATTTATATGCTATCCTAACAAACTATCCTGATAAGATAACATTAAAAGATGTTAAATCAACTTCACATACAATCATTAATCTACTTGTTATCCGGATAAATTAAGATGGGAACAAAAAGGACAAAATCTTATCGTATATTTGCCTCAAATAACATTTTTGAAGATGCCATGTAAATATGCATGGACTTTAAAATTACCAATATTCAATAGTCTATAACATGAAAAATAACATGAAACTTATTTCCCTTTCA
>ENA-OQCS01001531-OQCS01001531.1-human-gut-metagenome-genome-assembly--contig:-NODE-1531-length-11663-cov-1.668429_pt1 | contig 11663 bp, 12 predicted proteins | sample MGYA00242757_ERZ504575 | MGnify/ENA primary metagenome ERZ504575 (study PRJEB26092, sample SAMD00036297) | human gut metagenome | host: Homo sapiens | study: EMG produced TPA metagenomics assembly of... | reverse complement strand
AACTATTTATGGGCGTTACACGAAGTAAAAAAAATTAAAAGATTATAATTGTACGTGTTGTTTGTCAGGCACTAAGATAAATACATTAGAAGCCATAGGTTCGATTTTTGGCATAGGCACTGGTGGAGCTAGTAATAAATTATGTAAGGATGAAAAAGTGCAAACTTCTTCCCGTTTACAACAATGATATATTAGAGCTTGCTTGTACCTGTGGTCACCCCTTAAGTGATCATAAATTTAAATACAAAAAATACTAAAAAAGAGGCTGGGACAAATGATATGTACCCCAATAATGGAGAACTGGTATTGGGGGTACATATCAAGACAAAACCCGGCCTCTTTAATTATAAATTTTGTTTGAAATAAAAACGCACCTTTATAGACATGAAAAAACCGCCTAGCGGTAAGACGGTTTCTTTCTGAATACAAATTTTTGAGGAGAACCAACTTTCCACGACCAGTTGTCTCTTTATGCTTATTATACGTTTTATCTTGTTATTTGTCAAACTTGGATGGTTGGCAGTGGTTGTTTTGGGAGGGGACTGTGTATTATCTTTGAAGGTTTTTGAGGGCGCTGACTGTGACTGTGCGTGTGATTGCCTTGTACTTAGTAAAGATGTATAATAAAGATAGTTCTATATATTTCTAAATTTTATTGTGGATAGTACAGTTATTTGTGTTTATAATAGAAAACAGAAGAGAGTATCTTGCTGTATTTATTTAGATATAAACATTTTGTCGGAAATATATTCTTAAGATTGATAACAGATAAGTTGGGAGGATGTGGTAATGGCTAAAGGTGTAATTTATCTTATGACAACGGCTGTTCCGGGCTTAATCAAGATAGGCAAAACAACTATGTCGAACTATTCTAAACGTATGTATTTTTTGGAAAGCAACGGGTACCGCAATGTAGTTTCTATGAAGCGTGCTTTTGCCATTGAAGTAGAAGGTCATGACGAAAAGGAGATACTTTTGCATACTATATTTGCAAAAAGTCGTGTAGCAGATACTGAGTTGTTCGCTGTAGATGTTAATGTTGTCATGCAACTTCTTTCATCGTTTGAAGGAAATGTTGTATTTCCTGTTTCTGAATCTAAGCAGGAAATTTTTGCAGCTGCAACGGAAAATATTACAAGTGGTATTATTCCTAATGGTATTTATTATTTTTCCCGTAAAAAGAAATCTGATAATAAAACAGTTGCGGCCAAGGTTAAGGTGGTTAATGGTTTTTGGACTTTGCTTAAAGGAAGTAATCTTGGGATTCATGAAGATATAGGCGGTTCTAATAAATCAAGAGAGTTACGTGCGCAATTACCTATGGATGCTCAGGGGATTTTACTAGACGACTTAGTCTTGGAGAATGTTCTCCGAGTTTTGCTGGTAACGTCGTTCTCAATCAGGCTTGTGATGGTTGGATGGAATGGAAAAATGTTGATGGTAAGCCTATTGATATTTATCGTCAGAGCTTATTGAGTTCTGAAATCGATTCTTAAGTTTATGATTTGATTCATTATACGATGAATCACGTAAATAGTTTTTAGAAATGGGGAAGTTTGAATGATGAATAACAAAAAAATGATTGGTATCGGTATTCTTATTGGTATTATTTGTTTAGTATCTTTTTACTTTTTATATTGGATAAGAACACCAATCTATTCTATTAACATAATAAAAGAGGCTGTCCAAAAACATGATGTAACTACATTTGAACGTCATGTTGATATGGATACTCTTTATACCAAAGCGTTTGATGATTTTATTGTTGCTACAGATAAAATTGAAGGTAAGAATTCATTTTCTAATCCTTTTGCAGTTGGATTTATTCAAATGTTAAAACCTCCTGTAGTAGCAGCTTTAAAAGCAATTACTATCGAAGGTGTAAAGGGAGAAAATAAAGATGTTACTGCTAAATCAGATGATGCTGATAAAATGGCCACTAACATTAAAGGTAGATCTGGCTTAGATAAAGCTGTATTTAAAGATGTGTCAGTTATCAGCAAAGAAGGAGATGCAGCTATCGTATCAATAAAATTTACAATCATAAAGTAGACAAGGATTTCAATCTTAAGGTAAAAATGATAAAACTGGATGATGGTAAATGGAGATTAAAGAAATTACTAACCTTGTAGAATTTATGGTAGAAGTAAACAATGCAGAAAAATAAAGTTGGCGAGTTGGATAAGCCCATTAAAGAAGAAATTTATAAAAATGTTAAACCAGACGCATACGCGGTGGTTGGAGAATGAGGGCACATATTTTCCTATCTGGGTTGCTGAAAGCGGATTCAAGTTAAAAAATGTTTCCGGTAAGGATATAAAGAATGTAAAAGGACATATTGAGTGGATTAAAATGATAGATAAATCTGTAGTAAAAACCAGCCCGCTTTTAGCAACAGGACCAATTAACAAAGATGGTAGCGGCGAGCTGTATAGCAAAGTAAGTCTAAATGAATATAGTGATGAAGACAGAGTTATTATTCAGGCTAAAGACAAAGAGTTAACGATACGAGTAAAAGTAATGTCTATTGAGTTTGCTGATGGTAGTTCATTAGTTAGACCGACAACTTTGCCTGATTAAAATGGTTTTGTGTATTTAATCACAATAATAAAACTCCTGTCATAGGCTGGCAAAAGCAACTTACGACAGGAGTTTGTGTTTATTAAATCCCTAAAATAACTTACTTCTCTTCTTCCTCAAACTGAAAAACATATTCCACCGGCTTGCCAAACACTTTGGCGATATCCATTGCCAGCTTGAGTGAGGGATTGTATTTCCCGTTTTCCAGGTTGCCGATGGTTTCTCTTCTGACACCGACAAGCTCTGCAAGGTCGCTTTGCTGCATTTTTCTTTCCTTGCGCAGTTCGTGGATTCTAGTTTTTAATACAGGCATTTTGCACCATCCTCACTATTTGCGTTCAAAGTACAGGAAATAATACCCAAAAGATAAAAAGCTGATACCAAGTATAAGCTTTAACATGTTGTCGGTATCAAGGGGAATACGGCAAAAAACTACGATACATTGCAAGATGCTGATTAAAAGAATTATTGTAAATAAAGCACGGAAACCAGCTCGATGAAGGTTATCAAGAGCACGTTCATCATCAATATCAGAATTTAAGAAAAAAGTAAGTAAAATCCGACAGCGGCTATTAAACTTAATAACGAGCTGCTAATACTTAAAAGTGTGTTGCTGGATTTGCCAAATATTGCCAAAAGAATAATGCTGACTCCATAAAAAATGCTGCATAGCCATATTTCTGATTGAGTGTTAATCTGAAACTCTTCATTTTCAATGCCTCCGATGTGATATATTTCTAACTTATGCTGAAATAATATCACATAATGTGCTCGTAGTCAAGAAAAATGTGAGAAATATATCACTTGGTGATGCTTGAACTAACATGCAGGATTTTCGTATATTCTGATGAAGTTGCGATGTTACTGACCTAAACACTGTAAAAACTCTCAAAAAAATACAATTACTGCACTTCAAAGCATGAAGTGCATCATGAAGCAAAAAACTGAGCATTTATAGGGGGAATATTACCCCAACATCACCTCCACACTTAATTCACAATAGTTTTATATTTTCTTTTAGTAACCTATGCTATAATATGCTTAGAAAGTGTAAATGAGGTGATTATCATGCGTAAATTTACAGCCTTACTATTAGCTGCCTTAGTGCTTGTAGGCGCTAACATAGCTCTTGCTGATAAAACCATAACCTTAGACAAGGATACAAGCTGGTGCCGCAGGCTGGACGGTAGCGGACGATATCAAGTTCAAGAAGATACTGTTGTAAGCTCAATGATGACGGTCAGGTAATCGAGGGCGTGCTGGCGAGTGCCACCTATCTGCGTCCTGCAGGATGGAAGAGCCTGGCGAGCAATTATTATTATGTGGAGCGGAGTGCGCCGTTCTTCCCGCCGCGCTTCTTCTACCATCCGTACCGCCCGGGGCTGGTGATTCCTGCCGACGGTCATGTGCGCTACATGGGCAATAAGTCCGTGACCTTTGCCAAAGATGGCACTGTGCTCAGCGGTGTGATTGATAATGACGTTATCCTGCAGCTGAGCGATAACGGCTACGGCTTTGTGCGCTTTAAAAATGACAATCTGCTGACCTTTGATACAAATGGCAGGGTTATAACCGGTACACTGGCGGAGGCAACGAAGCTGCGTCCGCTTGGCTGGCAGCACAACCTGAAGGATGAAGCGCCGGTTTTGTTGAATTCAAGAGCGGTACAGGCATCACTTTTGATGCGACCGGCCTTGTAACCAACGGTTCGCTGAACAAGAAAACCCTGTGGCATAATGCCGACGGCAGCACGAAGGAGCTGGAGGCCAAGGCACCGGTTGCCTTTACTGCGGACGGAGCAGAGCAGGGTTAACAAAAATATATAATACCGTACAGGCTTCTGTGGCTATGACGCTGAGGTCTGCACGGTATTTTTTTATATGTGGGAATGCCTAAGGATAAAATAGATTTTTTGACATCAGCGTTTGTAACAGGCGCTAAGTGTAGCCGTAAAAGCAATACTGTACAATTATGGAGTAATGAGGTATACTATATGTAGTGCGAAAGCATATTATTATGAATTGAAAAAATTTTCTTCAAGGAGGAAACAGCATGGAAGAAACAAGACCCTTTGTAAGCTGGGACTTAGTCCACGATTTTATGGTAGACGTATTTGTTAAATACGGCGTTCCCGAAGAGGATGCACGCATTTGTACAGACGTTCTGTTGGAAAGCGATAGACGCGGTATTGAAAGCCACGGCTGCAACCGCTTCAAGCCTATTTATCTGGATCGTATTAAAAACGGCACCCTGCTGCCGAAAACCGAAATTGAAATTGTCAAGGATACTCCTTGTACTGTAGTTATGGATGCTCATAACGGCATGGGCATGGTTGCTTCCCATAAGATGATGGAAATGCTGATTGAAAAGGCTTCCAAATACGGTATGGCCGGCGGCACCATCTTTAATTCTACTCACTACGGCATTGCAGGCTACTGGACCACTATGGCTGAAAAGGCAGGCATGATCGGTATTTCCGGTACCAACGCAAGACCTTCCGTTGCTCCTACCTTCGGTGTTGAGCCGATGATGGGCACCAACCCGCTGACCTTTACTATGCCTACCGATGAGGAGTTCCCGTTCAACTTTGACTGCGCAACCAGCATCATCCAAAACGGTAAGATTGAGTTCTATGCTAGACAGGGCAAGGATACTCCGGCAGGTCTGGTAGTTGCAAAGGACGGCGGCACTATGACCGAATCCGCTACCATCCTGAAGGAAATGCGTGCAGGCAATGTTGCGCTGCTGCCGTTGGGCGGTCTGGGCGAAGAAACCGGCGGCTACAAGGGCTACGGCTTCACTACTATCGTAGAGATTCTGTCCTCCGCACTGGCAGGCGGTCCTTTCATGAAGGCACTGTCCGGCAAGGATGAAAACGGCAACAATGCTATGTATCATCTGGGCCACTTCTTCTTCGTTATCAACCCGGCGTTCTTCATGGGCGTTGACACCTTCAAGAAAACTGCCGGCGATATCTGCCGCGGTCTGCGCAATTCCACTAAGGCTCCCGGTCAGGAACGCATCTATACTGCCGGCGAGAAGGAATACATGGCTTGGCTGGATAGAAAAGACAAGGGTGTACCGGTTGGCGAATCCATTCAGAAGGAATTCATTCAGCTCAGAGATGAGCTGGGTCTGACTCAGTACAAATTCCCGTTTGAAAAATAATAAGCTATAACAAAAGCCTGGGCGTTTGCTCAGTTTTTACGTTGGCGTTATGTTGTTATTAAAGCATAAAAAAAGCGTACGGTTGATTTTTACTATTACAGTAATTTATAGCCGTACGGCTTGTTTTTAGTCTTTATTCTTGATGAAGATGAAGATCAGTCCGCTGATACCCATCAGCAGCGGATAGAAGCAGTAGGGATGATGGCGAAGGGGGTAAGTCCCGTGAGGCTTGCCGCAGCCAGAAGCTGTGCGCCGTAGGGGATAAGTCCCTGACCATGGAGCTGAACATATCCAGCAAAGAGGCGCTGCGGCGAGGAGTTACGCCGAACTCTTCGCTGATATCCTTGGCAATAGGACCTGCCATAACAATCGCAACAGTGTTGTTCGCGGTGCAGATATCAACAAGCAGAGCGAGAGCTGCAATACCCAGCTCACCGCCTTTGGTGCTGCTGATGCGGCTCTTGATGAAGTTCAGTACGAAATCAATACCGCCGTATTCCTTAATCAGGGTAATGATGCAGGCCACGATGATAGAAATAACGGTGATGTCATACATAGACATAATGCCGTTGCCAACATGGGTAAACATTTTGGTAGCAGTAAACATGCCTGTTCCGAGGCCTACCAGCATACTGAGCACGGTACCGATAATCAGAATAACGAAAACGTTTACACCGCTTACGGCACCGATTAAAACGAACAGATAGGGGAGAACCTTTATCAGACTGTAATCGAGGTTGCCGTTGACCTGATATTCGTTGGTGTTGCCCAAGAAGTAGAACAGGCCAAGAGTGATGATTGCTGCCGGCAGGACGATTTTAAAGTTTTCACGGAACTTGTCGCGCATATCGCAGCCCTGAGTTTTAACAGCAGCAATAGTGGTATCGGAAATAATAGAAAGGTTGTCACCGAACATTGCACCACAGACTACGGCACCGGCGCAGATAGCCATCGGGAAGCCGGTTTTGTCGCTGATGCCCGCAGCAATCGGAGCAAGCGCGGTAATTGTGCCTACGGAAGTACCCATAGAAATGGAAATGAAGCAACCGATAGCGAAAAGGCCTGCAACTGCCATGTTACCCGGCAGAATAGAAAGGCCGAGGTTAACAGTGCTTTCTACACCGCCGGCAGCGCGGACAGCGCCGGAAAAGGCACCTGCGCAAGGAAGATGAGGCACATGGTGAGAATATTTTCGTCACCTACGCCGGTAGAAGCAAGGCGCAGCTTCTGCACAAAGCTGAGCTTTTTGTTTTGCAGGAAGGCTATGATTAAAGCAATTAAAAAGCCTACAATCGCAGGCATGCTGTAAAAATCCCCGGTAATCAGGCCTGAGCCTATAAAAAACAGCAAAAAGACTGCGATAGGCAGCAGAGCGATGGCACGCCCCTTGGAATGGTTGTTGGTCATAAACAGAATCTCCTTTTATATAATTTTCAGCTTTTTCTATTATATCAATTAAATTTTTAGTATGCAAGGAAGATTGATGAAGGATTACTAAAAGAATAACAAAAAACCTCAGCTGCATTGCTACAACTGAGGCGATTGGCAAGCAAGTGCTTATAAATCTTTCGTTTTGAATTCTTCGTAGCCTTCGTACATATAGCTTGCATCAATACCCTTCATATAAACCTCGCGGTCATTAATATGCTCGGTCAGGGCGTTCTTTAAGAGAAACTTGATTTCCAGGTCCTTAATCGGGCTGCGCTCCATAGCGGAAAGATAATCTTCCTTATTAACCTTGCTCCAATCAATAACCAGCTGCAGCTCTTTTTTCAAAATAAGATCAAGCCAGATGCGCGTACTGCGGCCGTTGCCCTCACGAAAGGGGTGGGCGACATTCATTTCAACATATTTTTCGATGATTTCGTCGAAAGTGCTTTGCGGCATGCGCTCAATCTGTATCAGCGCATCAAGCAGATACATGGCCGGGACAAAACGGAAGCCACCCTTGGCAATGTTTACAGAGCGAACCTTGCCTGCAAAATCGTAAATATCCATAAAAAGCTGCTTATGAATCGTCTGCAGCGTTTTGAAGGTGCCGGCCTCCAGCTTGTGCAGCATACCGCTTTCGAAAAGCTCTAACGCACGCTTTTTGCTTAAGCGCTCTTCCTGAGTTGCCAGCTCGGCGGAGCTGGTGATGCCTAATTTATTTTCCAAAGTCATAGTATAGATACCTCGTTGGTTTTAGTGGTGTATTTATTATATCATAAATCAATTTCGGGAAAACAAAAAGCTCCGAACTCCTAAAAGTTCGAAGCTTTAACTTCTTGGCTCCCCGAGTAGGACTCGAACCTACGACGCCTGATTAACAGTCAGGTGTTCTACCGGCTGAACTATCGGGGAATTAAGTTGGTAAGTCAACCAACGAAGATTATTATACTCGCATGGCAATTATTTGTCAACAGTTTTTTTTAGAAAAATTTATAAGTATTTTGAAAAGGCGATAAATGCACGGAATTTAGGAGGGAACAGGAAATTTAACCAGTATTGGCTTTGTTGATAAAAAGATAAATTTTAGGATAAATAACAGGTACAGTTTTAAAAATTATGTTATAATAGCTTTAATAAGATAAAAGCATAGATGTGAAATGTGTTCGTGTGTGTATTGCACAATCAACTGCTTCATCAACAGGAGGTATATGCTATGATATATTATGACGATTATACTTTGTTAAAAAAATGTTGGCTACGATATCAATAACAGCGACGATTTATTTAAGTTGGTATGCGATAACCCGCGAAACGCAGCAAAGTATTTTGATATTTTAAGCCTGTGCTATAGTGTGGTTGATGATTCGGGATTTAATAAAATCTGGATGCCGGCAGAAACTGATGAAAATGGAAATAATTTAATTTATACAGGTGTCTTTGGAATTATGTACGAAAGCCCTCATTACAGCAGCTTTAAAATGAGAAATTGGCTGCGTTATGATGCAAATGGCTTTGGTGTTTTAAAAATCTCTGCTACCGACGGCAATCCTTTAGATTTGTACGTTGGTATAGTAAACGCGCCCTTTGTTAATTATTTGCCTGAGGGTGGAGAAATAAAATGTCAGCTATATGCACTGCCTTTGAATGTGCGCTTTTATGCAGATGCGGATGCTGCAACAAACGATGGTAAGTTTTTTACCGATGAAATTGATGAGCTGGATTCTTGTGGTGAATACGATAACGGACTTTATTTTGGTGCTCCCTGTGAGGATGGCGTGTATGATGAAGATTATATCGACGGTTCGGCGATTGTTTCCGGAAAGGTTATTGGCAAGGAATTGTGTACTAATCAGCTGACGGGCTTGAGCTATGTTCATCTGGAGGTTGAGGCCAGGGGAATGCATATTGACCTGCTTGTTGCACCGGAGAAGCTTTCTATGCCTTTGGAGGAAATTAACTATATCAAGGGTGCTGTTCTGTTATATGCTAATGTTGAGCAGAAAAAATACTCTACTGAGGGATATAATAAAAAAAATTTCTTTAGATAAACCTGTTTCTGAGGAGTATTTTAATCAGGAAATTACTCCGGTGCTTATGAATCTGCGTGATTTGGCATATGAGCATTTAATTGTTGAGCTGGGCGAGCATTTTACCAATGGCTTGGATTATATCCAGACTGCCAGAAACAGTGATGAAAAATTTGATGAGCATACGTACGAGGTTGAAGTATGCTTTGATTCCCATTTACCGACACATAAAATGTATGCTTTAAGGGATTACTCTCCTAATAAATTGCAGACATTGCAGTTCTTTAAACAGCTGTGCGTAGAAGATAAGCTGCCTGATTTATCAGACTGGACGGATATTACTGATGATATATTCAGTCCTAAGAATGATGAATATTATAGCGAGAATTCTATATTCTTTAACATAAAAGGTGCATTTTATAATGGTAAGCTGCCTGATGATTATAAGCTGCAAGGTATGGCGCTAAGCGATGTTTGCAGACGGAGCGCAGATGGTACGGCGATTTATCATCTTAAACAGGAGGAGACAGACGAAAATGCCCGCTTGCTTGAGGCCTTTAAGCTGATGAGCAATGCTGATTTTCCTGGGGCGGAAGCGCTGCTGGAGTCAATTTTGCAAAATAACTATGCTATTAAGCTGGCTGATGATATTCATACGGTGCTTTTGGAAAATTACGAGGTATTGGATGCCGGGAATATTTATCGCTTTGCTGTAAATAATTTGCTTGCATCCAAGAACAAAGAGCTTGTGAAGGCTGATATGGTAATATTGGAGCTATTCCCCTGTGATGAGCCTGTCCGTGGAGCTGTCCGCATTCTGGGACAGTGCGAGGAATTTACTTTATTTGCTATTTTTGTAATGCGTAAATGGGATAACGGTAACGAAGAAAATATTTGCTTTAGCCAAAAAAGGTACGCGAACTGGGGGACGCATTCACGGCAAATTGAATATTTAGAGGCAGATACAGAGGAGAAGAAGGAATGGCTTCTGTACGAAGGACTGAAAAATATTTTTATGCCTGAATACAGTGCATTGACAGTGTTCAATAAGGCGGAGGCTGCAAGTTTTTGCTATGGAAGAGCTATCGTATGAAATATATCATGCGCTGGCAATGCTTTTAGAAGGCCTGTTGGATGAAGGACCTGTTCCCGGTATTTCGCAGATTGAAGACAGAATGCTGATTTTGCAGCAGTTTTTAGACCATTCGGCTAAGCAGGAGCTTACTGTTGCGGATTTAAATGTTGTGTTGCTTATTGCTCAGTGGTGTGATGATTTGCCGTCAGAGGAAGCCAAAAGTATTAAGGAAAAGGCTGAAGCTATTCTGTTTGACTCCGAGAATACCGGTGTAGTGCAGGAGGCAATAAAGAAAGCTGATGGACTAATGCTTGCTGAGAAGTTAGGACTGCCGTTTAAAAATCAGCTGCTTGAATGTATTGAACAGAACTTTGAAGAAAACTGCTGTAAATGCTTCTGGCTGATGGAGGACGCTGATTATGTTGAAAAGGTGGTTGAGGTTTTCTGTAACAAGCTGCCATTTGACATAATTAGTGCCGGTGCAGCTGTTGACTGTGACTTCGGGGATAAAACTTAAGTATTACGCTATGCTGGAAAGTATTTTAACAAATTTTGGCAGAGTACCTGTCGGAAGAGAACCGGAATTAGCAGCAGCTGCTGTGCAATGTCCTTCAGGCGTGTCAGAAGACAGGGTGTTGCCGTATTAGAGGTATGGGTTGAAAATACAGGTGTTCCGCTTAAGGAGCTGTTGCCGCAAGTACATAAGCTATTGACGGATATTATTGCTGACGAGGTATGTAATGATATTACAGAAAGCATAAATGAGCTTATAGCCGGCAAGACAGCTTTTGCCGACAGTGACTGCTGGCACCGCTCTTCGCCTTTACTTAATGCAGAAAGCGAAGAAAGCAGTAAGAGCTAAAATCTTTAGACAAATAGTAGGCGCTTTTAAGGTTTTATGCTATAATATCCTTAATGATATAACTACATGTGTAAAGGAGTGTTCCCCATGGAAGAAGCTGTATTATACGCTGTGGAAAACAATATTGCGACGATTACTATGAACCGTCCGAAGAGCCTGAACTCAATGAATGACGCGCTGATTGACGGTTTGCATGCTGCCATTACCAAGGCTGCTGCTGACGCTGAGGTGCGTGCTATTGTACTTACCGGCAACGGCAAGGCATTTGGTGCCGGAGCGACCTGAGCTATCTGAACGGCTTGGAGGGCGTTGCGACGAGGACACGCTCTACCACGCGTGAACATCGCGCAGCCTTCGCTGATCCGCACCGAGCCGACGAGCTCACCTATCCGCTGCACGTTATGGTGCGCTACGAGATCGAGCGCATGCTGTTTGCCGGCGAGGCACAGCCAAGGATATCCCCGCGCTTTGGAATCGCTTCATGGATGAGTACCTGGGCATTCCGGTTCCCGACGACACG
>ENA-OQCS01001530-OQCS01001530.1-human-gut-metagenome-genome-assembly--contig:-NODE-1530-length-11675-cov-5.814340_pt1 | contig 11675 bp, 15 predicted proteins | sample MGYA00242757_ERZ504575 | MGnify/ENA primary metagenome ERZ504575 (study PRJEB26092, sample SAMD00036297) | human gut metagenome | host: Homo sapiens | study: EMG produced TPA metagenomics assembly of... | reverse complement strand
TTAACATTGATGATTTTATTTTATTGATGGATTCCAATAAAAAGAAAAGTACCTCTTCTCAGAGTAAAAAGAGGTTCTTTCAGTATGCATACACTAAATAAGTCGAATTACAACATTTAAGTCTTTTTCTAAAATGTAACTCACATTGGTAAGCCGTATGCCTTAATAGGGCACGTATGGTTTGATAAGGGGCGGTAGAATTTAAACTCTATCGCCTACTTTCTTTTTTTTTAAAAGTTTAGCAAACTTGTTGCATCAGTGCTAAAAATGAGTATAATAGTATTTAGCAGTTAGAATAGTTAAGTGCTAAAAGGAGGATGAATTATGTTACAACCTTTACATGATTATGTTTTATTAAAGAAAAGAGAAAGAAGAAAAAACTACGGCAAGTGGAATCATTTGACAAGTGGAAAAGAGAAATCAAAGCTTGCAGTTGTCGCAAGTATTGGAGCGGATGTCAAAGAGGCTGGATATGCTTGTGGAGACAAAGTTTTATATAAAGAATATTCAGGTACTACAATGAAGATCGATGATGAAGAATTTATTGTCATCAAAGATGAAGATATTATTGCGGTAAGTAAATAGTAGGAGGTAACAAATTATGGCTAAAGAAGTACGTTTTTCAAAAGATGCTCGTGAATCCATGTTAAGAGGTGTCAACACATTGGCAAATGCAGTTCGTGTTACTCTAGGTCCTAAGGGACGTAATGTTGTTCTTGAAAAGGATTATGGTTCACCATTAATCACTAATGATGGTGTAAGTATTGCCAAAGAAATTGAATTGGAAGATAAGTTTGAAAACATGGGCGCTAAATTGGTGTATGAAGTTGCCAATAAGACAAATGATACAGCGGGTGATGGAACTACAACAGCTACCATTTTAGCTCAAAGTATGATTGAAAATGGTTTGCGTCAAGTTGATCGTGGGGCAAATCCTGTATTGATGCGTGAAGGTATTGAAAAGGCAGCTAAGGCTGTAAGTGAATATATCTTATCTGTTTCTAAGAAGTAGAAAGCAGTAAGGATATTGCCAATGTTGCGACAATTTCATCAGGTTCAGAAGAAATTGGTAAGATCATTGCGGATGCGATGGAAAAGGTTGGTCGTGATGGTGTCATTTCAACGGATGATTCAAAAGGCTTTGAAACAGAACTTGAAATTAGTGAAGGTATGCAATATGACAAGGGTTATGTTTCTCCATATATGGTTAGTGATCGTGAAAAGATGGAGCTACAATGGAAAATGCTTATGTATTAGTAACGGATCAAAAAATCACAAATATTCAGGAAATCTTGCCATTACTTGAACAATTGGTTCAGGCAAATCGTGCATTGTTGATTATTGCGGAAGATTTAGAAAATGAAGTTGTCTCTACTTTGGCATTGAATAAACTTCGTGGAACATTCAATGTAGTAGCTACAAAAGCTCCTGGTTTTGGTGATAATCAAAAAGAAATGTTGCAAGATATTGCAATCATGACAGGTGCTAAATTCTATTCTAAAGATTTGAATATGGAATTGAAAGATATGCAGTTATCTGATTTAGGTACAGTTAAAAAGATTGTTGTCACAAAAGATAATACAACAATGATCGGCGGAGCTGGAAGCAAAGAAGAAGTGGCTGCTCGTGTATCTGAAATTGAAGCACAAATGGAAAACACAACAAGTGATTATGATAAGAAACGTATGGCAGAGCGTTTAGGTAAATTATCAAATGGTGTTGCGATTATTAAAGTGGGTGCTGCAACTGAAAGTGAATTGAAAGAAAAGAAACTTCGTATTGAAGATGCATTGAACTCAACTCGTGCTGCCGTTAGTGAAGGTATTGTAGTTGGTGGTGGAGCTTGTTTAGTAAAGGCTTATGTGGCTTTAAAAGATAAAGTGAAATCGGATGTAGTGGATGTTCAAAAGGGTATTAAAGTTGTATTTGATGCATTATTAGCTCCAATTACTCAGATTGCCGATAATGCTGGATATAACAGTGAAGAGATTGTTGAAAGACAAAAAGCAGCTGAAGAAAATGTAGGATTTGATGCCAAAAATGGTAAGTGGTCGATATGATTGAGTCTGGAATTATTGATCCTACAAAGGTAACTCGTAATGCATTGATGAATGCTTCTAGTATTTCAGCCTTGTTCTTAACAACAGAGGCTGGAGTGGCAAAATTGATAAGGATGAACCTGCACCTGCAATGCCTCAGGGAATGTATTAATAGTTGATTGAATAGCTAAGGTTTAATAGCCTTGGCTATTTTTTTGTTAAGAAAGCAGCTGAAAATGATGTAAATTGTAAAATGTAATGTAAAATAAAATGTAATAAAATGTAAAAAGCACTTGAAAACGTTTTCCGCTTGCGTTATTATATCAGTACAACTCGAGGGAGGTATAGATTATGAAAGGTAAATTATTAAAAACGTTTGCTTCTAGTGCTGTCGCATTAAGCATGTTAGTCGGATGTAGTTCGGGAAGTGGAACTGCTGGTACGGAATTAAAAGAGGGAGATACAGTCAAAATTGGTTTGAACTATGAATTATCGGGTGCTGTAGCTTCTTATGGTCAAGCGGAGTATAAAGGGGCTTCTCTTGCGATTAAACAATATAACGCAAATAAGGATTCAAAGTATAAAATTAAAGCTGTTAAAATGGACAATAAAGGAGATGCGAGTGAATCTACTAGTGCGGCTACAAAATTGATGACTGAAGATGGTGTAGCCTTTGAAGTAGGTCCTGCAACTTCTGGTGCTTCTATCGCAACATATCCAGTAGCGGATCAAAACCAGGTTCCAGTTATTTCACCATCAGCTACTCAGGTCGATGCAACAATGAATGGAGATTCTCCTTATGAATATGCATTCCGTATTTGTTTTGAAGACTCATATCAAGGTAAGGCAATGGCTAAATTTGGATATGAAAATTTAGGAAAGAGAAAAGCTGTAATTATCAATGAAGTTAGTGATTATGGAAAAGGTCTTACTAAGGTATTTACACAAAAATTTGAAGATTTGGGTGGAGAAGTTGTAGCCACTGAAAGTTATAATGCGAAAGATACTGACTTTGCAGGTATTATCACGAAAGTAAAAGATAAAGGGGCCGATGTACTATTCATTGCTGGTTATTATTCAGAAGCAGGTTTGATTATTAAACAAGCTCGTGAAGCTGGTATGGATTGCACAATTTTAGGTGCTGATGGATTTGAATCAGAAAAATTAGTTGAACTTGCTGGTAAAGAAAATTTAAATAACTGCTACTATTCAACTGCTTATACTACAGTTAACGCAAGTGATGATTTAACTGCATTTGTAGATGCATATACAAAAGAATATGGAGAAGCTCCAAATATGTTCTCTGCATTAACATATGATGCTACTAACTTAGGTTTACAAGCTTTAGAAAAAGCTGGTAAAACAGGTGCAGATCTACAAAAGGCTATCGCTGATGCTAAATTTGAAGGTTTGACTGGTTCATTCACATTTGATAAGACACATTCACCTAAGAAATCTGTATTGGTTGTTAACTTAGTAGATGGTGTTCAAACTGAAGCTGTTTCAGTAGATCCAAATAAATAAGTCTTTGTTCAGGGGGACAATTCCCCCTCTTTTTTAATAAGGAGGTTAATATGACTGCTTTTTTACAACAACTAGTCAATGGTCTATCCTTAGGAAGTATTTATGCCTTGATTGCCTTAGGATATACTATGGTTTATGGAATTATTAAATTGATCAACTTTGCACATGGAGATATCTATATGTTAGGAGCTTATTGTGCATTTCTAATAACAACATATTGTGGATTGGGATTTATTCCTGCCCTATTGATTTCAATGGTTTTTTGTGGAGTCGTTGGTGTTTTAATCGAGCGTATAGCCTATAAGCCACTTCGTCATGCGACTCGAATTACCGCATTGATTACAGCTATTGGTGTAAGTTATGTGTTGGAATATGCAACACAATATATTATGGGAAGTGAAGTAAGAACCTATCCTAAATTATTAACGAGTGCCTCTTTTCATTTAGGCCCCGTTACGATTACGATGCAACAAGTCTATATTTTTGTCATTACCGTAATTTTAATGGTTGTTTTGCAATTTATTGTTCAGAAGACAAAAATGGGCCGTGCCATGCGTGCTGTAAGTGTCGATGAAGATGCTGCACGTTTGATGGGAATCGATGTAGATAAAACAATTTCTTTTACATTCTTATTAGGATCTGCTTTAGCAGGTGTTGCCGGTGTTCTAGTTGGTATTTACTATAACTCAATCAATCCATTAATGGGTATGACACCGGGGTTAAAAGCATTTATTGCCGCTGTATTTGGTGGCATTGGAAGTATTCCAGGAGCCATGATTGGTGGATTATTTATTGGTATTGCCGAAACGATGGTTACCGCATATGGTAGTTCTTTGTATAAGGATGCGATTGTTTACATTATTTTGATTTTGATTTTGATCTTAAAACCAGCTGGTTTATTAGGTAAAAACGTGAGAGAGAAGGTGTAAGTCATGCGTAAAGAATTATTGAATAAGGCAAATTTTGCCTGGCTTGTACTTTCTGTTGTATCTTTTGTGGTTTTAACGATTTTAATGAAAGTTGGAATTATTGGATCTTATTATTCAATTACTTTATATAATATTTTTATTAATATTATTTTAGCTGTTTCGTTAAATTTAGTTATTGGTGTATGTGGCCAATTCTCTTTGGGGCATGCTGGATTTATGTGTATTGGTGCGTATTGTGCTGGTATTATGGTAAAAATGATGCCGAATATGACAGGTTTGGTTATTGGGGTATTGATTGGTTTTGTTCTTTCAACCATTGTAGCTTTGATTGTTTCTATTCCAACATTACGTTTAAAAGGGGATTATTTGGCGATTGCAACATTGGGATTTGCAGAAATTGTTCGTATCCTAGTACAGAATATGGAAATCACAAATGGAGCAGCCGGACTAAATGGAATTCCAAAATTAACTACATTTCCATTGTTGTTTGTATGTGCTGTTATTTCCATTCTAGTTGTTTGTAACTTTACGCATTCCGCTCCAGGAAGAGCTTGCTTATCGATTCGTGAAGATGAGATTGCTAGTGAGGCAATGGGTATCAATACCACGAAATATAAAGTTATTGCCTTTGTGATTGGTGCGTTATTAGCTTCTTTAGCTGGAGCATTGTTTGCTTGTAACTTCTATGTTATTAAGCCAGATCAATTTACATTTAATAAATCCATCGATATCTTAGTTATGGTCGTATTTGGTGGTATGGGTTCTATGACATCGAGTGTTTTGGCAGCGGTTGCGATTGGTATTATCAATGTTGTTTTGGCAAACTTTTCAGAAATTCGAATGATTATTTATGGCTTGGCATTGGTTGGAATCATGATCTTTAAGCCAACGGGAATTTTAGGCACAAAAGAATTGTCATTTAAGAAATTATTTGATAAGCGAAAGGAGAAATCTGCATGAAAACAATTTTAGATGTAAAAAATTTGACAAAAAATTTCGGTGGTCTTTGTGCAGTTTCTAACGTGTCTATGACAATCAATGAGGGAGAGCTATTGGTTTGATTGGTCCAAATGGTGCTGGTAAAACAACATTATTCAACTTGTTGACAGGGGTCTATGAACCAAGTAGTGGTTTGATTGAATTGATGGATCAAGATAAAAGTATTCAGATTGGTGGATTGAAGCCTTATAAAATCACAAACTTAGGTGTTGCCCGAACTTTTCAAAATATTCGTTTATTTAAATCGATGACAGTCTTAGAAAATGTTAAGGTTGCGATGCATAAAAATATTCGTTATGGAACATTAGCTGCAATTTTGCGCTTGCCTACATATTATAAAGAAGAGAAGTGGGTCGAAGAAAAGGCAGAAGAATTATTAAAAGAAGTTGGATTGTATTCTTTAAGAAATGAATTGGCGACAAATCTTCCTTATGGTAAACAACGTCGATTGGAGATTGCTCGTGCTTTGGCAATTCAGCCCAAAATTTTATATTTGGATGAGCCAGCTGCAGGTATGAATCCGCAAGAAACAAAAGAGTTAACGGAATTGATTGATCATATTCGAGAAAAATATAAATTAACTGTAATCCTGATTGAGCATGATATGTCTTTGGTTATGAAGATTTGCGAGCGTATTTATGTTTTGAACTATGGTAAAATGATAGCGAATGGTACGCCTGAAGAAATTAAGCAAAATGAGTTTGTAGTTAAGGCATATTTAGGAGAGGAGATCTAGTATGGCAATGTTAGAAATCAAAGATCTTCATGTGCATTATGGTGTTATTGAAGCTTTAAAAGGCATCAGTTTAGAAGTAAATGAAGGTGAAATTGTCGCGTTGATTGGTGCCAATGGTGCTGGAAAAACGACAATGATGCAGTCCATTAGTGGTATTGTTAAAAAGTCGGCTGGAGAAATCAACTTTTTAAATGAATCAATTATGAAGGCCAATCCGAAACATATTGTTGAGATGGGTTTAACGCAAGTGCCAGAAGGCCGTCGTATCTTTACGGGTATGAGTGTATATGAAAACTTGATGATGGGTGCTTTTTTAAGAAAAGATAAAGATGGAATTAAGCATGATTATGAAAAGGTTTGTGAGCAGTTTCCAATCTTAAAAGAACGTATGAATCAGGATGCTTCTACTTTATCTGGTGGTGAGCAACAAATGCTTGCGATGGGGCGTGCTTTAATGGCTAAGCTAAATTGTTACTTTTGGATGAGCCAAGCATGGGTCTTGCTCCAATATTAGTTAAGGAAATCTTTAATATTATTGAAGAAATCAATAAATCGGGAACAACGGTTTTATTGGTAGAACAAAACGCAAAGATGGCTTTGTCGATTGCGCATCGTGCCTATGTTTTAGAGACGGGTAAAGTTGTAATGTCAGGTACAGGGGAAGAACTTGCCAAGAGTCCGGATGTTCAAAAAGCATATCTAGGAGGATAATAAGATGTTTAAAGTAAAGGATTATATGACAAAAAATGTTATTTGTGCTGAACCAGATGCAACGATTTCACAAATCATTGATTTGATGAAGGAAAAGGGAATTCACCGTGTTCCAGTTGTTGAAAAAGGTCAACTTGTTGGATTGATTACTGAGGGTATGATTTCAAATTCGGGTACAACGAATGCGACAAGCTTAAGTATATATGAATTGAATTATTTGTTGTCAAAAACGACTGTAAGTACTGTGATGGTAAAAAAAGTCATTTCTGTGGATGAAAATGAATTGATGGAATATGCGACACAGAAAATGTTGAAAAACAATATTGGATGTTTGCCGGTCATCAATGCATTGGGTGAAGTTACGGGTATTGTAACGCAAAATGATGTATTTAAATGTTTCTTGAATGTTCTTGGATGGGATGAAGTGGGTTCAAGAATTACGGTTTCCGTAAAAGATGAAATTGGTGCCATTGGTAAGTTATCGGAAATCTTTGTTGAAAACAAAGTGAATATCAATCATATTGGTGTGTATTCTTTTGAAGATGGAATTGCCAATCTAGTTATTCGTTGTGATACAACAGATCCGGATGATTTGCAGGCAGATCTAGAGCGCAAGGGCTATAAAGTGTTAGAGTGTTTTGTTCGTGATAAATAGAGAAAAGGTCTAATTCATATATGAATTAGGCCTTTACGCTTTTTCAGGTACAACAACGGCTAATCCGCCTAGTGCACTTTCTTTTAGTTCAATTGGAAGTTTCTTTCCTGTTAGATTCATGGTTTGAACAACCATATCAAAACTTACACGATTCTTTTTTACGTTGCGTAAATATTTGGCAAGTCTTGCGGCATCCACGCTTCTTTGTGCAGCTACTGCATTTCTTTCAATACAAGGAATCATTACGTATCCACCAACTGGATCGCAAGTAGTCTAGATGGTGTTCTAATCCAATTTCTGCAGCACATTCAATTTGTTCGTTGTTTTGAAGTTGACAATAAGCAACAAAAGCAGCACCCATAGAACAAGCGGCACCAACTTCTGCTTGACATCCAGCTTTAGCTCCTGAAATAGTAGCGTTTGTCTGGATTAGATTTCCAATTAATCCGGCAACCTTTAAACCTTGAATAAGTGTCTTTTTAGGATATTTTTGATCGTGATAGAAATGATATACAAGACTTGGTAAAACGCCGCAACTACCCATTGTTGGAGCAGTTACGACAATACCTCCACTGGCATTTTGTTCGTTGGCTGCATAGGCATAGCTGCTTAGTAATAAACTGTTTTTATCTTGAATATCACTACAACTTTGTGCGGATTGGTGTAATGCATGGGCTACACGATCAATTTTTAAGCTTCCAGGTAATACACCTGTCTTCTTTAATCCTGTATTTACTGTTTTTAGCATTTGTTTAAAGATTTGATTCATATAAGAGTCAAAATCAGAATCTTCCACTTCATCGATATATTGGTCTAAACGTAAATGACGCTCGTTGCAATAGACTTGAATATCATCCATCTTTGTGTGTGGATAAATCTCTGGATCTACATTGCCTTTTTTACCATCGATTTCAATTTTACCGCCACCGATTGAAACAAATGTGTGTTGTGCAACCTTTGTATCATTGTCAAATACTTCAATAATCATTGTGTTTGGATGTTCGACAGCCGTTTTCATATCAAAAATGATTTCGCATTTACTAGCACCCAATGTTTTTAAAATGATTTTATCTGTAAGGTGTCCTTTTCCTGTAAGTGCTAAGGAACCAAATAAAGTGATTTTGAAGTGTGTGGCATCTGGATAATGCTCATTGATATACTTAGAAGCCATCATTGGACCGAATGTATGTGAACTACTAGGTCCGGGTCCGATTTTATAAATTGTCTTAATACTTTGCATGTTATTATCCTTTCAGAATCTTAATATATTATATTGTATTTTTTTAAAAAGGGATATTAAAAATTTATATATTTATTAATAATTGTTAAGGTTTTTTTGTGTTAGAATATAAAGTGCTAATAATAGCGTTATAAGGGGATATGTGGATATGAAAGAAAAAGGAAATCGTATAAAGGGAATGGATGGATTGCGTGGTATTGCGATTATCGGAATTACGCTATTTCATATGTTTCCTAATGTGTTTAAAGGTGGTTATTTAGGGGTTGTTTTATTTTTTGTTTTAACTGGTTTTTTAATGGTTATCACAAATAAGAAAAAAATGGAGAACAGAGAGTTTTCTACTATCAAATTTTATATATCAAGAATAAAAAGATTGTATCCACCATTGTTGGTAATGGTTTTTACAACTTTAGGTGTTTATTTCTTTTTGGCTAATGATAGTTTGCGTGGAATGAAGATGCAAGTATTAAGTATATTTGCGGGTTTTAATAACTTTTGGCAGATTTCACAAAGTTTGGATTACTTTACTAGAATTGCGAATACTTCACCATTTTCTCATTTATGGTTCTTGTCTATTGAAATGCAGTTTTATTTGATTTTTCCGCTTTTATTATTTGGATTATATAAGTTGGAAGAAAAAAAAGGAAAGTCGAATACAATCAAGACAATGCTTGGAGTCACTGTTGTTTTTGCGTTAATAATGCCAATACTTTATTTATGTAAAGTGAATGTCACAAGATTGTATTATGGAACGGATACTCGAATTTATGCATTGTTCGCGGGTATGCTTTTGGGTTGGATATATACAAAGCAAGAAGAAACAAAAAAGAATTTTTACATTTCACTTTCATTAATAGCTATATTAGTAGCTTCTTACTTTATTTTTGATGGTAAAATGCCAATTGTATATTTATTGGTGTTAACACTAACGACAATTTTGTCTATGTTCTTAATTGAGAAAACGGCAAATAGCTCAGTTTCGTTGGATGTGCCTATATTAGATTGGATTGGTAAACATAGTTATGAAATTTATTTGTGGCAATATCCAGTCATTTATTTGTTTCAGTATAAGGATTGGAATAAACATTTCATCATATATTTATTTGAATTTGTAATTTTGATTGCACTTGTTGTATGGACAAATTATTTCTTAAAGGTGTTTAAATATAAGCAAATCAAACCAAAATTTCAAAAAGCCGTGTTGGCTTGTGGAATCGTTGGGTTTGTATTTCAGGCCACAGGTGTTATTGCTTTAGCAACTTCAAAAGAAGTGGATTCTAGTGCGTTGCAAAAACGTATTGCTGAAAATGAAGAAACTATCAAGAATAAGAAAAAGAATGCAAAATCAGATGGCAAAATGGAAAAGGCTAAAAGTGTAGATTATAGTCCTAGTGGAAATTCACAGAAAGTATCTGATAAAGGTTTATTCTGTTTGGGAGATTCCGTTATGTTGTCAGCATATACAAATATACAAGCTGTTTATCCAGATGCAACTGTCGATGCAGCTGTTTCAAGACAAATGTCACAAGCACCAGATGTTTTGCGTTGGTACGAGTCAAAAGGGGCTGTGCATAATACGGTTGTGATGTCACTAGGAACAAATGGGGTATTGGATGAGAGTACGGTTGAACAAACATTAGAAATGATTGGTTCAGATAAATCTATTTTCTGGGTCAATGTATATGCGCCTGGAGTTGAATGGGAAGCTAGCAACAATAAATATCTGAATGAATTGGCTAAAAAACATTCAAATGTCACAATTATAGATTGGAACTCTTATATTTCTAAGCATACAGATTTATTAGAAGAGGATGGAATACATCCGATGGAATCTGGTGCTGATGCATATGCTCATTTAATTCAAGAAAAAATTAATGAGGTTATGCAAAAACAAAAAGAGATTGAAGAAAAGGTGAATAAATAAAAAGACTGCAGAGGAATTAATCTTCTGCAGTTTCGTTTTTATAATTGTCTAAATCGTTTGGGAAGTTGATTTTGTTTAGTTTTTTGATACTTAGTTCAATTGAAACATCAATATCAGCACTCGCATCATCAACGGTTTGTGTTCCGGTAAAGCTTAAAATCATGTGTGAGATTTTTTCGTTTTTGATGGTTGCAACAAGTGTAGCATGATCTAGTTTAACGGATCCCATGTTATCGAGTAGTGTTGCTAATTTGCTTGTATTGACTTTAAATGTGTAGGTGTCATTTTCTTTTTTAGAAGAATCAAACAATTCACATAATTGATCGTCGGTTAAATCTAGAAATGGGTTGTATGCATTTAATTTTGAATTCTTTTTTAACCCAATTTTATCGACTGTACTTTGTGTTTTTGTTCCCATGGAATTTAAATATGTTTTTCCATCTTTGATATAGAAGTTCAAAAAGTTATTTTGCACATTTTTTCCTGCGACAAGACCAATGGAACTAGAAACTTGTAATTCGTCTTTTTGAAGAATTTGTGCATCAATATTTAATTTTGAATCTTTCATTGCAAGTGTTCCATTGATTTGGGCACTTTTTAAATTTAGTGTATTATCTAATGCATTGAAGAATGCAAGGATATCGTCATTGTTTTTTGAGGCCGAGCATCCTGCAAGGTTAAGTGATAAAAACAAGTTAAGATTATAGTTAATATTTTTTTCATTAAAGACTCCTTTTAACTTCTTTATTGTATGCATAAATATATGGTTGTCAAAATGGACAAATAAAAGCACCTAATTGTGAAGTGCTAAAAAGGATAGGCAATATTTATAACCCATTTTATAGTTTTGTCAAGTTTTCTTGACATTTGGTGGTTTTACTAGTAGTATAATAAATTCATAATAGTGTAAGATTTTCG
>ENA-OQCS01001529-OQCS01001529.1-human-gut-metagenome-genome-assembly--contig:-NODE-1529-length-11683-cov-2.318882_pt1 | contig 11683 bp, 14 predicted proteins | sample MGYA00242757_ERZ504575 | MGnify/ENA primary metagenome ERZ504575 (study PRJEB26092, sample SAMD00036297) | human gut metagenome | host: Homo sapiens | study: EMG produced TPA metagenomics assembly of... | reverse complement strand
TTTGTATTTTGCTGCGGCGTGATCGGACGCATAGCTCCTGCCCCCTTCCCCATAGAACAGCCTATGAGTGTTCCACTGTCAAAATGCCGAATTATCGCCGGAAAATTCTCTGTATTGTCGATTGACCGTTTAGACACATAAGGTGTATACTGTTAATAGTAGATTTTGACATTTAATTGTCAAAGCCCGAGAGAGCTATTTTAAAGGAGGCAAACCCTATGGCTAGATTTACTTTACCCCGTGACCTTTACCACGCCCCCACGCGCTGGAAGCGTTGAAAACGCTGCCCGGCAAGCGCGCCATGATCTGCGTCGGCGGCGGTTCGATGAAGCGCTTCGGCTTCCTGGATCGCGCCGAGCCTACTTAAAAGAGGCCGGCATGGAGGTAGAGCTGTTTGAAGGCATCGAGCCCGACCCGTCCGTGGAGACGGTCATGAAGGGTGCTGCCGCCATGGAAAAGTTCCAGCCCGACTGGATCGTCGCAATCGGCGGCGGCTCCCCCATCGACGCAGCCAAGGCCATGTGGATCAAGTACGAGTACCCCGACATCACGTTTGAGGATATGTGCAAGGTGTTCGGCATCCCGCCGCTGCGCCGCAAGGCCCACTTCTGCGCCATCTCCTCCACCTCCGGTACGGCCACCGAGGTCACGGCCTTCTCGATCATCACCGATTACCAGAAGGGCATCAAGTACCCCATCGCCGACTTTGAGATCACGCCCGATGTCGCCATCGTTGACCCCGAGCTGGCCCACACGATGCCCAAGAAGCTCGTCGCCCACACCGGCATGGACGCCATGACCCACGCCATCGAGGCTACGTCTCCACCGCGAACTGCGACTTTACCGACCCGCTGGCCCTGCACGCCATCGAGATGATCCAGGCGGATCTGGTCGGCAGCTACAACGGCGATATGGATAAGCGCGACGCGATGCACAATGCCCAGTGCCTGGCCGGTATGGCGTTCTCGAACGCGCTGCTCGGCATCGTACACAGCATGGCCCACAAGACCGGCGCGGCGTTTGCCGATTACGGCGCACACATCATCCACGGCGCAGCCAACGCCATGTACCTGCAAGGTCATCGCCTACAACGCGAAGGATTCCACCGCCAAGGCACGCTACGGCGTCATTGCCGACAAGATGCACCTGGGCGGCGAGAACGACGACGAGAAGGTCGCGCTGCTCATCCAGTATCTGCGCGGCATGAACGACGATCTGAACATTCCGCATTGCATCGGCACTACGGCCCCGACTCCTACCCCGCCGAGCAGGGCTTTGTCCCCGAGAACGTATTCCTCGAGAGACTGCCCGAGATCGCAAAGAACGCGATTGCCGATGCCTGCACCGGCTCCAACCCGCGCCAGCCGACCCAGGAGGAGATGGAAAGCTGCTGAAGTGCTGCTACTACGACACCGAGGTCGACTTCTAACCACCGCCCCTCTGCGGCTCCTGCAAGCCGCCGCATGATCTGCCCCAGCCACTAGCTTTTGTGGCTGGGGCTTTTGCCGCCGCAAAAGTGGGCAAATCCTTGCGATTTGATTTTTGCGGATTTTTGCTGTACAGGGCGCAGCTACAGCGTTCGCGGGCATTTTTTGTACAAGTGTCAAATCCTTGATTTCGCATAGATTTTGCTGTATACTAATGGTAAAATCCAAGTAAAAGAGGATGGTAGTTTACCATGACAGCCACTGCAAAGTCACAAGGTCCCCTGTTTACCAGCGGGCGCTGTTCACCCTGATCTGGCCCCTGCTGCTGGAGCAGACATTAAGCGTCACGATGGGCATGGCCGACACGCTGATGGTCGCCGGTGTGGGTGAGGCCGCTGTCTCCAGCGTATCGCTCGTGGACAGCCTGAATATTTTGATTATTCAGATTTTGTCCGCGCTGGCTACCGGCGGTGCTGTCATAGCCAGCCAGTATCTGGGCCGCCGGGATGAGGAAAACGCCAGCCGCAGCGCCGCCCAGCTGTACAGCGTGCTGGGCATCTCTACGGTTGCGGTGGGTGTTGTCTGTATGCTGCTCTCCCGCCTGATCCTTCGGATGGTGTTCGGCAGCATTGATGAGGATGTCATGCGGTTTGCGCAGCAGTACTTCCTTATCAGTGCGGTGTCCTACCCCTTCATCGGCCTGTACAACGGCGGCGCGGCGCTGTTCCGTGCGCAGGGCAACAGCCGCATCAGTATGCTGGCCAGCCTTGTCATGAACGTCATCAACATTGCGGGCAACGCGCTGCTGATCTACGGTTTCGGCATGGGCGTTATCGGCGCGGCGCTGGCCACGCTGATCGGGCGTGTGTTCGCCGCGGTGTTCATCCTGTGGCAGAACCAGGACCTGCACAATCCCCTGCGCGTGCAGCGCTTCGCTGACCTGCGGCCCCGGCGCAGGCCCATCATGCAGATTTTGTCCATCGGCATCCCGTCGGGTCTGGAAAACGGCATGTTCCAGATCGGCAAGCTGTGTGTCAGCAGCCTGACGTCTACCTTAGGCACCTCGGCCATTGCGGCCAATGCCGTGGCAACTCGGTCTCGACGCTGGCGAACATCCCCGGCAACACGATGAGCCTTGCCATGATCCCGGTCATCGGGCAGTGCTTGGCGCAGGCGAGAAAAAGCAGGCGCAGCGTTATTCCGTCACGCTGCTGGGCATCGCCATTACGGGGCTGGCCGTCACGAACGCGGCGCTGTTCTTCCTGATGCCCGAGGTCGTGACCTGGTTCAACCTCTCGGCGGAGGCATCCGCCATGTGTACCCACGTGGTCCACTGGTTCAACCTGTTCAGCATCTTCTTCTGGGCGACGAGCTTTACCCTGCCCAACGCCCTGCGCGCGGGCGGCGACGCCAAGTTTACGATGTCGGTCAGCATCGTCAGCATGTGGCTGTTCCGCGTGATTCTGAGCTATATCTTTGTTCTGCAGTTCCACTTAGGACTGACCGGCGTCTGGTTCGGTATGTTCATCGACTGGATCTGCCGCAGCCTGTGTTTCCTTGTGCGGTTTGCCCGCGGGAAATGGATGGAGCACAAGGTGATATAAGACGCAAAAAACTCCCTGCCCGGTGCGGACAGGGAGTTTTCTATTGTATGGCGCGGGAAATTACTCCACCATATACTCAAAATCAATACGGCCCAGCGCCACATCGGCGGCCGCGACCCGGATCTTCATGGAAGAACCCAGCATCCAGCTCTTGCCGGTCAGCGGGTCCAGCATGCTGACGCCGTCGATGACCTGCGGTTCACCCTTGCAGAGCTGCGCGGCGGGGACAAAGCCTCCACCGTGTTGTCCAGCTCGACAAAGACGCCGCGGGGCGTGATGCCGGCCACCGTGCCGGTGTAGACCTCACCGAGATGGTTGTGCATATACTCGGCCTTGTACAGGTCCTCGACATCGCGCTCAATGCGCACGGCGGCGACCTCCTGCTTGCTGGACTTCTCGCTGGCCTGCTGGGCAAACTCGTTGAAGTCGCGCTGCAGCTGGCTGGCGGAGACGCCGTTCAGCATCTCGGTCAAAATACGATGAATCGCCAAATCGGGGTAGCGGCGGATGGGGCTGGTGAAGTGGGCGTAGTCCGCCAGCACCAGACCGTAGTGGCCAGGGGCTGCGGGGCGTAGCGGGCCTTCTGCATGCTGCGCAGAATGCGGTGTGGACGGGGATCTGGATGGGCTGGCCGCGGGTCTCGTCCAGCAGGGCCGCCAGCTCGAGCTGCGTCGGGATGGGGTTCTTGAACTTGGCGTTCAGGCCGCAGGCCAACAGCGTGGCGGACAGCTTCTCCATCTTCTCGCGTCGGGGGCCTCGTGCACGCGGTAGACGAACGGGGCCTTGTTCGTGCGGCCCGCGTTGGCGGCGCACTGGTTCGCCAGCAGCATGAACTCCTCGATCATGCACTCGGACGTGCCGCGGTCACGCTTGACAATGTCGATGCAGCGTCCGTTCTCGTCCATGACGAGCTTGGCCTCGTTGGACTCGATATCCATGCCGCCGCGGGCCTTGCGCAGGACCAGGCGCTTGCGGTACAGCTCGTCCATCGTGGGCAGCTGGTCAAGCACAGCCTCATACTTCGTCTTGAGGTCGGTCAGGTCGGCGTCTGTTTCAGATTCCGGGGGCTCCAGCAGGGCGTTGATCTCCTTGTACACGCCCTTGACGCGGCTGCAGATGACGCTCTTGACAAACTTGTAGCTGCGGATCTCGCCGTTCTCGTCCAGTCGCATCAAGCAGGAGAACGCCAAACGGTCCTCGCCCTCGTTCAGCGAGCAGATGCCGTTGGACAGCTGGGTCGCAGCATCGGGATGACCTTGTCGGCGTAGTAAATGCTCGTCGCGCGCTCGAACGCTTCCTCATTCAGCGCAGAGCCGGGGCGGACATAGTGGCTGACGTCGGCAATGTGAACGCCCAGCTCGTAGCCGTCGTCCAGCTTCTGCAGGCTGATGGCGTCGTCGATGTCCTTCGTCTCGGCGGAGTCAATCGTGAAGATGGGAATGCCGCGCAGGTCCAGGCGCTTCGCGGCCTCGGCGGGGTCAATCGTGGCGTTGTCGTAGGCGTGGGCCTCCTCCAGCACCTCCGGCGGGAACTCCTGGCGGACGCTGCGGCCATACAGGATGGCCTTGGCGCACTCGGACGCATAGTCGGAGGAACCGAATTTCTCGACAACGGCGGCGCGGTGGTCGCTGTGGCGGTTGCCGCGGTGGGTGATGAGGAAGCCGACCTTGTCACCCAGGTGCACGCCCTCGCTCCCCTGCTTGGCCAGCAGGAACTCACGTCGCGGCAGCCGTCCGGCTCCACGGCCATGCGGCCATCCTCGGACAGGCAGACCGTGCCCGCAAAGCGGTTGTTCGGGACCGTGACCTCGACGACCTCGCCCTCGGAGGAGCCTCCACGCGCGGGTGGTCGAACAGCTTGACGTTGATCTTATCGTTGGGCATTGCGCCGTGCAGTGCGCGGCCCGGGATAAAGATGTCGCCCTCGCCGTCGTCGCGGCTGGCAAAGCCGAAGCGCGCAGCCAGCTTGACGAGCGTGCAGGGAATCGTGTTGGGGGCTGCAGCGTTCTCATAGGTCGCAAGCCGGCACATAGGTGCCGTTGCGCATCGACAGCTCGCCGGTGGCGACCATAGCGGAAACGGTGGTGCGCAGGCGGGAGTTGTCCACCTGCAGGTTGTTCTGCAGTTCGCGCAGCGTCATGGGACGGCGCTTGACCGCGTTTAAAATAGATTTCTGTAACGGTGTCATAGTTGCTCCTTTAATTTACGTCGCACCGCCATCCGACGGTGCCCTACCTTTATATACATCCACAAAAAACGGCCCGCCGGGGCGCTGCTTACAAAGCCAAAGCGCTTGGCGGACCCTTTTCATCTTTGTTACCCTGCCAAAATCACAGGCGCGCGCTCAAAACGCAGACGACCAGCGTGACGACAAAGAAAACGACGCCGCAGATCTTGGTCAGCTTGGCCAGCTTGGCGTCCACGCCGCGCTCACGGCCTGCTGCCATCGTGGCGGAGCTTTCGCCCATGATCGCGCCGGACAGGCCCTGGCCCTTCTGCTCCTGCGCGAGGGTGAAAACAACGATCAACACGGACACGGCGATGAGGACGACGCGAGAACGATCTCATACCAGTTCATTAGATTAGCACTCCTTCTATTTCTATCCACGCCGTCGTGACGTGAAAAGTCTCATGCACCGTACAGTATAGCATAGTTTGCCGCACGTTGCAAGCGCTTTTTTCACGTTTTGGGTGTAAAATCAGTTTTGCAGCGCAATTGTTCGCCCTGCACCAGCGGATAGCGGACCAGCCTGTCCCCATCAAGGTTTTCCCGGTGCATATCGACGGCAGTGATCTGGTGGTTGCCGTAGGTCGTGTAGTAGTAAATGCCCTTGTCAGCGTTGCAGCAGCTTGTGTAGAGCGTGATCTCGTACTTGCCGCCGTCCAGCTCACAGCAGCCGCGCTGCTGCTCGACAGCGTGCAGGATGTGGAAGAACTGCCCGACGCTCTCGGCCTCGCTGCTGCCGGATTTCGCGTTCATCCGCACAAAGGCCGCACGCACAAAGCGGGACTGGCTGGACAGATCACCCGGCAGGCCCAGTGCGCCGAGGCCGCGGCTGTAAACGGGCAGGTCAAGGCCGTCCGCAAACGCAACCGCAGGCGTGCGCGGCGAGAGTGCGCGGTAGTTGTTCAGTGCGAAAAGCTGCTGCGGGAACGGCGGATTGTTCGTCAGTACACCGACGGGGTTATCGTAGATGTGCAGGCCGTCGGCGGTGGACTCCACCACGATGCTCCCCGTTTTGTCGGCAATGAGCCAGTGCAGCTGCGCGAGGGGCAGCTGCTCACTGAACGGGATATTGACGATGTTGGTTTTTGCAAGCAGCGTGCGCACCTCGGGCCAGCGTCGCACAGCTGCCCAGCAGCCAGGGGATAAGCTCAAACTGAGCGACGTTGCTTTTGCCATCCTGCGCCGGGTGGTAGACTGCATTGCCAACAAAGTTCAGCCTGCGATGCCCAGGCCCTTCTCATTGACGGCGTCATAGTAGAGCGGGTACTCCCCCGCCACGTAGGCCATGCCGATCATCGCATATTTTGTGCGGAAGTCCCCCATGCAGCGCAGAGCAAACGGGTAGCCCGCGGCGTGACGGTGACCTCGTCGCCGTAGGAAAATTCATAATCGAGATTGCGGCCAAAGTAGAAACTGTCGGTTGTATAGGTTGCAGCTGTACACATGGTAAACACCCCTTTAATAATAATAGATGCAGCGCGGCTTTCCTGCGTCGAGAATGTAAGGGCGGACATGGTTCGCCCGCGGCACATAGCGGCCGCCGCAAGGTTTACGGGTCGATGGTGAGCATCGGCCCCTGCATTTTCAGTGTGGTTTATATTGTACCACACCCTGCGCGGGATAATCCACTGCCAAATTGTAAACAATGCGTCCTTGCCGAATCCAACGCCATCACAAAAAAGCTTGCGGCGTATAAAAATCTCCCGGTAACAGAAGTGAAATTACCGGGAGAAGGAGAAAACAAAAACGCTGCAAGACCCGAAAAAAGGCTTGCAGCGGTGCTTTCTGGCGTCCCAGAGAGGATTTGAACCTCCGGCCCCACGCTTAGGAGTATGGCTTACCATGTGATACACGGTTCGGATGTAACTTCCAATATCATCCCTTACGCAGAATGACTTGTAGTAAACGAACTTTATGGTGCAAAACACCTATTCTGACGCAGTTTTATGCGTCCGTTGGGTGGTCCTATTAGCAAATTCTTAGCAAGAGGCCATCCCGCCAAAGTTGATTGCTACTGCCATTCTTCATTCCCTTAGTTAAAATGACAAGGCAAATACATGGAGGTTACTATGAACAAGAAAGAGAAAAAGTCACTGCCGGAACCGCGCACATATACCGTGGAACAGATTGCGGCCATGCTAAACATTTGCCATATAGCATCACCCTATTACATTGTATAATTCATACTTTGCCCGTGGAATGTTGCTATATGCAGGTTGATTGAAGTTTATAATTCATATATTACATCTTATATTTTTCAAGAGCAGGAATTACAATAGAAGGGAAATGAAAAAAGTAAAAGAAAAATTTCTAAAGTTAAATCCTTTTGGGTTACTCAGTTGTATATTAAGTGTAAGGCGTTTTACACATGGAAGGCGGTGACACGGTATCGAAGATTTCATACTAATTAAAAAAATCCAGTCGGGTGACACAGATGCATTTGAGATAATTGTCCGAAAATACTATCAGTCAATTTATCTATTTTGTTGTCGGCGATTGAACGGCGATCCAGATACCGCCGCAGATATTACACAAGATGTTTTCTTGAAATTGTTGGAGAATATTCAATCAGTACGAAAGATCGGGAAATTTCAAAACTACCTGCTAACGATTGCTGTTAATACCTGTAACAATTATACTAAGAAAGCAAAACACCTGTATATGGATTTAGAAACTCTTGAAGATATAGAAGATACTGATAATGCCTTTGAAAAAATTGAGCTTAACGAACTTAAAGCGCAAATTCAATATGCAATCAACACATTACCGGACTATCAAAAAGAGGTCATCATTTTACGATTTTATTATGATTTGAAAATCCGAGAGATTGCAACCATTACAAAAGCTAGTGTTTCTACTGTAAAATCTAGGCTCCAACAGGGGATTAAAAAACTGGAACGATATTTGGCTGATTTTAGAGGAGGCGATAATGTATGACCCAAAAACAAAATGGTGTATTAGAATGGTTGCAGAGTTGTGAAACGCCTGCTCCATCTGAACCTAAAATTAAAGCAGTAATCGTAGCTGGAAAAAGTTACATGAATAGTTCTGAATTCAATAAAAATTCAATGCGAGATATTATATTGAACCAACTTCAATTTCTGCCGCTTTCTTTCTGGATTGTTCAAATAATACTCACTATATGTGCAGTATTATTAGCATGTATCCTGGGCCAATGGAGGGTTCCATTTTATTATCCATTGACAATCCTTGCAGTTATGGTTCCATTCCTTGCGTTATTAGGTGCAATAGAAATATCTAAAAGCAACATCTATGGTATGTGGGAAATTGAACAGTCTAGTAGAACAACGCTGGTAAAAATTGTAGCAGGTCGTATGCTGATTATTGGAGTAATCAACCTTTTCCTAATAACAGTCATTTTAATTTCAATGGCATATATTTACCAGAAATCAATGATTGAAATGGTGTTGTATGGTTTGATTCCATTTAATATTTCTTGCACTTGTTATCTTTTTATATGTGCGAAAAGCAGGACAAACGATAGCTTGTATCATTTAATCGCTTGTATGATTTTTCTTTCTGGAACATTTTCTCTTGTACTCCATCAGCGATTTATATTTGAAGCGTCTATGTTCTGGGGATGGATTGGATTTTATGTGTTATCTATTATCCTATTAGGGAAAACACTTCAACTGTACTTGAAAAAAGAAAAAATGATTGGAGAATTGATATGGAACTTACAATAAATGATCTTTCAAAAGAATATGGAAGAAAAAAAGCTGTAAATCATTTCAGCGCAAAATTAACAAATGGTGTTTATGGTCTACTCGGGGCAAATGGTGCGGGCAAGACAACTTTGATGCGAATTATTTGCGATGTCCAAACTGAAACGAAAGGAGCCATTTTTTTAACGGGAAAAACATTCATGATTTGGGCGAGAAATATCGTAATATCTTAGGCTACCTGCCACAAAATTTTGGCTATTATCCTAACTTTACAGCGTATAAATTTTTGATGTATATCTCTGCAATAAAGGGGCTGCCGCCTAAAAAAGCCCATAATCGCACAATGGAGCTGTTGCAGGTTGTTGATCTGCTCACACAGAAAAACGAAAAAATCAAAACTTTTTCCGGCGGTATGAAACAACGCTTGGGAATTGCTCAAGCATTACTAAACGATCCCCGTATTTTGATTTTGGATGAACCTACAGCTGGACTTGACCCGAAAGAGCGGGTGCGGTTTAGGAATCTGATTAGTTCTTTGGCAGAAAATAGAATTGTAATTTTGTCCACTCACATTGTTTCTGATGTTGAATATATCGCAAATGAGATTCTGATTATGAATAATGGCGAGTTAATTCAACATGGTTCTCCAGAAGAAATTTTGAAGCCGATTGAAAAATGTGTTTGGGAATGTGATGTATCTCGAAAAGAGGCCGAAGAATTAGAATTGAACTATGTAACAGCAAATCTGAAACATAATAATGGTGCAGAACGGCTGAGGATTATTTCTCAAGAAGCACCATGCAGAACCGCTTGGAATGTTGATCCAACATTGGAAGATTTGTATTTATACTATTTTGCGGAGGTATCCGAGCATGAATGAAATGATAAAAGCAGAACGAAATAAAATATGTTCGAGAAAGCAAACACGAATGTTGTTTTTAGCTGGTGTGGTTCTTATCGTTGCCTATTTTTTCTTTTTTTCAATTTAATTATCAAAATGTTTTCTATGATTATGACCTTGAAAAATGGCATTAGCAAGCGGTTTTACAGCCATTGAACAACGGAAGGAAGTAGCAGAAATATTTGAAGGAAAACTCTCTCAAAATACATTACTTACTATGCAAGAAAAAATCGACCAAGCAAAACAAGCAACTGTTGGACAAGATGAAAATTCTGCTTTTTCTGCTGTTCATGTTTATCGTGACCAAGCGGCGATTCTGGAATATTTGACAAATTCTGATGGTAGTTTTAAGTCACTCGAAACAGCATATCCAAATAGTCCAACTGTGACTTTAGGATATTGTGATGGCTGGGATAAGCTATTATCTGGAATGGGGAGCATCTTGTCCATAATGATATGTTTAATTGTTGTAATCACTCTATCTCCTGTTTTCTCAGAAGAGTATGCACTTCATACAGATAGCATTATTTATTCGGCTCGGTATGGCCGAACCAAACTCACAACTTCAAAAATTATAGCGGCCTTGGAAGTTGTAATTGGCACATACCTCTTGTATTTACTGCTAAATTTAGTTCTGTATGGCTGTACCTATGGGTTACAGGGGTGGAATGTAAGCATTCAATCTTCATTACATTATGCTTCTTCAATATATAATTTGACCTTTTTGCAAATGTTCTTTATCTCTGTAATATTGAATATTTTTGGGATTGTAGCCTTGACAACTATTACATTGTTTTTAAGTGCTCAAATGAGTTCTCCTGTTACAGCGCTTATTACTTCTTGCGTCATCTGCTTCTTGCCAGTTGTGTTTGATTTTAATGATAGCCTTCCTGTTTTACAAAAATGCAGGAAATTTGCCCGATTTTTATGCTTCATACAAACGGTATATTTTCTGATATGAAAACATATTTCGGTATGAGCCAGCCGGTCTTTATGATCATCCTTAATGTTGGATTGATATTCGTATTTTATAGACTAACAAAAAATATATCAAAGAAACATCAAGTTACGGGGTAATTTTGATGAAAGAGACAAGTTGGGTTAGTTGTCCTATATGCCATAATAAAACCCGAATAAAAATACGAATTGACACGGAATTAAGGAATTTCCCCTTGTTCTGTCCAAAATGTAAACAGGAACGCTCATTCATGTAAAGCAACTGAATATATCCGTTATTAGAGAGCCAGACGCATAGACGCAGAGCCGATAACACGCAGGCTAACATGACTGCTGTTATCGGCTTTTCATATTCTTTTAAACCTGCCCCGCCTAATGGGGAAAGAAAAAAAACCGTAGCTGGGCAGGTTGATTTTGTGCGCTTACTCTAGATACCCTGGCGGCGGTTTTGAGAAATCAGAGCGCCGTTTCTTTTCGTCTACGCTAAACCAACGACGACCTAACACCGTGTAAATCCACGGCGGCATATAGGAGGATTGCCGCCGTGTCTATTTTTGCCTTTTTTCACAGTACCCATGACCTGCACCAGCTAAAAAAAGCCTGTTCCCAGCAGCGGAGCAATGCGGTCAGAAGTATGCACTATACCATGTAACTAAACAGCAAAATATACTCTATTACGCTCGTATGGCTTTATGCCGTCCGGGCGCTTTTTTGTCCCTATGGAGCCGGAACATCGGGTCAGCATGGCCCGAACTTTATCCCCGGTGCCGTTCTCCGCCGCCCCATTCAGATTTCCCGTAAAAACTACTGAAATGGAGGAAAGGCAGATGGAAGTTACCATCAATTATAACGGACAAGCTGTGGCCGTGGAGTCACGCTGGA
>ENA-OQCS01001528-OQCS01001528.1-human-gut-metagenome-genome-assembly--contig:-NODE-1528-length-11685-cov-1.655044_pt1 | contig 11685 bp, 17 predicted proteins | sample MGYA00242757_ERZ504575 | MGnify/ENA primary metagenome ERZ504575 (study PRJEB26092, sample SAMD00036297) | human gut metagenome | host: Homo sapiens | study: EMG produced TPA metagenomics assembly of... | reverse complement strand
TTGTACCGCAAGATCCTAATGATGAACCGGCATCCATGCTTCTTGAACGCATCAGACAGAGAAAGCCAAGTTAGTCAAGGAGAAGAAAATTAAGAAAGACAAAAACGAATCAATCATCTATCGTGGTGATGACAATTCCTATTATGAGAAGTTTCTTGCTACGGGAGAGGTAAAATGTATTGATGACGAGATTCCGTTTGAGATACCTAAGGGGTGGGAATGGGAAAGAATTGGCAATATTTTTGAAACAACAAGTGGTTCTACACCATTAAGTAGAAATCCAGATTATTATAAAAATGGTAATATCAATTGGGTACGTACAACAGACTTGAACAATGGAATTTTGAACAGAACTGAAATACAAATAACCGCGAAAGCACTATTGACTACAACCTTTCTATTTTACCCCAAACCTCTGTGTGTATTGCAATGTACGGTGGTGCTGGACAATAGGCAAACACTGTATCTTGCATTTTAATACAACTATTAACCAATCTGTATGTGCTATCCAGCCTAATGGATTCTGTAATATGGATTACATCCATACTTTTATTGAATATCAAAGACCATTTTGGATGGATTTTGCAGCAGGTTCAAGAAAAGATCCCAACATAAATCAACTCATTATTAAGCATTGCTTGTTACCTATTCCACCACAAGAAGAGCAACGACGCATTGTTACAAAATTAAATCAGTTATACCCATATATAAATCAATATGGAAATAGTCAAAATAGACTCAATCAAATAAATAAAGAAATATGGCATAATTTAAAAAAGTCTATTCTCCAAGAAGCAATACAAGGAAAACTCGTTCCACAAATAGCAGAGGAAGGTATAGCCCAAGATTTGCTTGAACAGATACGGCAGGAAAAGCAGAAACTTGTCAAAGAAGGCAAACTTAAAAAGTCTGCTTTGACAGATTCTGTTATTTACAAAGGTGACGATAACAAGTATTATGAGAGGATAAATGAGCAAATCGTTGAAATTGAGCTTCCTTTTGAATATCCTAATAGCTGGGTTGTATTGCGTTTGAAAGATATATGCCAACTGATCGATGGAGAAAAGAGAACCGGGAAGGGCATCTGTTTGGATGCAAAATACCTGCGTGGGAAATCATCTGCAGCCGTTATTGATAAAGGTAAATTTGTTTTAAATGTTCCTCATTCTGCAATTTCCGATATAGAAAATGGTAAAAGAGACATTACTGTTAGCGAGTTAAAAGTGTTTTCAAATTTATATGGTAGAAGTGTAGAAGAAATTATGAGCGGGAAAAAATATGACTATTATAATATTGCCAATATCGCTCGTTTACTTACTGAACTTCCTGATGATGATTTAAAAGAAATCATGTTTATTATTGAATATAAAAGAAAAAGAAATGAAGAACGTCATTTGAAATAATATTATTTTTGACAAGCAAAAACGTTTAAATTCATTCAAAATATCTTGATCTTTATCAATTAAAGATTGGGGTATTTTTTGTGTTCTTGAGTCAAAAAAATCAACATGAAGTTTATCATCAACAGATACAATAGCATAGCTTCCACATTGAGATTGCCCTCTATTAAACATAATACTACCAGGATTAATAAATATTTTATTCTTATATATTTCATAATGTGGGACATGTGTATGTCCATGAAAACAAATATGAATATCCGCTTTGTTCATGTACTCAACTAAATAATCATATCCTGCATAAACATTAAATTTATGGCCATGTGTAATTAATATATTGCCTAATGCTGTTGGTAATGTTGCAGTTAAAGGGAAAAAACCTTGATCATGATTTCCATCTACAATAGCAGCAAATTCTTTTATAAATGGAGAATTTTTATCAAAACAACTATCTCCACAATGTATTTTTAGATCGCATTTTACATTTTCTAAAACTTTTTTAATTCATCATCATAGCCATGGCTATCGCTTACCAAAAGTATCTTCATAAAAAACCTCCATTATATCAATATAAATTATTATAGTCTAATTTTAATAAAAATCTATTTCAATCTATTTTCTGAAATGGAAAAAAAAAGAGCGGAAAGGGTTTACATTTAAAGGGATAATTGATAAAATATATACAGGTTATAAATGAGAAGGAGTGTTAAAAATGAAACAAATTTTATTAGTTTGTTCAGCTGGTATGTCTACTAGTTTATTAGTAACTAAATGGAAGGTGCTGCTAAAGATGCTGGATATGATGCAAAAATTTTCGCATTACCATTTTCTGATGCACCAAGAGTTTTAGAAGACGTTGATGTTATCTTACTTGGCCCACAAGTTAGATTCCAAAAATCTGCTATTGAAAAATTAGCTGCTGGACGTAAAAAAGGACCAATTCCTGTTGAAGTAATCGATATGAGAGATTATGGAACAATGAATGGTAAAGCTGTTTTTGAAAATGGCTAAAAAATTAATTGGTGATTAATCACATAAAATAGTAAAAATTGGGGTTAACCCTTTAAAAAATTAGTTAAGGAAGGTATTTATTATTATGAAAAAAATTATGTTAGTTTGTGCTGCTGGTATGTCTACTAGTTTATTAGTAACTAAAATGGAAAAAGCAGCTGCAGCAATGGGTGATGAAGTTGAAATCTTCGCTTTACCAATTTCTGAAGGAGAAAAACGTGTTGGTGATGTAGATTGTATTTTACTTGGCCCACAAGTTAGATTCCAAAAAAATACTATTGAAAAAGCTATGGAAGCTGCTGGTGTAAGCAAACCATGTGACGTAATCGATATGAAAGATTATGGAATGATGAATGGTGAAGCTGTTTATAAAAAAGCTAAAGCTATGATGGGTGAATAATTCACTAGAGACGACTGTTTAACAGTTCGTTTTTTATTTTAGTCTTTTTAATTTTTTTTCATATGCTATAATATTCCAAAAGTATAAGGAGGATAATTATGGAAAAGGGTATTATTACTGTTGTTGGGAAAGATCAAGTTGGAATTATTGCTAAAGTTTGTACATATTTAGCTGATAACAAACTTAATATTTTAGATATTTCTCAAACTATTATTCAAGGATATTTCAATATGATGATGATTATTGAATTACAAAATGCAACAAAAGATTTTGGTGCTATTTGTGATGAACTTAATGAATTAGGAAATGAAATAGGTGTTAATATCAAGTTACAACATGAAAATATTTTTAATAAAATGCATCGAATTTAAAGGAGATTAGAATGATTAATTTATTTGAAGTTGCAGAAACAAATAAAATGATTGAACAAGAAAATTTAGATGTACGTACAATTACTATAGGGATCAGTTTATTAGATTGTATGGATCATGATATTGATGTTTTATGCAAAAATATATATAACAAAATAACAACTGTAGCAAAAGATTTAGTTAAAACGGGTGAAGAAATTGAAAAGAAATATGGTATTCCAATTGTTAATAAACGTATTTCTGTTACACCTATTGGTTTTGTAGGCTCTAATGCATGTAAATCAACAAAGGATTTTGTTAAAATTGCTAAGACTTTAGATCGATGTGCTGCCGAACTTAAAGTTAATTTTATTGGGGGATATAGCGCTGTTGTTTCTAAAGGAATGACACCTGCTGAAAGACTTTTAATTGAATCTATTCCAGAAGCAATGAAAGTAACAAACAATGTTTGTAGTTCAGTAAATGTTGGTTCTACTAAAACTGGAATTAATATGGATGCTGTTAAATTAATGGGTGAAATTATTAAAGAAACTGCTGATTTAACAAAAGAAAATGACTCAATTGGATGTGCTAAACTTGTTGTTTTATGTAATGCACCTGATGATAATCCATTTATGGCTGGAGCATTTCATGGTGTAAGTGAAGCTGATTGTATTATTAATGTTGGTGTAAGTGGTCCAGGAGTTGTGAAAAACGCAATAGAAAAATGTAAAGGTGAAGATTTTGGCAAATTATGCGAAACAATCAAAAAAACTGCTTTTAAAATTACTCGTGTGGGTCAACTTGTTGCTCAAGAAGCTTCAAAAATGTTAAATATCCCATTTGGAATTATTGACTTATCTCTTGCACCTACACCAGCTGTTGGTGATAGTATTGTTGATTGCTTAGAAGGTATGGGATTAAAGAGTGTCGGGGCACCTGGAACTACTGCAGCATTAGCAATACTTAATGATCAAGTAAAAAAAGGAGGCGTAATGGCGTCATCTTATGTTGGGGGACTAAGTGGTGCATTTATTCCTGTAAGTGAAGATCAAGGAATGATTAATGCGGTAGAAAATGGAGCATTAACACTTGAAAAATTAGAAGCAATGACATGTGTATGTAGTGTCGGATTAGATATGATTGCTATTCCTGGTAAAACATCATCAGCTACTATTTCTGGTATTATTGCTGATGAAATGGCTATTGGTATGATCAATCAAAAAACAACAGCTGTAAGAATCATTCCAGTAAGTGGAAAGATGTAGGTGAAACGGTTGAATTTGGAGGATTATTAGGTTATGCTCCTATTATGCCTGTTAATGAATTTGATTGTTCAGAATTTATAAATCGTGGTGGAAGAATACCAGCACCAATTCATAGTTTTAAAAATTAGAGGAAACTCTAATTTTTTAATATATAAAAAATATTGACGATAATAAATTTGCATTATACAATATTTACGTCACGGGGGTATTATATGGATTATATGGATAGAGAATTACACGAAGAATGTGGTGTTTTTGGGATAATTGGTCATCAAGATGCATCACAAATATGTTATTATGGATTACATAGCTTACAACATAGAGGTCAAGAAGCTGCTGGTATCTGTTGTGAAAACAATGGTAAAATGATTTTTCATAAAGGCGAAGGACTTGTTACAGAAGTATTTAACCAAGATAAATTAAAAGAGTTACAAGGTAATTCAGCTATTGGACATGTTAGATATTCTACTGCTGGTGGAGGTGGAATTGCTAATGTTCAACCATTTGTATTTAGAACTATGCAAGGATCTATGAGTATATGTCACAATGGAAACTTAGTTAATGCAAATATTCTAAAACAAGAATTAGAAGAACAAGGAAGCATTTTCTCCTCAACTTCTGATACTGAAGTATTAGGGCATCTTATTAAAAGACAAGGTGGACATATGATTGATAGAATATGTACTTCTTTAGATAAATTAGATGGTGCATTTGCATTTTAATCATGGTTGATAATAGAATTTATGCTGCAAGGGACAAATATGGATTACGACCTTTATCAATTGGGATTTTACCAATGGTGCTTATGTGTTTGCATCAGAAACATGCGCATAGATGTCGTTGGAGCAAATTTGTAAGAGATGTTGAACCAGGTGAAATTGTTAGGGTAAAAGATGGAAAATTATTAAGTAAGATTTATACAAAAGATCCATTACAAGATAAAATATGTGCTATGGAGTATATTTATTTTCAAGACCTGATAGTAATTTAGATGGTATAAAACGTTCATACAACAAGAAAATTAGCTGGTAAGCAATTATATTATGAAAATCCTATCAATGCAGACGTTGTTATTGGTGTTCCAGATTCATCGATTTCAGCAGCAATTGGATATTCAGAAGCATCAGGAATTCCTTATGAAATGGGATTGGTAAAAAATAAATATGTGGGTAGAACAATTTATACAACCAACTCAAGAAATGAGAGAACAAGGTGTACGAATGAAGCTGTCTGCAGTATCGGCAATTGTCAGTGGAAAAAAAGTAGTTATGATTGATGATTCAATTGTACGAGGAACAACTTCGAAAAGAATCGTAAGACATTTAAAAGATGCTGGTGCAACAGAAGTCCATGTTAGAATTGCTTCTCCAGCTATTAAATTTCCATGTTTTTATGGTGTAGATACATCTACAATAGAAGAATTAATTTCTAATAAAATGAATGTTGAAGAATTATGTAAATATATTGAAGCTGATAGTCTTGCGTTTATTAGTGAAGAAGGATTAAAAAAATCTATTCATTTTTCAAAAGAAACATACATGTGGGTTATGTATGTCTTGCTTTAATGGAATTATGTAACTAATCTATATGATTATTTGATAAAGCAAATTAAATTTGAAAAATAATTTATTTTGATATTATTCAACAATTATTGATCATATTTATTGAAATATTTCAATTTTTACTGTATTCTTTAGATGTTGGTAGTAGGATCATCTTAAAATTAGAGATATCCTAAAAGAGCGATATTTATTGATAATTTAAAATAACGAGGGGTTTTCTCATATTTTAATTATCAAATGATGTGGGGCAAATTTTGCCCCACGTTTCTTTATACATTAGAAGTCAATTTTGGAAATATCTAAATTTGATGATGTATCAACATCATCATTTTTTATTAGAGCCAGCTGTATATCATCTGTTCGGTTAGAAATCGATGCTAGATCATTAAGAATATCTTCCAATATTTCATCCTCTTCGACAATAATTGGTTCATTATCTTCATCAATAACAAGTGTAAATACTTTTTTCATTTTAATTTTTGTCCTTTCTTATACATGTAAAATAGTATATCGTATCATCATTTAAAGTGTAGAGAATACGATTACGGAATCTTTCCCAGTTCAGATAGCCATTCGAAGCATGTTTGATAAGTTTAATAGTCTTATTTCTGTTTTCAACGATGGTAGTGTTTATTCTTCTTTTTGCTTTGTCATCTATAATGATAAAGCTAAGGTTGCATTTGGAGATTTAAGATCCTTGAGAACATTGGATACAGTACAATAGAGAGTCTACCTCCAAAAAAAAGAAATATAATCAATAATAAAGGAAACATGAGAAGACGATAAAAAATCTTTATTTTTTAAAACATCAATGATGATATCAAAAGAAACAATGGAATAAGGAACCGTATCTTCAATCAGGACAGCATGGGTAGAATTACAAGATGGGCATTTAAGTCGTAATATTCTAATGGTATGATTTCGATCAAAGATATCGACATGGCGGTCCATAGTAGGCATGAATGATCAAACCGTTGGAATGACAAGGAAAATGAAAAATGAAATGTTTTATGGATTTGAAAATACATTTGAATCATTAGATAATTTAAAACAAGCGATGATAGATCATATTCATTATCATAATAATTTTAGAATTACAGTAAAGAAAAAAGGCTTAACTCCTTTACAAATTAGGAATCAAGCCTTATCATTAAATTAATTATTTTTTGTCCAACAAAGTCGGTTCGGTATAATGCCCCTGGATTATTTATAGCTTGAGAAATCCCCACGATTTTTTAGTTACTCTATTTATTTTTAATATTGCTTTTTATTTTAACAACATTATATACAAATAAATAAAATATATTTGCTCTCATTGAAATGATTTTTTATATTACTATAATACTTGTTGTTTTACTGCTTGGCATTCTAGATGTTAAAAATAGAAATCATTTAGTATAAGATTAAAATGTACGAATTGAAGTTGTTAATTTACAAATTATTTTGTATGAAATCGAAAAGGGTAAGTTATTTATGAAAATAAATTTAATAGTTTTTGTTATAAATGATAATATTTGAAATCAAATTACAAAATTTGAATTCGAGTAGATTAAATTGCTAAAAAAATATAGACTTATTATAGTAGATAAAAGATAAAGGAGAATTTCAAATGAAAAAAATCATGTTAGTTTGTTCGGCTGGAATGTCGACAAGTTTATTAGTAACAAAAATGGAACAAGCAGCAGAAAAAGTAGGAGATGAAGTAGAAATCTTTGCTCTTCCAATGTCTGATGGAATTAACAGACTTTCAACTGTGGATTGTGTTTTACTTGGCCCACAAGTTAGATTCAATTTAGGAAAAATTAAAGAAGAAGCTGCCAAAGTCAATCCAGGACTTCCAGTAGATGTTATTGATATGAAAGATTATGGAATGATGAATGGTGAAAAAGTATACAATTATGCTAAAAAACTAATGGATGAATAAATTTTAATAAAAAGACTATTATAATTTTTAAGATCTATTATTTATAGAAGGAGAATAATTTGCATCTTGCATTTATTCTCCTTTTAAATTTTAAATATTAACTTTGTATGATTAGAAGTAGTTTCAAATACATCTTCATCACTTCTTAAAGATTTTACAACACCAATCATGCACGATATATTTTCATAATGATAATCGAAAATATTGCAAAATAGATATAAGTAATAAACAAACTTTTGGATATCTATATCATCAAATGACGTTTCTTCAAGTAGATAGTTTAAAACATCTTCACTCTTACAGTCTTCGTACATGATATGTAGCTTGTTCAATTTGGTTTGATATTTTGCAAATATATCAATGCTTCATTTACTGCAATTTAGTTTATCGTATTACATAGAAAAGTAATCACAAACTTTCCAGGCTGGTGATTACTTTTTTTCTTTTCAATCTTTTAAACGTTTTAAACTTTTTAAAAATAAGAAAATAAAAACGACCTGCTTATTTTCCTGTTTTCAAAATTTCTAATTTGTGGTAAAATTAATTTGCTGATGGCAAAAAACTAGTGTATTTAGCACTAGGATAGTTATCGTTTAAAATTAATTAAATCAAATTTGTGTCTAGTTTAAACAGCGCGAATATGACAGAAAAACTATATTAGAAAAAAATTATCAACCCAAAATTTCGAAGTGTAGAATATATTATTGCCGTTAGCAAAAAGGACATTAAGTTGTCCTTTTTATTTTTGCACCTTTTTCTAATTTTTAACTTTTTGTTTACATCCTTCTTACTATTTTACTTAAATTCATATTCTTTTAAATGAAGTCCATCAACTATTGTCAATGCAAAATACATTTCATAAAAAATACTGATTAAAAATTATCATTATCATCTTATATTCATTTTATTAAAAGGCCATGATGCAGAACACATGTTATTAAAAACAGAATATGAACAATTGCAAAAATAATATAAAGATTCAATTACAGAAATTAAAAGATTAAGAGGACTTGTCATTAAATATCAAAACGCAAACAAAAAGAAACAGCAGTAACATCATTGAATTAAAATATTTTAAATATGTACAATGTATCAAAATTAAATACAAAAACAGATGCAGTATTTTCAAAATTTAAAGGGATAAATTTTAATTATTTTGAATACCGCATCTGTACATTTTATTTTTTATTATTGTTTTAAGATTAAATATATATAAGGAAGTATCGTATTTTCTTATATTTTAAAGAAAAGTTACATAAAAAGCATTATAAATTCCTAAGATTTATCCCTCAGTTAAAGCTATACAGCTTATGAGGGCAATCGGCGGAACTCTATACTGGGACTAGTGTTTGAGGCAAAGGATAAAAATGGATACTTTATACTTCGCATAATGTATATTATATAACTTTTATAATATATATAAATAGTTTTTATTATTTTAACTATTTATATACTTGTATTAGATAATAATAAAATATGTGCATAACATGACAAGTATTACGGAAATAAACATAACAAATATGAATATAAGTTTATTATTACTTTTAAGATTTTTATATAAAGCTAGAAATGAAACGATAAATAATAATATAGATAAAAGATAAAATGAATATAAAATAACATTACTGTGCATTTGAATTGCAAATATAAATAATAAAACTCCTAATAAATCCGCAAATAATGAATAAAGAATGATTTTTCTATTTTCCATTTTTCTATCCCTATTTTAATAATTCTAATATAGATGAACCTATACCATTATATTTAACATTGAAGTTATCGCAAATTGTAGAACCGATAATTCCAAAAGAATCACCATCATTTAATACTTTCATTTCATTAAATTGTTTTGAATAAATTATAAGTGGTACTTGTTCACGTGTATGATCTGTTCCTCTATATGTTGGATCATTTCCATGATCAGCAGTAACCATTAATAAATCATCATTTTTTAATTCGTTTATTAATTCTCCTAATTGTATATCGAATTCTTCAATTGCTTTTCCATAACCAGCAGCATTTCTTCTATGCCCATAGACCGCATCGAAATCAACTAAGTTAATAAATGCTAAACCATTAAAATTGTCACTTGCTAATTCAATAGTTTTATTCATACCATCTTCATTACTTACTGTTTTAATTTTTCTTGTAATCCCTTGATCAACAAATATATCTGGTATTTACCTACACCTATAACATCTAATCCCGCATCTTTTAAAGAATCAAGCGCAGTTTTAGAAAATGGGGCTAATGCATAATCATGTCTATTAGATGTACGAGTAAAATGTCCTTCTTTTGTTCCTATATATGGTCTAGCGATAACTCTACCAACCTTCCATTTATCATCCATAGCTATTTCTCTAGCAATTTGACATGCATGATATAATTCTTCTAATGGAATAATATCTTCATTTGCAGCAATTTGAAAAACAGAATCGGCAGAAGTATAGACTATCCAATCCCCCGTTTTGATTTGATGTTCTCCATACATATCTAGAATTTTAGTACCACTACATGCAATATTTCCTACACATTTTCTACCAGTTTTTTTCTCAAATAGGTCAATAAATTCTTTAGGAAAACCGGTATCTGTAAATGTAATAAAAGGTTTTTCTGTTTTAAGCCCCATCATTTCCCAATGTCCAGTCATTGTATCCTTACCATTCGATGCTTCATTTAATTTTAAAATATAAGCTTGTGGATTTTGTGTTTTGGCAACACCTTTAAAATCACCTAAATTACCAAATCCTAAATTTTGCAATGTTGGTATATTTAAACCATCACATATTGAACAAATATGACCAACGGTATTTGCTCCAAAATCATTATATTTTTTTGCATCTTTTGCATTTCCAATTCCCATTGAATCACAAACAATGAGAAAAATTCTATTAAATTTCATGAATACTATCTCCTTTTTTATTTTTGCTCTTAAATGATATTGATTATAATCATCAATTATTTTATTATTTGAAACATGAGTATAAATAGTGGTTGTTGAAATATCACTATGCCCAAGTAATTCTTGAATAGAACGTAAATCAGCACCATTTTCATACAAGTGAGTTGCAAATGTATGTCGAATAGTATGAGGCGACACTTTCTTTTTGATATTTGCATTTATACATGCTTCTTTTAGGATTTTATAAAAATACTCACTAGATATTTTATTTAAATGATTATTAAAAAACAAGTAATCATTATCTTTAAAATCTAATTTAGGGTATCTAAAATCATAAATATAACATGATAAAATTTCACATACATAGTCATTTAAAGGCAAAAGTCTTTCTTTATCCCCTTTTCCAATTACGTTTAAATATTTCATTTTTAAATTAAGTTGTGATAATTTTAAATTACACAATTCAGAAACTCTCATACCTGTTGCATATAATAGTTCTAGCATAGCTCTCGTTCTAGCATTTTTAAAATTATCCATTTCAATACTATCAAGTAATGTTTTATTTCTTCCATATTTAAAACCTGTGGAAGTCTTTTAGTATTTTTGGTAAATCAAAAGTCTCCATAAGATTTTTTTTAACAATTTCTTCTTTCATCAAAAATTTATAAAATGAGCGTAGTGAAACCATTTTTCGTGATAAAGAAGATGCTGCTAAAGATGTAAATTGTTGTAAATATTTTCTAATCATATCTTTATCAATTTGATTGATTAAAACAACTTGATTTTGTTTTTGAATATAGTTTATAAAATGTTCAAGATCTCGCATATAATTTTTTAATGTATTATCTGATACCTTTTTTTTCTATTA
>ENA-OQCS01001527-OQCS01001527.1-human-gut-metagenome-genome-assembly--contig:-NODE-1527-length-11686-cov-2.682845_pt1 | contig 11686 bp, 19 predicted proteins | sample MGYA00242757_ERZ504575 | MGnify/ENA primary metagenome ERZ504575 (study PRJEB26092, sample SAMD00036297) | human gut metagenome | host: Homo sapiens | study: EMG produced TPA metagenomics assembly of... | reverse complement strand
TAACAACTTTTCCGACCTTGCTATATCCAAGAAACATTTTTGTTGAAGCATTCATGCAACAAATCCGACAGTCAGATAGAGTAACATTATTTCCAATTTCTAAAAGAAAACCATGTGCTAAATCTATTTTCTAGTGCCTATATAAACATTTCTCCCATTTTTACACCAGCAGCGAGAAGACGCTTCTGAGAATACGGTCCTCGTCCCATCATGTTCAAAAGAAAGCTTCTAACGCTCATAATCATTCGTCCTCCATCTTTAAATTGAATTAAAATCCAAATTGCCACAATTAAGCATAGTGCAAGATGAAATGCGAAATCTGCATATTGCAGTTCACTCAAAAAAAGTAAAGGATAGCTACTGCGCCTGCTAATGAATAATTTAACATCGTCTTATTTTTGTACTTGTCAATCCACGCAGTACCTAAAATACCAACAATCCATATCGTACCAAATACGCCTAATTGAAATAGCATATCAATATAGGTATTATGTGGAGCTCCGCCATTAAGCACAACATTTAACAAACTTTTTCCAAACACTAAAACTGCCGGACGCTCCCAAATATACTTTAAGAATTCTGTCCACTTGCTGCCTCGTCCTGTCGTAAGTTCATTTAAACTTGCATGGTTTGCAGTTAGACGCTGAATTGCCACAGAAAATGCCGCAATTTTCCCGTTCAATATCATCCACACAGCGAAAACTACCAAGATCATTGAAGCACACGCTATGATGTAGTGCCGGTTTTTCAGGCTGATACATATAAACAAAATTGCAGGGATTACCAACATAAAAAGCGCCGATTTGCTACCCGTTTTTGCCGCAAAAAACGAATGGTGCCGTCATAATAACACTTTGGATTGATGTTAACTTCTTCTTTCTATAAAGGCAAAGAATTAGGATCATTGCAATTATAACATTAACACTGTAATAATTAGGATCACCATATAATCCCGCAAATCGCGTGATATTATCTCCAACCTCAGCCCCGACAAGTCTCTCGGTCTTTGAGCTCACATATGTCGTAATCTTAAATAAAGGTGAATCAATGTACATCAGCAATGATGACACGAACACTCCAGATATATAACATAGAAACATTGATGCATAACTACCATACAATTTCCGCTTTCTAATGGCAACAACCATGAGAAGGCCGAACGTAAGTTTAAGAGTTGCACTAATACTTAATCCGCCATTAAATATCTGACATATAATTAGATAAAAGGAAAAAAATATGATACCAGCATCTGTTTTAGTTGCTTGCATGTCCGATTTCCAAAATGCACAAACTACCCATATCAATTGAGCAAAGGTAAATAGTGATGCTTGACCAGGTGCAAGTTTAAATATCGTTGCCATCGGAAGGATGAAAAGCATAACGCTAAAGCTGAAATCCAGTGGAAATTGTACGCACACAAAAGAGCACAACAAAAAAGCAGTAACAGTAAATAATGCACTGTTCGTTCCCAGAAAAATCAACATTCCTATTATCGCACAAGTAAATATCAGTAATTGATTTTCCTTTTGTTCTTTATTTGTAGTATTATTGAGTAGCTCTTTTGTCATATTATCATTTCCCACTTCTTCATCGTTGCCTCTGTCGAGAACTTTTCCAAGGTGTATTTCGTGTTCTCACTAAATTGTTTTCGTTTGCTGTCATTATCGATCATGCTCTGAATTGTGCTAATCATTGACTCCTTATCCTCCGGTATTACAAATCCATCAATACCATCAAATATGATGTCAGATGGTCCTGTTTGACAGTCAAATGCTATGCAAGGCAGTTTTCGCGCCATCGCCTCAATAAGAACCATTGGGAATCCTTCATATCTTGATGTCATTACAAGAAACGAATAGTCAGCATACAAATCATACATATTAGTTACATTGCCCCTAAAGAAAAGTCGTGGAACATTTATTTCATCTTTCTTTCTTAAAAGGGCTTCTTCTAACTCGCCCGTTCCATAAATATCCCACGACCATGAAGGATTGCTATCAAGAACCTTTTTGGCAATTTCTATCATTAATTCATAGTTTTTGGCATAGGTCAACCTACCCACACTAACGATTCTGTGCGAGGCAATATCGTACTGTATATCTTTCGATCCACGAACCAATTCATCATCTATTATGTTGGGAATTGCTAGTATTTTAGCTTTCACCTTCGTTCCTTTTTTATAATTATCAATATCCTTTTCTGTCAGTGTTACAAGATAATTCGAAAATTTAGCAGCAAAATTTCTCGACTCTCGTTCAAACTTAGCATCATAGACACATGTATAATTAGAATGATCACAACATATCACTTTTGCGCCCGCTATGCGTGCTGCAATGATTCCTCCAACGAAATTTAGTGTACCGCACACAATGACTGTTTCAATATCATTTTGTTTTAGATATCTTGCCATATATGGAATCATTTTAAAGATACCGTATGTCATTCTTGTTGGTTTATTAAATACAGAGTCTATAGAAATTCTTTTATCAACCTCATATCCAATGTTTTCGACATCCTGATCATAGCAAAGAATCTTCACACTATATTTATTACAAAGATGATTTGCTAAAATCGATACTGCCCTGCCGGTTCCTCCGACTCCGTTCAAGCTTCCTAACATTATACAGACTTTTTTCATCTTATCCTCCCACAAGAAACCGACAGGGATTAATTTACAGTCTCCAGTAACGCATGCCGGATTTATTCAGATCCTGCACTGTGTAAAGTCCCTTAACATCCAGCAATACTTTTTCATCGTCAGGGCTTTCCTTATACAGCTTCTTAATATCATCGAGCTGAGGGCCTTAAACTCCTTATGAGCAACAGCCACAATCACGCAATCAGCATCCTTTGCATCTTCCATACCATGGAGCTGTACACCGTATTCCCGCATAGCATCGCGTTCGCTAGCCCACGGATCAACTACAACCGGATTGATGCCGTAGGTCTTCAGCTGCTTGATGATGTCATTCACCTTGCTATTGCGCGTGTCAGGGCAGTTCTCTTTAAAGGTCAATCCCAAAATCACGACCTTAGATTTTTTCGGAGCCTGACCTGCTTCAATCATCTGCTTAATAGCAGCATCCGCTACATATGCACCCATGCTGTCGTTACAATTCGGCCATTCAGGATAATCTGGCTGTGATACCCCAACTTCTCGGCCTCATAAGTAAAGTAGTACGGATCCACGCCAATGCAGTGACCGCCTACCAGACCAGGACGGAATCCCAGTGCATTCCACTTGGTGTTCATACCATCAACAACTTCGTTGGTGTCAATCTCCATTCGATCAAACACCATTGCCAGCTCATTCATAAATGCAATGTTGATATCACGCTGACTGTTCTCCACGACTTGACTGCCTCAGCCGTTTTAATATTCGAGACCGGATAGGTACCGACTTCAATCACCAGATCATAGACTTCTTGATTTCTTCACAGGATTCAGCATCCATACCGGAGACAATCTTGCGGATATTTTCCAAACGATGTACTTATCGCCCGGATTAATACGTTCCGGAGAATAGCCCACCTTAAAGTCCTCCCCGCACTTCAAGCCTGATTCCTTCTCCAGAATCGGAATGCAAACATCTTCCGTGCAACCAGGATAAACAGTGGACTCGTAAACAACAATAGCTCCCTTAGTCAGGTTACGCCCCACAATCTCAGATGCACCAATAACCGGAGTCAGATCAGGCGTGTGGTCAGTGTTCACAGGCGTGGGAACAGCCACGATGATAAACTTTGCCTCCTGAAGTCGCTTTTCGTCGTCTGTAAAGTCAACAGAGGTCACCTTAATGGCTTCATTTCCAACCTCTTTGGTCGGGTCAATGCCCTGTTTGTACAGATTGATTTTCTCGCTATTCAGATCAAATCCGATAACATTTACTTTTTTTGCGAAAGCAACAGCAATCGCATGCCGACATAGCCCAGACCAACCAATGCGATTTTCTCCTGCTTGGAGACAATTTTTTCATACAGAGACATTTTTCTTTCCTCCATTTTATTGTTCAATACTTCTTTTAGAAATTTCTTTATATGAGAAATACTGCATACCTTTTTCCTTCGCAACAGATAACATTCTCCGGTATTGCTCTGGATTACTAAAAAGGGATTCTATCGCCTCCTTTAGTGATTCTTTGGTCACATCCTTTAAGAATAACGCATTTCCACCTATATCCACATGGTGAAATCCCTCTATATCCCTAAAGATGCAGGGAACCCCTAATGCTACTGCCTGCTCCCACATGACAGAATGTAATCCTGGAAACACAACCAAATCGCTTGCATTCATTAACTTATATGTTTCTTCAACATTTTTCCAGCCAACAAAATCAATCTTATTTGATTGACACAACAGATCGAACTTCTCCTTAAGCTGTCATCGATGCTGCCGAAGACCACTAGTTTAATACTGTCGTTCTTACACCCTATAATGGCTTCCATTAGATCAAGTGTTTCTGGGCGAAATGCATTAATCTTTCCACCAGTTACCACAAGAAAATCTTCTGCGTTTATACTATACTTCTTCCGAGTTGCCTCTCTCTCTCCCGGGGCCTGTGCTATGCCAACCAACTCATCATCGGCTCCCATAACTAGAAGTTCACATTTTTCGGAGGAATCTTATATAATTCCTTTAGAAAATCCACTCTCGCTGGAAGAACGCCATAAAATCTTGTAACATAGGTTCAATCTGTCTAACGCAGAAGCGCCATAATCCCTTATGCAATATATTCTTTGAGAGCCAGCCATGCGCCCCATTTGAATAATCAACATGGTTATCAACATAAGTCCTTACACTGTTGTGCTTTTTCACATATTTTGCCAAATTACAAATATCAATGAACTGACAATCGTGAATGAACAGAATATCTGGTTCCTCTTTTTCAACATTCTCATATAACTGGGATATCTTTTAAGTCTATTATTTATATCACCGTTCAATATTGGAATGCGGATTATCTTTACACCATCAGCATTCACATAATTCGACTTTTCAGTCTTTTGGAGCTTTCCATTTTTATCCCATATCCACTGTGACGCAATCACTGTAACTTTATAACCAAGTTTTCTATGATACTTTGAGATAACATTTTCCTGATAACTTAGTCCATCTGTCATCGGGCCACAAAGACATATATGTACTATCTTCATATTACTCCTTTGGTTGAAACATTTCCTTATATTCAACAACATTATCTCTGACACACTGAGAGCGCATCAAATCCTCCAATTTATCCCACAATTGATACTTTTCAATCTCCCAGCTATGCCCCCAAATCATTATCGAGGCATATTCGTTATTTTGTTCATTTTCGATCAATTTTGAAATCACATCAAAGTATTCATCCTTACAATGAAGCAGTACATACATTGCTTGTTTAATGCATCTGTTTCTAATAGCGTTTACAAATAAAGACTTGTTTCCTCTTGGGTAAAAGTGAATCGCAGGTTTTAGGATGCCCCCACTGTATGTAAAATTCATTGTATCGGCAGATCGCACCGTTTTGTAATGCTATATACGATATCTAATATCGCAGAATCGTATTTGCCACCTGGCAAGCAAAAATCTAAAACCTCATGCCCCAATACATTCTCGATGTACATTTTGTTGTGAAGGACCTCTGGATCTACCTCTTCAATCGGTATATCTGTAAGATATGTATGGTTTTCAGTGTGTCCCCCAAATCCAACATATTTTGATTCTGCTTCTCGCATTATTTGAGGCGTCAGCACATCTCTTCCTTCTCGATTCCTTGTTGGAACAAAAAACATTCCCGGTATCTCATACTTCTCATGTAGTTCAAAAAGCTTACGGTCTTCTAATGCCCCATCATCCCAGCTAAACGCAATTTTCATAGAACACCTCTATACAAACCTATATATTCTTTAATTGCACGTTTCTTATCAAGGTCATAGTCGGCAGGAATCACCACTTTTAATCTTTCGCTTTCTCTTACAGCGTGTGCAACCGCCTCAACATCGCCTCGCCTAACAGAAATCCCACCAAACATCTCTGCGCTTTCTGTACTTCCACCTACAGCATACGTTATCACTGGTGTACCACAAGATGCCGCTTCTAGATTTACTGTTGGGTATGTATCACAATAAGTCAGATTCAAATAAATATCCGCAGTGTTATATAGCTCAACCATTTCGTTAACATCCTGCGTTCTCTGGATATGTAAAATAGACTCTGGCAATTCTTTTTCTTGGGTGTTTGTCATTCCGCCTACAAGTATTATTTTATAATTTTCACCTAACAAATCTGCTAGTCGTTCGAAATCACTTAGCCCTTTCAAGTCATTCCAAACCGTTGCAACGGACAACAGTATTTTTTTTCTTTGAAGCCTTAAATCCGACCTAAGATGTGTACTAACTTTATGAAATTTTCCTGTATCGATTCCGTTATTTATCACTTTGACTGGATATTCATTTAAAAAAGAATCCTCCACAAGTTCTGCCAGCCATTTCGATGGCGTGACAATTGTGAGGTTAGTAACACCACAAAAGATATTCCTTTTCCTCTCCCAATTTCTCTTCGACCTATCAACATATGATTTAGGATAAACTTTCATTTGTGGGCAATTCTCACATCCATTTTTCCACTTCGAGCATCCAACTGCATCGCAATACGCTGAATGTCCTGTAAAAGGCCAAACATCATGAAGTCCATACAACCGGCTTATTTAGTTGTTTCAAACATGAAAATAGTAGATCAATGTTAATGTAATATCCGTGAAGGTTGTGCAAATGAATGATGTCCGGATCGAACTGATATATCCAATGAATAAACTTCCTTGTTGCTCTCATGCTCCCAAATCCAGTTGCATCAAAAGCTCTGGTTATTAGGCCGTGGATTTTCAAATCAATATCATTTCCTATTCTAACAGCGTATTTACTATATTGCGCTGGTACGATATCTGCATTTCGACCAAATGCAATCTTCACCTCATTTCCATTCGATTCCAATGCAGCCGCAATATCTGTGCAAATTCGCCCCGTACTACCAGTTCCGCATTCCTCATTTATCATCAAGATTCTCATTGTTACCCCACTAAGTATTTGGCCACTTCATATGCCCATCTATACAGCCAATAGCCCTTGCTCATACCATATTTTTTATAGATGCCGTAGGTTATACCTACACGTCTCTTTACTTCACTCAAGCTCTTCTTAGTACTCTGCCGCCGTCGCCAAATGCAAAGTTGCTGACAATCTTATCAATAGTTATAATCTTCTTTCCTGCCTGACGGACTGCCGTAATATAATCGAAATCGTCGTACATTGATTCCATCGCATATGGGAACTGAAGAAGAATCTCGCGTCTGCTGAACATGCCCGGATGACACCATCCACTAGTCGTCCACAGCTTTCCGATATGGGCGTGCTTAATCATGTCTCCCGTCTTCTTCTTGATTCGTATACTGCCCCAGGCAGCATCGTACTTCTCTTTTTTGTAGAGATCTACATGGTCTCAACAGCATCCAACTCGTACCAGTCGTCAGCATTGATCTGCCCAACTAATTCACCGTGCGCCATTCGTGCGCCCTTGTTTAATCCATCGTACATTCCTTTATCCGGTTCACTAACAATAATAAGTTTTCTACCCGGAGCAACATCAAACGCTTTCTGGTATTTTCTCGCAACCTCAACGGTCTTATCTTTTGATGCACCATCGATGACAATATATTCAATATCATCATAGGTTTGATTCAGCACAGATTCCATTGTTTTTGCTATCGTTGCCTCAGCATTAAAAGCAACCGTCAAGATAGTCACTAGCATTCTATCGTTCCTCTCCGCATATCAAAGATTACAGCCCAGACTCATTCTCCAAGAGTCTGAGCCGTTTTTCCTTATAAAGCTCTACTAATCGTCCTCAGCAATGTGAATCACACTGCTGCTATGTCCTGTTGAACTGGTGCATTGGGTCTCCACTACGCTCTAAATTGCACCATTTAATGTCCCTTCGCTATGGAAAGACCTTTGTTTATTCCTGATGTCACATTCTCGAAAAATCATTGTAGTATCAACGCTTTTCAGCGTTTTCTGTGTTTATATCATCTCGGTGTACTCTGGCATAAACTCAACCTACCGTAACAAGCATCTGTAAGCCTCATTTTCGGCTCTTAGCCCCGCAACAGTAACCGCTTCATTTATTCCAGACTCCACAAAATCCAGAAATATGCCGTAGTATCAATACTTTTCAGCGTTTTGCTCATCTTTTCCGCTTCGGTGTACTCTGGTATAAACATTTCTTTACCGTAGCGTCCTTATGAGTAGCACATTCTTGTCTTCAAGACCGATTTCAGTCTCAGATGATACTTCATCGTCCTGCGAGACCCGCAGAATGATATTGTCATTGAAAGACCTATGTTTATGCCTGATGCCGCATCAGGTGGATTTCCGCTCGATTTTTGTCTATATTGCCACAAAATCAACCATATCGTCATCACTTTTTGCCACTCATGCAGTCGTCTGCCCCTCGGAAACACCCTCTGTGGACTCTGGCATAAACAGGATCTTCACCGTTGCGAACATGATCTTGAGATCCTCGACAATGCTTGGATGTGCTATGTACATCAAGTCCATAACCAGCTTGTCGTAGGGGGTCGTGTTGTACTTGCCGTAAATCTGCGCGTAGCCGGTCAGACCAGCTTTTGCCTGCAAGCGCAGGGAGAACTCCGGCATTTCCTCACAGTACTGGGCAGCAATTTCAGGGCGTTCGGGGCGGGGACCCACAATACTAAGCTCACCTTTCAGAATGTTGACAAGCTGCGGCAACTCATCTATGCGGCAAGCGCGAATCACCTTGCCGACAGGCGTGATGCGGTCATCATGGTCGCCGCTGGACAAACGGCTACGCCGTCCTTTTCCGCATCTACGCGCATACTGCGGAATTTCAGGATGCCGAACTCCTTGCCATCTTGGTCAAGCGAATCTGCTTATAAAACACCGGACCATGATCGGTCGCCTTGATGCAATCGCCGTGACAAGGAAAATCGGGCTGAGAACGACCAGCGCAACAGCAGAAATCACGATGTCAAGCAGACGCTTAATGAACAAATACTCCGGTTGCGGATGGTAACGCCCCACCTTCAGCATAGGCAGGTGGAACATGTGCATCGGATACGCGCCAGACATAATGGTGTCGCCAATGCGGGGGATAACGAAGGTTCCGATATTGTTTTCCACGCAGTACTTCAGAATTACATTGCGGTCATGGCTATGTATGCCGCTCATAAACACCGTGCTGACGCCGTCCAGCATGGCAAGGTTCGCAATGCATTCATCTGCCGTGGCGGTAAGCACAACCTTGTACTTATCGTCCAGCCCATACTTGCCAATCAGTTTTTCCATACCTTGGCGGATGTCGTAAATCACAGCCGTTGCCTGCGGCGGGAAAATCTTGAAATACGCGTGGTGCGCGTTATATGCCCAGACGGCTGCCAAAATCACCTGCCCGATCAGCGCCGCAACGCCCGGCAAAATGTTGGCAGGTGCTTGCTCAGTAGCCAAATCACGATGTACATAATGAAATCGCTGACCGCTACTGCCAAGAACTGTGCGTAGACGATCTCGGAAATGCGCTGCATGGACATCAACAAGGCATCGTATACGCGCCCAAAGATGATGAACAGCACAAAGAACAGCGCCACCATCAAATAATCGCCCTTTGCATAAAATGGCGACGCAATGTGCTTTGCATAGCACAAATACCAGCACAGTGCAAACGGAACAGTCATCAAAACCGCATCCAGTGCTTTTATGATCCGCAAAATCAAATCGTGCTTAAACCTTGTCATGATTTCTCCTTAAACCTTACCCTACTTTTTCTGCCGGTTCCTCGCCCAACAGCTTCCGCAACTTATCTATTTTGTCTGCATTCAGTTTCGGTGACTGCTTGCGCAGCAACACCTTTTGCTCATAGAGCCAGCGCCCCAGCCAGATACCGTCATCTGTTTTGTATTTAGCAGGAATCAATAGGTTGCCATGTTCCTGCAGATAATCCTGTGCAAGTTCATACCGATGCTGCCACGGGTCAGGCTTCTCCCATTGCATACCGATTTTATCCAGCAACGCCACGCGCTCTGGCGTGAGCTTGCAGTTGCTCTTGCCCGGATTGTTGCGTGCATACTGCTGGCGCGCCACCCACTTGCCGAGGGCAATGCCATCCGCCGTGGTATAGGCGATGGGGACATTCAAACTTCCGTATTCCTCAAAATACCGCTTGGCTGCCGCATAAGCTTCACTCCACTGGAAGTCATAATTATTCTGTTTCCACCGGATTCCGATGTCTTCCAGCCGCGCGGCTTTTCCTGTTGCAGCGTGCCATTTGCATAGGTTTGCTTCTGATTTCTTACCCAAACACCCAGACGCAAGCCGTTTTTGGTTGTGTAGGACACAGGCATGACCAGATTGCCGTGTTCGGCGAAATATTGGGCAGCTGCTGCAAAGCCGCGCTCCCACTTTTCGCTGAAGGCGTCCCACACCATGCCGATGTTTTCGAGTTCCTCTATCTTGTCATCGTCGAGTTTTCCCGCAGCCTTTTCGGCGCGTCGGTTGCACACCCAGGTTCCCAAGAGGAAGCCATCATCCGTCACCCAGCCCACGGGCACCAGCAGGTCACCGTGTTTGGCATAATACTGCTCTGCCGCCGCCAGCCCACGCGTCCACGCAAGGTCGTTGTAACTATCCCAGCGCATACCGATACTGTCCAGTCGCTCGATTTGCTGCTCGGTCAGGCTGCCCGTGCATTTGCCGCTGCGAATCTGCCGCTGCATTTGCAGCCATGCGCCAAGGCTCAGCCCCATCGGCGTTTTGTAGCGTCTGGGGATGTCCAGATTGCCGTTTTCGGCGTAGTAGATGCTTGCCTCGGAGAAGTAATGATCCCACGTTGAGGACAGGCTGCTTTGCAGCTGCTCAAACAGAACGCGACAGTCATGCACCTGCTCCACGACCTCAAAGTGGTCGGTGACAACCTTGTCGCACTCGCGTTGGCGTACAGGCGCTGCACGGCGGCGGTCATTTCGTCCTGCAAGCCGCTGATGCTGGACAGTCCCTCGAAGTTGTTGACCACATCCAAAATCAGCGTGTGGCACTGTCCCCTGCCGTCAGCGCGCCCGATCTGCTGCTTGTAGATGATGGGTGAAACGGTCGGGCGGAACAGAATCACACCCGAAATGCCCGCAACGTGTACGCCCTCGTTGAGCATATCAATGCAGAACAGCAGCTTGAGGTGGTCGCTGTTGTCCGCCTTAAAGTCAGCAAAGGCTTTGTCGGTGGATGGGTCCTCGGACAAAGCCCGATAGACCGTCGGCGCGGGGTCAATGGCGGCAAACCACTGCGGCACATGGGAAATCATCTCGTCCATGTGTTCCTTGCCGGAGCAAAACACGATGTACTTGCCGCTTCTGTTGGTGATGTGGCAGGCGAAAACTTTATCCAGTCCGTCCGCCTGCTCCAGGGCGCGCTTTAGGCGTCCAGATATTTCTGGTTCACGTCCTGAATACCGGGGCTGCGCAGATTATTCACACGATTTTGATACCGCGCTAAATCTTGCTGATACTTGAACACGGTGGTTACATACTTCGGGGTAGCAAAATACCCCGGACGATGGCTTCGCTAGGGACATTTCGGAAGCAACATGACCGTCAAACAATTCCTCGGCCATATCGCGGTTG
>ENA-OQCS01001526-OQCS01001526.1-human-gut-metagenome-genome-assembly--contig:-NODE-1526-length-11693-cov-2.214767_pt1 | contig 11693 bp, 14 predicted proteins | sample MGYA00242757_ERZ504575 | MGnify/ENA primary metagenome ERZ504575 (study PRJEB26092, sample SAMD00036297) | human gut metagenome | host: Homo sapiens | study: EMG produced TPA metagenomics assembly of... | reverse complement strand
GTAGCATAATGGCTTTCCCACATAGCCTTGAAGCGGTCGCTCTTAATGCGGCTTTCCAGATCCTTAAAATCATTGTGGCTCATCAGTTCCTTGCTGCAAACATCCAGCGGCAGGAAGATTTGCTCCTTCCAAGGAGCGCGGTAAGCCTTTTTAGCGGTTTCCGGATCAATCCAAACGTTGAATTCGGAGGTCGGCATTACGTTGCCTTCGCAGAAGAAAGCGCCTGCCATATAAACAACGCGTTTAGCCAGCGGAGCAATTTCCGGAGCCTTGTCCAAAGCAGCTGCCAGATTAGCACCGCTGCCGATAGCAACGATGGTTACTTCGCCAGGATGCTTTTTGATAGTATCAATGATGAAATCAGCAGCATGTTCCTTTTGCGGGTTCATAACAGGCTCATCATTATAATTCTTGCGGTATTCAGCCTGCCAGGATGCCGGCTGAGGATAGCCTGCAGCACCCAGATGGGAGTCATGGCCACGGCCGTAAATGCGTTTTTCTTCCTTCATGTTAGCGAAACGGTCCTTGCGGACGGTTTCATTAACGCCCATATATACAGGGATATCGGTGCGGCCGATGCCCTCCAGCTGACGGATAGCGGAAGCGGTACCGGTTTCAACCCAGGTATTGCCTATAACGATGGTAACACCCTTCAGGTCCATTTTGGGAGATTCGGCAAGCATCATCATAGCGATGCCGTCATCAAACAAATCTACCATATCTGCGTCCAGAATAACCTTTTCGCGTGCTGCAGCCTCAGCAGACAGCGGAGCAGTCATAGCGCCAACGCCCATGCACATGGAAAGCAGCAGGCAACCACATAAGCTGGTTAATTTTTTCATTTTCATATTCATTACCTCCTAAAATCTCTAATTCTATAAATTTCCGCACAGAATGCAGATTTTACCTTAATCAATCTCCTCCAGATAAACACTGCCGTCCATAACCTTCGCCCGAATCGCAAACTTGCGCAGGCTGCCGGTGTCGTCCCTGAAGCAGATACCGTTCTTGATAACAGTTTCATAGTCAAGCTCAGGATCAGTTTCAAAGCTTTCCAGATGCAGCACCAGCTTTTCTTCCGGTTTCAGCAGTCCTTTGCTGTAGATAACTCTGCTGCTGTCACCCTGCAAATCCAGCACTTCAAAGCTCGCCAGAGAAGTATTACTGCTAAACAACACTTCTGCTCCCTGGGAGGGATTATCCACATAAACATGCTCATATGCGGAAAGATCTACCCTATTATCCTGCAGCTCATGCAAGCCCATACAGTTAAGATGCTGCATTACCAGTCCCTTAAAGCCACGGCTGCTGTATTCCGCAAGCGGTAAAAGCTCGAGCTTTGGGCACCAAGGTCAATATTCATCATATCGTCAAAGTGCATGGAGGTTTTTGGGTAACAAAGGTATCATTTAAATCTAAATATTTTCGGTAAACATTACATCTGCCATCCTCAACCTTTGTATAGAAGGTTTGTCCCTGACGCAAACTGCCGTCCCGCAGCAAATCCTTCATTTCCAGCATCCATTCCATATCGTTATCGTCGATACAGGTGCGCTTGCTCAGCATATCTTGAGGAAGCAGACGCAGTCGGCTGCGCGACCAGCCCTCGTCAACAAATTTTATCTTACCATCAACAAAGGTATAGACAGCATATATATCCCGGCCATAATAGCCCTTGCCTCAGGATAATCAATCAGACCAAAAATCAGCTCCGGCACCTTATCATTATTGATATCCTGCAGCGTATAGCCGACACTGCTTACGCCCTGACCAGGATCATTATGACCCTCCAGCTCCTCAAAGCCTATCAATCCCTGCGCCGGCAGTCCGGCAGTATTACCCGTGGTCAAATAATCGCAGACACCCTCCACAATTTTCATATATTCCTGCTCGTAGGCAGGCATAGCAGCGGCTTCTGCCTTAGGCATAGCGAGCAGCGAGTCTGCTTTTTTGTCGGAGCTGTCACTGCCCAGGAGCATTGTCAACCCGGTAAGCAGTAATGCACCCAGCAAAATCTTTTTCCAGCTTTCTTTCAGCATATCAATCCCTCCGCTTCCTGTTGCCTGCTTTGCAGCTGATTGTTTACACCTATAGTCTAGCCTAAAAAAAGCAAAAGCGCCCCACCCGAAAGGGTGATTTCGGGTAGGAGAAGGGGGATTTTGAGGATTTTGAGGGAGTTTTTTGAGATTTTAGGTTATATTTCCGCTAAACTTCCGACGTGCTTGCGCAAAAAATACGAAAACCCCGTATTTCACCGGGTTCGGTAAATCACGAGGTTTGATTTTAATTATTCTCTTTCGTATCAGATCAGACTTGTTCTGCCTTTAATTCTTCTATTTTCTCTATTGGCAATGTAGTAGCTTGGCGATATCCTGCACAGAAAGGCCCATACTTATAAGACGCTTGGCAGTAGCAATGTTTGCTTTTGCTTCGCCCTCACGCCTTTCATCTAATAGACGTGCTTCCATTAGCATATATTCTCGCCTCACTTTCGTATCAAGCTTCAGATAGCTGATTCATCGTCAATCTGCTTGGTGAAATCGCTATTTACAATGTGGTTGTTTACATAATCATAAAAGCTTTTGATATCCTTGGAAATATCGCCATGCGTACCCTTAGTATTCAACAGCATGGTGGTTGCTTCATCTTGAAGCTCCAGCTCCAGATTTTCAAGGCAACGCTTTTTAAAGGTGTAGACATAATTACCCTTTGCAAAGAAATCAAACACACAGATAAAAATCACATAGGTCGGTGGCAGCAAATCATATTCCTGTCCCTGCTGCAACAAATCAATATCAAGCAGCGCCTGATAATAGCGTGAACGCTTGGGCAGGACAAAGGCTTTGGTGTGGGAATTTTTATTATTCTTTACCTGCATTTCCAAATTGTAATGCGTGTTTTTGTCATCCTCCACTATTATATCCAGACGGATGCCACGGCTTGTGTAGTCGGTTCAAGCGATTTTTCGGCTTCAAGGTAGTTGATATCGGCAATCTTAATCTGCAGTAATTTCTCCAACAGATGGATGCAGATGCGCTTGCGCGACATTACCTTCTTGAAGATGAAGTCGCTTTGGATTGTCAGATTCTCAAATTTTTTTTGCCAGGTCTTGCATAAGATCTCTCTTTTCATTTTAGCACAGATGCAATAAAAATACATAAGCAGTTATCAAGGCGCTAAAAAACAAAAAAGAGCAGTACGCTGACGATTAGAAATCGTCAGTATGTACTACTCTTAGAATGTACATGTAAATGGCCTTGCTTAAGCTTCTGCAGATAAGGTGTATCTGCAGGATATACTGCTTATTTAATTGTCCGCAGGTAAATCAGCCCGAAGCGAAATTTAGTTACAGTTTTCAAGAACTTAATTTAAGTTTACTTGAATTTGAGGTGGATGTCAAGAGAGAACACGGCTTGTGCCTGCCCCTCAGGTAAGGTGCCGAACGTAGTGAGCGGAAAGGAGCTACGAGCAGACGGAAGGGTTGTGTAAGCTATGACTTTGGGAAGAAAGGTAATCCTCTCCTTGGGGAAAGGTGGCATCGCGTAGCATGACGAAGAGGGGTCCATCATACATATGCTATTAGTAAGTTTATAAACAACAATCCCCTCTCAGTCGCCCCACCACCCAAACGCAAAAAGAACCGCCTTGCGGCGGTTCTCTGCCGACAGCGCTGACGCTGCCAATTTTAGGAAGTTTTTGTATGAAGGTTTATTAGAAAGTGAAGGTTACGTCAGTCCACAGACGACGGTCTTTTACAGTGTCATCTTCTGTTTTTTGCATATAGATATCCTTGGTCTCATAGTAAGCTACGTTACCAACGATGTTCTTAGCAAGGTGTAGTTGGCGCCTACGCCATAACCCTTAAAGCCTACTCCCTTGAAGGTATTGGCATCAGTGGTGTGTGCCAGATAGGTAGCAACGCCTTGGTTATAGTATTTAGCCCACAGGCCCCAGCTGCCAACTTCTGCAGCCTTAGCACCCTTGTAATCCAAACCGATTACATAGCCGTCTTTCTCCCAATCCTCATCACATTTATAGCCGTGATCGTTAGAAAGGTCACCCTTCAGATACATTGCAGATAAGCCTACATGACCAACAGCATATTGGGCACCTACGTACCAAACCTTATTATCATAAAGATAATCATCTTCATCTACGATATCATTAACATGAATATAGCCGGCAGACAAATCAAGCCTTTAGCAATAGGTGCTGTTACATCAACACCCCAATAGTTGCCGCCATTAGCATTCCAGCCATATACATGAGTATCTTCGGCAAACTTACCTGCATAACCGGTGATTTTAACATCTTTACCATAAGCTACTTCAACACCGTCTGCGCGGGTATCATAGAAGTTGCCGTCTGCCAGTACCAGGTTATAACGGCCGGCGCGAACAGCCATGCCACCCAGCTTGCCATCTACATAAGCGCGTTGGAAATCGGTTTTTTCGTTACCTGCATTATCGCTCAAATCCTGAGTGTTCTGCAGCATGCCGGTGTAGGTCCAGTCATCATTAATCATGCCGTTAATCCAGATACGGGAACGGATATCAGTCTCATAACCAGCTTGCTCGTAATCTGTTCTAGGACTCATAGGCTTTTGGTCAACATAACGGAAGCGAACTTCACCGGTTACCTTTACATTATCAGCCTTTTTCTCCAGGTTAGCTACGCGCACGCCCAAGTTATCCAGCTCGTCAGCAAATTCAGCTGCCAGTCTTTCTACGCTAGCGCCTTTAGCCATTGCTTTAGCGACGATTTGTGCCATTTCATAACGAGTCATCAGCTTGTCGCCGCCAAAGGTGCCGTCGCCATAGCCATCAATTACGCCTGCAGCTGCCAGCTTGTTGATGCTGTCATATGCCCAGTGGCCGGCAGGAACATCGCTGAATGGGTTAGCAGCGTAAGCAGAAGCGGTTACACCAAGAGCCATTGCCATTGCGAGTACTAAAGATTTTTCATGAGAAATTCCTCCTCTTTAAGTAAGTATTCTTTTACCTTGCGGAGGCTTGCGCTGCCTGTTGCCAAAATTTGCCTTGTTTCATTTTGGTTTTTGCATTGCTCGCTCCGTTCGGTAAAGCCGGAAAAGCAAGAAGGATTAGTTGTTTTTCCTTTGCTTCTGGCTGTAGTATATCGATTTTTTAGTAACTTGTCCCTACCCGAAATGGCAAATTCGGGTAGGATGAGGGAAAATTTTAGGAATTTTTGGGGTTTTAGGGCAGTTTTTTGTAATTTCTGTGAAATCGTCAGAAATTAGCACTCAATGCTTGACAGTGCTAACAAATAGTGGTATAACATAATCAACAAAGGAAATGAGCTACAGGAGCTGCAAGGGCAACACCCGCAAAGCACAAATCCCGCGTTGGCAAATCAAATCAATACTTGCTGCATCAACATTAAAATGACTACAACAAGCGCAATAAAATTGGAGGAATGACTTATGATGATGCCTAGTGTATTTGGTGAAAGCTTATTTGATGATTTAATGGATTTCCCGTTTGAGAAAGAGTTCTTCGGTCATCGCAATCCGTTGTACGGCAAACATGCCCAGAACGTTATGAAAACCGATATCAAGGAATCGGATACCGCTTATGAAATGGATATCGACCTGCCGGGCTTCAAAAAAGAGGACGTCAGCGCCAAACTGGAAAACGGTTATCTGACCATTACCGCCGCTAAAGGCCTCGACAAGGACGAAAAGAACGATAAAGGCGTTTATATCCGCCGTGAACGTTACAGCGGTCAATGTGCAAGAACCTTCTATGTCGGTGAAGCAGTTACCCAGGAGGATATCAAGGCTAAATTCGAAGACGGTATCCTGAAGGTTACTATTCCTAAGGTTGAGCCTAAAAAAGTCGAAGACAAAAAATATATTGCCATTGAAGGCTAATACATAAAAACCACATCATCCTTTCAAAATGAAACAGCCGCCGGAGCACAAGCTTCGGCGGCCGTTTTGTTGTTATGTTAAATTAAATGTTGTTTCTCGGAACCAGGTCTTCGGACTTCAGAGTGCCTTCCTTCGCGCGCTCTGCAAATTCGGCAGTTGCGGTAAAGAGAACGTCACTGGAGCTGTTGAGCGCAGTTTCGCAAGCATCCTCCAGTACGGAGATGATAAAGCCAACACCAACAACCTGCATAGCGATATCATTGCTGATGCCGAAGGAAGCGCAGGCAACCGGAATCAGCATCAGAGAGCCGCCGGCAACACCGGAAGCACCGCAGGCACCAACGGTAGAAACGATGCACAGCAAGAGAGCTGTCGGCATATCAACATGAATACAGAGTATTGGCAGCAGCAAGTGCCAGTACGGAAATGGTGATGGAAGCACCGGCCATGTTGATGGTTGCGCCTAACGGAATGGAAATTGCGTAGGTATCAGGATTCAGGCCCAAACGTTTTGCACAGAGCCATGTTAACCGGAATGTTAGCAGCGGAGCTGCGGGTAAAGAAAGCATACACGCCGGATTCGCGGATGGTTGCCCAAACCAGCGGATACGGATTGCGGCGGATGTTGAAGTAAACAATCAACGGGTTCATAACCAGCGCTACCAGGAAGTAGGAGCTGATGAGCACTGCCAGCAGATGTATATAGCTGGAAATTGCGGACAGACCGCTGTCGCTGATGGAGGTTGCCACCAGGCCCATAATGCCCAGAGGAGCGAAATGGATAACCCATTTAACAACCAGGGTGATTGCCTTTGCAACATCATCCAGAGCATTTTTAGTAGTTTCGTTGGCAGCCATATTCATAGCAATACCGAATACTACAGCCCATGCCAGAATGCCGATGTAGTTGGCATGCAGCAAAGCAGCAATCGGGTTATCTACAACACTCAGAATCAGGTTATGCAGAACCTCAACAATGCCGCTGGGCGGGTTGAGCTTAGCATCCGCAACCTGCAGGTGCAGAGTGGTAGGTGCCAGGAAGGACAGGCTTACACCAACTAAAGATGCAAAGAAGGTGCCGATAACATATAAGCCGATAATAGGTTCATATTTGCTTCGCCGCCGCTTTTCTTTTTGGCCATAGCGTTCATAACCAAGAAGAAAACCAGCACCGGAGCAACGCCCTTTAATGCTTTTACAAACAGGTCACCGAAGATAGTAACAACAGGTACCACTTTCGGTACATAAAGTGCCAGCAGAATGCCGATGACAAGACCAACGGCAATTTGCTTGATGAGTGCTACTTCATTGATAATCGCAGCAAATTTTCTAAACATAATGAATTCCCCCTAATTTATACTCCCGTATACAACGATGTTCATAGTATATAACATAAGTTAAACAATGTCAAGTCTACAATGAGTATTGTGTTTGCAGAGTAGACACCGAATTTATCCGTACTCATAATAGGGACTATTACCCTTAAAATATAAGTAAGTGTTAAGCTTGTTACAAAAGTACGCAGGCCGAAAAAAATTTTTGCGTACTATTGTGTAATGAGAGAATATCTTTACCGGCAGTTGACATGCATATGATTATAAACTATGCTATAAATATAAAAATTTTACTCTGTTTCTGCTTTTTGACAGCAGAATTTAATGGAAAGGAGCTGCTTACATGTCGGTAAGAGCTGATTTACATATACATACTACGGCCTCGGACGGCACCTGGACACCAGCGGAGCTGATTGCGGAAGCGCAAAAGCAACAGCTGGGGCTGATTGCCGTAACGGACCATGACAGCGTAGCCAACGTTGCAGAAGCGATGACGTTGGCAGCGGCAGCAGGCATTACGCTGCTGCCGGCGGCGGAAATCTGCTCCACCAAGGAGGATTTGTCGTTTCATATTCTTGGCTATGGCATTGATATCCATAATAAACAGCTGCTGGAATTAATACAGCATAACGAAGCACTGCTGGAGCAGAAGGATGTGGACAGCATTCATCTGCTGGCACGCGACGGCTGGCCTGTCGATGAAGCGGAGTTCGCCCGTTATACCTATGACAGACACCGCGGCGGCTGGCGTGCCTCGCCTATTTGATTGACAAGGGACTGTGCACAGGCGTGAGCGATTTCTTTCAGCGCATCTTTACGCCGGAGCATGACCTGGGCTTTCCGGAATTTCCTGCCATCAGCGAGGTAATCACAGCAATTCACGCTGCCGGCGGAGCAGCACTGTGCGCACATGCTGCCAGCGGCTTTCACGGCCCCGGCTTGGAGCGTGTGCTCGACATCCTGCGGACGGAGAAATTCGACGGCTTTGAATGCTACCACTCCAACCATTCGGAAGAAGGAACACAGCGCCTGTTGCAGCATTGCAAAAAGCACGGTCTGCTTATCAGCGGTGGCAGCGACTGCCATGGTACATTTGTGCCGGGGAGACGTTTGGGACAGCCTTTGGTCACTGCCGATATGCTGCGCTTGGACGGCCTTTTGCCGCAGGATGTAAAATAATCCGAAAAATATTTGTTAAAACACGAAAAACGTTCGACTTTTTCGTTGGACTGTGCTATGATATTACCATAAAATATAACAAACTTAACACTGACAAGAAATTCCGGCACTGAGCCTGCATTTACTTGTTGAGAAATTTTTAGGAGGCATTAAAATGCAAGAGTACAAACCGTTTAAATCCGGCAAGGTTCGTGAGATGTATGATGTTGGTGACAGCATTATTATGGTTGCCACTGACCGTATTTCCGCATTTGACCATATTCTGAAAAACATGATTGTGAAAAAAGGCACTGTGCTGACTCAGATCTCCAAATTCTGGTTCGATCTGACTAAAGACATTGTTCCTAACCATATGATTTCCGTTGATACCAAAGATATGCCCGAATTCTTCCAGAAACCCGAATTCACAGGCAACAGCATGAAATGCAAAAAGCTGAACATGCTGCCTATCGAATGCATCGTTCGCGGCTACATCACCGGCAGCGGTTGGGACAGCTACAAGAAAACCGGCGAAATCTGCGGCATTAAGCTGCCCGAAGGCCTGCAGGAATCCCAAAAGCTGGCTGAGCCTATCTTCACCCCCAGCACCAAAGCTGAAATCGGTGACCATGACGAAAACATCAGCGTAGAGCAAAGCATCGAAATCCTGGAAAAACTGTATCCGGGCCGTGGCAAAGAATATGCTCTGAAGCTGCGTGACTACACTATCGCTATCTACAAAAAATGTGCTGCTTATGCTCTGGAGCGCGGCATCATCATTGCCGATACCAAATTTGAATTTGGTCTGGACGAGAACGGCGAGGTTGTACTGGGTGACGAAATGATTACCCCGGACTGCTCCCGCTTCTGGCCGCTGGAAGGCTACAAAGTTGGCCAAGGCCAGCCATCCTATGACAAACAGTTTGTCCGCGATTGGCTGAGTGCTAACCCGGATGCAGGCTACGAGCTGCCGCAGGATGTTATCGACAAACCATCGGCAAATACATCGAAGCATATGAACTGCTGACAGGTCAAAAGTTTGACTTTTAATTCTGAAAATGCTTTAAAACTGTAACTTTTGTTGCAGTAGCAACAGGCTCAGGAAAAATTTAACGCTCTTTACAAAAAAATTGTTTACAACCATGGACATTGGTTGTATAATTTCACCATAAACAACAACGGAGTTGGAACAGCGCAAGCTGTCTGTTTCCGTTGTTGTTTTTTGTTTCTCCGATCACTGCAGATACAATACATTAGTGTAAGAGAATCCGTAAATAAAATAGTGCTTAATCGCGTAACGCATCACCACCGTAAAAACAGAGAAGGTGGTTCGTGGAAGCGGCCAATTGAGGGGACTTTTGGAAATGCTAAAAGCACAAAGCACTGACGGCTGAGGGGCCGGACAGCAGTTACGCGAAATAAAACGCCCGCGGCGAGCGGGTTTTTTTATTTTGTCAACGAAAAGTAAAATTCCGGCTGATAAAACATGTAAACTTCACTAGCAATTATCCGCATAAAAAGGTATAATAAATGTAATAAATGTACGAAAAAATTTCCTATTTAGGATAGTTGGAGGTTTCATAGTGGCAATAGACACGTCATTACCTAAGGATATAAGGATTTTGCAGGCAGCGGAAGAAGTTTTTTCGCAGCATGGCTATGAAAAGGCTACGCTCGATGAAATAATAGCCCTAGCTGACGTAGGCAAAGGAACTGTCTATAAATATTTCGGCAATAAAGAGCACCTTTTCTACAAGCTGGTTGCCGATAAAATGCACCTTTTTTAGAAAAGCTGCACCAGGCTGTCAACAGCGTAGACAGCTTTGAGGAAAAGCTCAAAAAATATTTTGAGGTAATGGTGCATTTTTACGTTGCCAACAGTACTCTGTGGCAGATTATCTGCTTTGAAATGCTCGGCGGCACCAATGGCTGCAGAGTTAATTCTGACGGTGACGGCTTTAAGGTTGTTCCCCGCTATAATTCTGTAAAATTGAGTGAGGAAACGATTGAACGCATCCTGCGCTATCACAAAATCCTGCATGATGAATATGATATTTTAGCTCAGCTGATTACTAAGGCAATGCAGGACAACCTGCTGAAGGAGGATACCGTGCCGGAGATTACCACTAAGTTTGTTTTCTTCGGTGTAGCCATGAGCATTTTTAACCAAAGCGACGATATTGCTGCCGATATGACGGACGAAGAAGCAGCAAGAATAATTACCGACCACTTTTTACGCGGCAACGCACGTTGACGCGTACTACTAAAAACAGCTGCCGCTAAGCGGCAGCTGTTTTTGCGTTTGTTACAGTTCTTCGCCTGTTATTCCTCTACATAAGCGGCAGTAATGATACCGGTATAGCATGTGTGCCAGTCCTTGTTGGCATACCATTTTTCGCACAGCTCCTTGTCGAACTTGTCCTCCGCCATGGTGTAGTGTTCTACAATTTTGCATTCCAGATGCAGGCCGCAGCCTTAATAACAGGAACGCTGACGGTCTCGCCTGCTTTCGTAGTTAAGCCTGCAGCTGCAAACTTGTCCAGATCACGGCCGGACTTGCTGCCGCACAGACCGAGTGCTTGGGCAAAGCTTCTTTTACCGGGAAGCTGACGGTAATTCCGGATTAGCGTCAATCAGCTCCTTGGTATAACGGCTTTGGCGCACCATCACAGTGAAGGTCGGCTGTCCCCACTTAAAGCCCAGCTGCCCCAGCCGATTGTCATTGTGTTCTGCTTGCCGTCAGCAGCAGTAGTAAGAAAGGCACCCTTGGACAGAGTCTTTAAAATTGCTTCGCCCTGCTCAAAGGCGTTGATTTTTTCATAGTCATAACAAAAACCTCCTCATTTGCTTTACAAGAATATTATACAGCGTTTGCGCAAGCTACTTCCACCTCAAATAAAACAACAAAAACGGATCTAAAATATACAGACACTGCGCTTTATATTCCAGCGCATCCAGGTCAGGCATTGTCGCTTCAACAATTTTAATAATTTTGTTGATGGTTGCAGAAATAATCGTACTGGAAAGCAGCTCTTTGCTAAGCAATAAGCCTTTGATTCTCTCCTTCAATGTAACCATACTCAGCTCGGTAACAGGCGGATCCGCCTTAAACGCCAACAACAGCAAATGATAAATATCCACACTGCCCTGTGCAAGCGCATAAAGCTTACGTCTGCCAATTCCCTGCACAGGTCCCTGCACAATCGCCTTGACCAGGCGCTCATAATGTGCGTAATTTCGTGCTGTCTGCTTAAAGGAAAATGCACCAGCTCCAGGCTGATAGACTGCTTTTTCTGCATTGCTGCAAG
>ENA-OQCS01001524-OQCS01001524.1-human-gut-metagenome-genome-assembly--contig:-NODE-1524-length-11708-cov-3.579484_pt1 | contig 11708 bp, 17 predicted proteins | sample MGYA00242757_ERZ504575 | MGnify/ENA primary metagenome ERZ504575 (study PRJEB26092, sample SAMD00036297) | human gut metagenome | host: Homo sapiens | study: EMG produced TPA metagenomics assembly of... | reverse complement strand
GCTTTGTGGAGTCGCCGCATGGTCTCGCCGGCACTGTCACGGCCATCAAGAACCGCTACTTTGGCGGCAACGTGGACGTGACCGGCCTCATCGTCGCGTGTGACATTCTGGAGCAGCTGCCCCAAGATCTGTCGGGGGTTATGCTCTTTGTGCCTAAGCTCATGTTCAACGCTGACGGCATGACGCTTGACGAGTATCATCGTGACGATTTACTCGCAAGCCTTACCAGTCGCGGCGCCGAGGTTCATGTGGTGTCGACCATGCCGCATGAGCTGCTCGATACCCTGGAGCACATCCTTGGCATTGTGCCTGCCGACTCTAACACTTCCACTGACCCTACCCATTAAAGGAGTGCAGATGAAACCTATCGTCGCCGTCGTCGGACGCCCCAACGTGGGCAAGTCCACGCTCGTTAACCGCCTGGCCCAGACCTCGGACGCCATCGTCCACGAGTCCCGCGGCGTCACGCGCGACCGCTCGTACCACACGGCCGATTGGAACGGCCGCGAGTTCACCATCGTCGACACGGGCGGCATCGAACCGCTCAAGAGCGATGACGTCTTCGCCACGTCCATCCGCGACCAGGCGCTCGCCGCCGCCGAGGAGGCCGCCGTCATCCTGTTTGTGGTCGACGGCCGCACCGGCGTCACCGAAGAGGACGAGTCGGTCGCCCGCATGCTCAAGCGCTCCGACAAGCCGGTCTTTCTGCTGGTAAACAAGCTCGACAACCCCGATCGCGAGAACGACAGCATCTGGGAGTTCTATTCCCTCGGCATCGGCGAGCCAACGCCGCTCTCGGCCTGCATGGTCATGGCACGGGCGACCTGCTCGACGATATCGTGGCCCTGCTTCCCGAGGAAGAGGACGAGGTCGCGATGAGTTCCCCGACGCGCTGAACGTCGCCATCATCGGCCGCCCCAATGCCGGTAAGTCGTCGCTGTTCAACCGCATCCTGGGCGCCGACCGCTCTATCGTGTCCAACATTGCCGGCACGACGCGCGACGCCATCGACACCGTCGTCGAGCGCAACGGCAAGCACTACCGCATGGTCGACACCGCGGGCATTCGCAAGAAGAGCACCGTGTACGAGAACATCGAGTACTACTCCATGGTCCGCGGCCTGCGCGCCATCGATCGCGCCGACGTGGCGCTGCTCGTCGTCGACGCTCCGTGGGCGTTACCGAGCAGGACCAGAAGGTCATGGGTCTTGCCATCGAGCGCGGCTGCGCCATCGTTGTGCTGCTCAACAAGTGGGATCTGCTTGACGACGACCGTAAGCGTGAGGCCTGCATGGAGACCATCGACCGCCGTCTGGGCGTCATGGCTCCCTGGGCCCAGTACCTGCGCATCTCTGCCCTCACTGGCCGCAGCGTCGAGAAGATCTGGGCGATGGTAGACGCTGCCGAGAAGACGCGCTCGCAGAAGATTAGCACCTCACGCCTCAACACGTTCCTCACCGACCTGCGCGAGTTCGGTCATACCGTGGTGGACGGCAAGCGCCGCCTGCGTATGCACTACGTGACCCAGACGGGCGTCAACCCGCCGACGTTCACGTTCTTCGTCAACCACAGCGACCTGGTCAACGACACCTACCAGCGCTATGTGGAGAACCGTATGCGCTCGACCTTCGACTTTGCCGGCACGCCCATTCGACTCTTCTTTAGGAAGAAGGAGCAAAAGGATGCATAATCCGATTCTTCTGACCGCCATCTGCGCCGTGGTCTCGTTCTTTATCGGGGCGATTCCGTTTGGACTGATCCTGGGCCGCGTGTTCAACCACACCGACATTCGCAAGGCTGGCTCCGGCAACATCGGCACCACCAACGCACTGCGCGTGGCCGGCCCCAAGGTGGCCGCGCTCACGCTGCTGCTCGACTGCCTTAAGGGCGCCATCTGCGTCCTTATCGCGCGTCCGATCATTGCCGACTTGGGCTATGGCTTCCCCGTGAGCATTATGGCCCCCGGTGCCGCCGGCGACTGGATGCTCGGCGTCATCTGCCTGGCAGCCGTGTGGGGGCATATCTTCTCGCCCTACCTTAACTTCCATGGCGGCAAGGGTATCGCAGTTGGTCTGGGCGTCATCCTCGCCTGGTACTGGCCTATTGGCCTGTCGCTGCTCGGCATGTTTATCGTGGCCGTCGCCATAACCAAGTACGTGTCGGTGGGCTCGCTAGCCGCTGCCATCGGTCTTCCCATCGCTGCTTGCGCGGTCTTTCCGTACAGCAGCCTGGGCCTCAAGTTCTGCATGGCGCTGATCGGAATCACCGTGGTGTGGGCCCATCGCTCGAATATCCATAAGCTCATGGCCGGTAAGGAGTCCAAGCTCTCGTTTACCAAGCGCGTCACCGAGCCCGACGATAAGTAGGAGAGAGTCATGAATGTTGCGCTGATTGGCTCCGGCTCCTGGGGAACCGCCGTCGCCGGCCTTGCCGCCGCGCGAGCCGAGCGCGTGACCATGTGGCCCATAGCGAGCAGACGGCGCCGGCATCAATGGCGAGCACCGCAACCCCCGCTACCTTGTGGGCTACGAGCTGCCCGGCAACGTCGTCGCCACCACGGACCTGTCGCAGGCGCTCAACGGCGCCCGAGGCCATCATCTTTGCCGTGCCCTCCACGCACCTTCGCAGCGTGTGCCACCAGGCCGCGCCCTTTATCGCCGCCGATACCCCGGTGCTCTGCCTCACAAAGGGCATTGAGCCCGAGTCCGGCCTGCTCATGAGCGAGGTCATCGCCAGCGAGATCGGCAACGAGGCACGTGTCGCGGCTCTTTCTGGCCCCAACCATGCCGAGGAAATCTGCCGCGGAGGTCTTTCTGCCGCCGTCATCGCCAGCGAAGATCCACAGATAGGGGAGACCTTTAAGGACCTGCTTCTGTCAACGGCCTTCCGCATCTACCTGTCGCAGGACATGACCGGTGTCGAGGTCTGCGGCGCCATGAAAAACGTAATCGCCATCGTGTGCGGCATCTCCGCCGGCACCGGTGCGGGCGACAACACGCTCGCCCTTATCATGACACGCGGCCTGGCAGAGATCAGCCGTCTGGTGCACGCCCGCGGCGGTCAAGCTATGACCTGCATGGGGCTTGCCGGCATGGGCGACCTCATTGCCACCTGTACCTCGGAGCATTCGCGTAACCGCACCTTTGGCTACGAGTTTGCCCACGGCGTGTCGCTCGACGAGTACCAGACGCGCACGCATATGGTTGTCGAGGGCGCCGTCGCGGCCCGCAGCGTCAGCGAACTTGCCCGTTCACTGGGCGTAGACATTCCGCTCACCTTTGCCGTGGAGCAAACGCTCTACAACGGTGTTACTTTGGATAGGGCGCTCGAGATTCTTACCGACCGCGTCCCTTCTCAAGAGTTCTACGGACTCACCGACTAGCGTAGAAAGGCTACTACCATGGGTTCCATCAAAATCGCTCCGTCCGTCCTTTCGGCCGACATGGCCAACCTCAAGGGAGAGCTCGACAAGATCGCCGGCGCCGACTACGTTCACTTTGACGTTATGGACGGCCACTTTACCGGCAACCTGACCTTTGGCGTTGACATCCTTAAGGCCGTCAAGCGCTCCACCAACGTGCCGGTCGATGCGCACCTCATGGTGTCGAACCCCGACGAGACCGTCGATTGGTACGCCGATGCCGGTGCCGACATGATCACCGTGCACTACGAGGCCTCCACGCACCTGCATCGCACGCTCACGCACCTGCAGCAGCGCGGCGTCAAGGCCGCGTGGTGCTCAACCCCGCCACCCCCGTGTGCGTACTTGAGAGCATCATCGACGTCGTCGATATGGTGCTGCTGATGAGCGTGAACCCCGGCTTTGGCGGCCAGAGCTTTATCCCGGGCACTATCGCCAAACTGCACGAGCTCAAGGCCATGTGCGAGCGCCACGCGTGTCGCCCATGATCGAGGTCGACGCGGCATTTCTTCCAAGAACATTGCCGAGGTCGTCAAGGCTGGTGCCAACGTTCTCGTGGCCGCTCCGCCGTATTTAAGTCCGAAGATCCCGCCGCCGAGGTTGCGCTGCTGCAGAAGCTGGGCAATGAGCCGCACAGGAGGCATAAACCTTATGACCGCAGGTCAAAACCGCATACCCGTGAATCTTGACTACGCCGCCTCGACGCCATGCGCGCCGAGGCGCTCCTTGCGCAGCGCGAATATGACGACAGCGAGCTTGCCGGCGTCAACCCCAACTCGCTGCACTCGCTCGGCCGCAAGGCCGCCGCGCGCTGGAGTTGCCGTCGCGAGATCGCCCATAGCTTTGGCGCACGCGTCCGCCCGTCCGAGATTGTTCTGACCAACGGCGGCACCGAAGCCAACCAGCTGGCGCTGCTCGGTCTTGCCGAGGGCGCTCGTCAGCGCGATCGCAAGCGCGATCGTGTAATCGTTTCGGCCATCGAGCACGATTCGATTCTGGACAACCTGCCGCTGCTGCGTGCCGCCGGCTTTACCGTCGACCTGGTGCAGCCCTGCCGCGCGGGCTACATTGAGCCTGCCACGCTGAGCGACTTGCTGAGCGACGACGTGTCGCTCGTGAGCATTATGGTCGCCAACAACGAGACCGGCGTGGTGCAGCCCATCCGCGAGCTTGCCTCGGCCGCTCATACCGTGGGCGCAGTGTTCCACACCGATGCTATCCAGGGCTATCTGCACATTCCACTCGATGTCACCGAGCTGGGCGTCGATGCTATGTCCGTCGCGGCCCACAAAATTGGCGGTCCTGTGGCATCCGGCGCGCTCTACGTTAGACCCGCACGCCACTGCGCCCCCGCATCTTTGGCGGCGGACAGGAAGCCGGACGTCGCGCCGGCACGCAGGACCTGCGCACGCAGCTAGCCTTTGCCGCTGCTGCCCGCACGCTAGTGCCCCAAGTGGCTCAGGAGCGCGAAAAGCTGCAAGCCCTTTCCGACAAACTCTACGCCACGCTTACGGCCCATCCACGCATTCATGCCACCATGGGCGACTACGAGCAGGTCGACCGTCTGCCGGGTATGGTTTCGATCTACGTCGACGGCATGGACTCCGAGGAGCTCATCATCATGCTAGACGCCGCCGGCTTTGAGGTATCGGCCGGTTCTGCCTGCTCGAGCGGCAGCATGGACCCGAGCCATGTTCTCAGCGCCATGGGTATTGGCCGCGAGCAGGCCCTGGGTGCACTGCGCATCTCCTTCGATGACCGTGTGAATCCGGGCGATCTGGACGAGTTTGCCCAGACGCTGCTCTCGATCGTGGGTGCCGCATGATCGTCGCCGAGCTTGAACGTGCGCTGCTGGCGCGCTACCCCAAGATGGACGCCGAGGGCTGGGATCATGTTGGGCTATCTGTGGGAGATCCCGCTGCTGAGATCACCGGTGTTGCCTGCGCGCTCGATGCGACCGAAGCTAATGTTCTCCGCGCCCAAGAAGCCGGTGCAAACGTGCTGCTGACGCATCATCCTGTCTATATCAAGGCGCCCGAGGCGTTTTGTCCAGCGGATACCACTCGCCCCCAGTGCAGCGCGGCACTCTATGAGGCGGCCCGTTGCGGCGTGAGCATCATATCGCTCCACACCAACCTGGACCGCTCGCACGAAGCCCGTGTCTGCCTGAGCGAGCTGCTGGGTGCCGCACCCGTGAGCTCACTGGAGCACGTGGACGACCCCGAGGCAACCGGCCTGGGCGCGCTTGCAACGCTCAACGACCCGTACACGCTGCGCGATCTTGCCACCCGTGCTGCCACGGCCTTCGGCAGCGACCCGCGTGTGTGGGGCGAAGCCGATCGCCCGTGCCGCACCGTCGCCATTTTGGGCGGCTCCCTGGGCGACTTTGGAGAGCTCGCCATCGCCGCGAGCGCGGACGTGTCGTGACGGGCGAGGCGGGATACCACGTGGCGCAAGACCTTGCCTTGCGCGGCTGTCGGTGATCTTGCTCGGCCACGACCGCTCCGAGGAACCGTTCGTTGATATATTGATGAACTCTGCAGTTGACGCCGGGTCGACCCCCGTCATGCGATTAAAATACTGAACCCTTGCCAATGGTGGACTGTGACAAAAGGAGAGAACTTATGAGCGCCGGCGCTACGCTACTCAAGCTGCAACAGATCGATTTGGAGCTCGCCCGTAACAAGAGCGAACTTGCCAATATGCCGGAGCTCAAGGAGCTCGCTTCCAAGCGCAAGACCTATGTGAAGCTCAAGTCCGAGATGACCAAGCTCTACGCCCAGCGCAAGGATCTGGACATTGAGCTCGACGATCTCAACACCACCGAGATTCAGACTAACAACGCCATCGAGGCTGCCAAGAAGCGCCACGTCGACGCTCCGACTACCGCGAGGTTCAGGACCTGGAGAACGAGCTCGCCACCCTGGCCAAGCGTCTGGACAAGATCGAGCACACCCGCAAGGACGTCGTTGTCGCCCATAAGGAGGCGCTCGACCGCGAGGCTCGCGCGCAGCTATCATCGCCAAGTTCGAGGAGGGCGTGAAGGCAGATACCAAGGCTGCCCGCGCCAAGGCCGCCGACCTCCAGGCACAGATTGATGCCGCCATCAAGGAGCGCACCGCGCTTGCCGCCACACTGCCGACCGACGTGCTCACCGACTACGAGCGCCTGCTCAAGCAGTTCCGCGGCCTGGCCGTCGAGACCATCAAGGGCAACATCCCCACGGTCTGCCACACTGCGCTGCAGGCGTCGTCCATGAGCGACCTCAACCACGACGGTAGCGAGATTACGCACTGCCCGTACTGCCACCGCCTCCTGGTACTCCCGAGCAAGGAAGCTTAAACGATGGCGGCATCCAACAATTCAATGCAACTTGAGGGAAAAACGATCCTGCTGGGCATTACCGGCGGGATCGCCGCCTATAAGTCGTGCAATATCGTGCGCCTGCTGCAAAAGCGCGGTGCGCGCGTCAAGGTCGTTATGAGCGAGCATGCCACGGAGTTTGTGGGCCCGCTCACCTTCCGTGCGCTCACCAACGAGCCGTTGCCGTGGCCTATTCGACGATCCCTCCGACCCCATCCACCACATTCGCTGGCGCAGGAACCGACCTGGTGGTCGTGGCGCCCGCGACGGCCAATATCATCGCCAAGATGGCCACCGGCATCGCCGATGACTTATCTCCACCACGCTGCTTGCAACGCCGCAACCCCATCGTGATCGCACCCGCTATGAACAACGGCATGTGGAAGGCGCCGGCGACGCAGGCCAACATGGCCACGCTGCGCGAGCGCGGTGTCCATGTTGTGGGACCCGGCAGCGGCTACCTTGCCTGCGGCGACGTGGACACGGGACGCATGAGCGAGCCCGAGGACATCGTCGAGGCTGTCTGTGAGGTGCTCAAACCCGTGCCTCAGGACCTGGCAGGCAAGCGCGTCGTCATCACTGCCGGCCCCACGCACGAACCGATCGACGGTGCGATTCATTGGTAACCGCTCTTCGGGCAAGATGGGCATCGCACTGGCAGGGGAGGCGGCTCGCCGCGGTGCCGAGGTCACGCTCGTGTTGGGACCGACATCGCTCGATGTTCCCCGCGGCGTGGAGTGCGTGCGCGTGCAGACCGCCGCTGAAATGCTGCAGGCAGCGCTCAGCGCCTTCCAGACGGCCGATGCGGCAATTTGTGCGGCCGCCGTCGCCGACTATACCCCCGCCACCCCTGCGGACCATAAGCTCAAAAAGGCCAACGAACGCCTGGATCGCATCGAGCTTGTCGAAACGGTCGATATTTTGGCCGAGCTCTCGCGCCAGAAGGGCGAGCGGTGCGTAATCGGATTTGCGGCCGAGACCGATAACGTTGTCGAGTACGCCGAGCGCAAATTGGCCCGCAAGGCTGCGATGCCATTATCGCCAACGATGTCTCGCGCGCCGATTCGGGCTTTGGAACCGACACTAACAAGGCCTGGATTGTGAGCACAACGGGTACGCAAGAACTTCCCGTGCTAACAAAACCCCAGCTCGCAGATACAATTTTGGACTTGCTTCAAAATTTATAAAAAAGTTCTTGCACAAGTCTAAAGTTTCGGGTTAATATACTCCCTGTTGCGAGCGAGAGCAGAGCAACAAACATTAGCTTCGGGACGTGGCGCAGCTTGGTAGCGCACTTGACTGGGGGTCAAGGGGTCGCTGGTTCGAATCCAGTCGTCCCGACCAGAAGTTTGCAGGTCAGGCACCTAGTGCCTGACCTTTTTTGTTTTAAGCAATTGCTTAATTTTGATTAAGCAACAGGGTGCCAAAAATCTACCTGCGCGATAATCGCTTTTTGCGGTTACTTGCGCGTTTTGCACGCGCTTGTGCCGATTTATTAACGCGACATGAATCTACATACGCGTAGCTGGTATACAGACGAGTACAGGCTGTATTTATCGCGGCGATTTACGCAGATATGGCGACTGTAACGAACTAGTGTGTCGCTGTATTTATTCCAGCAGTTCACTTGATCTGTGGACAAGTGAGCGGTTACAACAAAACGCCAACCAGGATGGACTCCATACGAGGATGCCGCAAAGGTAATGGCGGGGAAGTGCGGCAGGCGCTCTGAGAGCCGCTGTATGCCCCATTTCTCCTCAACCCGATTACCTGTACAATGAACCTCGAATTGTTTGAGTAATCGCCAAAAGAAAAGCCCTCGCAGGATTGCGAGGGCTTTGCGATGAAAGAGATCAGAAGCAGAAAGCGGGGAGGACATAAAACGAGTCCGTCGCGCTGTAGCTGTAGCAAATACCGCCGCTTTGAACATAGCGAAAGGATGTGGAGCTGCGCGGTCTCACGGAACGAGTCCAGTGGCTATAGCCTGATGCACCGGAATAGTTCGACCTCGTCACGCCCTTGGATTTGTAGCACTCGTACTGGATGCCGTCAGATTGCATATCCCCGTATACTTCGGTTGCCGAGAGCAGAAAAACCTTGTCGGTCGTCGCCGAGGGGGCACCGCCCCCGTTACCGCCAACGTTATCGGTTGTCTTTGTGACGGGTTTCACCTTTGACTGGAGCTCGCTGGGCAGGAGCAACCAGAGGTCACCGCTGTTGAGGCGGGTACGGAGCTCGGACTTATCCCAACCACCGGCATTGGTGTCCGTAGCGTTCATTCTCTGGCTACCCAAGGCAGAGTTGGTCGCCTCGAACGTCAAGCCTGCCATGCCGCTACCATCGGCCAAGTCGTCGTGGTTGATGCCGATGATACGGTACTCGAGCGTCTTGCCATTGGTCAGCTTCATCGAGAACTTGGTGCCGGCATCCATGGCGGCCTTGGCCTTGGCGTAGGCGATAGACGATGTACCGTTCTTGGCAATGTCTTTGGCAACCGCCTCCTGCTCGTCGAGGGTCCAGTCCTTCGCGTCCTTGGCGATGGCCACCTAGACGGCCGCGGAATCGGCGCCTGCGGAGCCGCCACCGGACGCGCCTCCCTCGACGCCGCCGACCGTCCCATTGTTCACCGTGTTGCCGACCAGGTTGGACTGGTTTCGGATGGCTCCGGCCACGCCGGTCCCGCGAACACGATGACCAGGCCGATGACGGCAATGATCAGGACGTACTCGATAATTGATTGCCTTCGGAAGCGGGTCGTTTCAGGAGCGACCCCCCCCCGAAGGTTAATTGCCGCTGCATGCATATACGGCTCCCTTCACTCGGGGTTTGCAATACGAGCCGAGCGTAGGGCTATTCCAAGTATTTGCAACGGTCTTGACGCTGCGGCAACGATGACGGCAGGGGAGAAAGTCATGCGCTATTAGCGCGGCTATAACGTCCGCTTCGAATGCCGACCGTATTCATATCGAGGCAGCCATTTCATACCTTCAGAAAGACAACTGAAAGCCGCAAAAAAGCGGGACCCGGCTATAAGCGAACCCCGCCCAAGAGAAGCCTTTAGAGCCGAGACAGACAACGCGTGTGGACAATCACTCAGCCTCCACCGCCATGCGCACGACCTCTTCCATCGGGTAGCGAGTGCCGCCGTCCCCGTCCAAAGCCTCGTTGTAGGCCTCGATGTCCGCCATGTCCTCAGCCTTCTCGAACGCGGCCCTTCTCACGAACTCGGAAAAGGTCATGCCCGTGGCGTCCGCATGGCCCTGAATCAAGGCCATTTCGCCCTCATCGAACTTGACCGCGATCTCGCGCATCGCCATGGTCGCTCCCGTAAACGCCGTCATCGAAGTGAATCCATTATCCACCCACCGTATACGCCCCGAACTCGAAACACCAAGCAGGATGGACTCTATACGAGGACGCAGCAGAGGTAATGGCGGGGGAGTGCGGCAGGCGCTCTGAGAGCCGCTGTATGACCCCATTTCTCTTCAATCCGACTACCCGTGCCATGAACCTGAAGCCGTTCGTTCGGTCGCCAAAAGAAAGCACGCGCGGGGTAACGCGGGCTTTGCGCTAGACAAGCTAGAAGCACCAGGCGGGGGAGACGCAAAACCAGCCCGGCGCGGAGTTGCTGTCCGACGGATTGCCGCTGCTGTCGACATGGAGGAAGCCCTTCGAGGCGTTCGGAAACACCGAACGCTCCCACCAACCGCTGCCAATGGCAATGGCAGAGTTGGGATTATAGTTCTCCGTCACCTTGCCTTTGAAGGCCTCGTACTGGGTGCCTCGGAGGAAGTCCAGGGATAGGATGCCCAATAGGAGGTGGGGGGCGATCTCAGAGTAGCTGAGCAGGAACAGCTTGTCCGAGGTAGCCGTCACGGCGGCGTTCTTGTTCTCATCACCGCCCCCGACATTGTTCGATAGCTTTTTGACGGCCTTCACCTTGGACTGGAAATCGGAGGGCATCAGATTCCAGATCTTGCCGGAGTTCATTTTCTGACGGAGTTCAGACTTCTCCCAACCGCCGGCGTTGGTGTCAATCGCGTTCATGGGGGACCAAATGCCCGTCGTGGTGGTGAGGAACGTGAGGCCCGCCTTGCCGGATTGAACCGCGCCCCAAATCTTGGACGCCCTAAATAGCGACTAGGCCGCAAGGGCCTGATTCCGGTACTCCTCCGGGGTCAGGCCCTTCAATCTTACCTGCCTCCGGCTCGTGTTCCAGTGGACTATGTATTCCTCCAGGTCGCGTTTGAAATCCTCGAACGTCTTCCACTCGCGGCCCCTGTAGAACTCGTCCTTGACGTGGCCGAAGAGCTGCTCGGTGGCGGCATTGTCGATGCAGTTCGCCTTCCTGGACATGCTCTGGACGATACCGGCGGCCTCGAGCCTGGATGTGTATGAGGCGTGCTGGTACTGCCAGCCCCGGTCCGAGTGCATGGTCGGGGCGGCGCCCTCGGGGATCTTGGACAGCAGCTCGTCGAGCATCCTCGCCTGCTGGGCCATGTCGGGCGTGGTCGATATGTCGCTCGCCACGATCTCCTTGGTGCAGAAGTCCAGCGTCGGGGCCCAGTAGGCCTTACCGCCAGCCACCTTGAACTCGGTGACGTCCGTCCCCAGCTTCTGCCACGGGCCCCGGCGTCGAAATCCCTCGCGATCACGTTCTCGAACGTTCTGCCGACGACGCCCCTGTACGAGTTGTACCTGTGGTAGGCCGTCTCGCGTCTGATGCCGCAGCGAATCCCCATCTCGCGCATCATCTTGAGCACGGTCTTGTCGGCTATCACGGCCCCCTCTTCCGCCCTGAGGCACATCGCTATCTGCCGGTGCCCGCAGCCGTTGGCGGTGCGCGAGAAGATCTCGGCGGCCGCCTCCCAGAGCTCGGGGCGCGTGGGCCTCGGCGGGTGCGCGAGGCGTAGTAGTAGGTCGAC
>ENA-OQCS01001523-OQCS01001523.1-human-gut-metagenome-genome-assembly--contig:-NODE-1523-length-11709-cov-1.711103_pt1 | contig 11709 bp, 16 predicted proteins | sample MGYA00242757_ERZ504575 | MGnify/ENA primary metagenome ERZ504575 (study PRJEB26092, sample SAMD00036297) | human gut metagenome | host: Homo sapiens | study: EMG produced TPA metagenomics assembly of... | reverse complement strand
GCGCGCCGCCTGGCAAGGGCCTGCGGCGATATCGCCGGCAATCGCCCGCGCAATTCTTTGCTTATCCAACAGCCACACGGGTAAATACGCATGGTCCGTGCCGATGTCCGCCAATACGCAGCCCTGCGGCACCAGGTTAGCAATAGTTTCTAATCGTCTATCAATATGCATTGCGTCCCTCCTGAATTTGCTCTAAAATCTTAGTTTCTGAATCGTGACAACCACAGCCTGTAATATTTTCTGAAGCTGTCCGGAACGTAAATACTCTAACGCTTTATTATAACACAAATCAACGAATATAGAAAATAAGTCTGCAAAGTGATGCCTGCTGCCAATGCTATGATAACTGCTGAAATAAAGAAAAACCCCCGCATTGCTGCGGAGGCCGTGATTGGCATTCAACGCTCAGTTTTCAGTTCGTTCTTTACCACAAACATTACCCATTGGGCGATATTCGTAGAATGGTCGGCAATGCGCTCCACATATTTGGCAATCATCAGATAGTCAACATATTGGGGTACGTATTGCGGCTTTTGCTGCATTACAGTGGTCAGATGCTGACGCATTTCGGCAAAATAATTGTCTACCTCATCATCGGTAGCAATAACCTTGTTGGCCAGCTCCAAATCATTTCGCTGATGGCGCTGATGCTGTCGTACACCATCTGGCGCATAACCTGCAGCATAGCCATAAAGTTATCCGGCAGCGGCACAGGATCCTTTCAATCAGCTTCAAGGTGTATTGGCTGATATCGCTGCAATGGTCGGCAATGCGCTCCATATCGCCCACCAACTTCAGACAGCTGGCAATCTCGCGCCAGTCAGTTGCTACCGGAGTCTGTGTCAGCACCAGCTCCAGGCATTGCTTTTCGATATTTACTTCGCTGTTGTCAAAATTATCATCGTCGCTGATAATTTGCTGCGCCAAGGCGGCATCCTTCTGCTCCAGGTTGGCGATAACCTTATCCAGGGTATCCTCCAGATTTACGCCCATCACGCGCACACTGTTGAGCAGCTGCTTCAGCTCCTCGTTGAATTTGTTACGTGTCATTTTATTGTTCCTTTCTCCTTGCATCAACCGAATCTGCCGGTAATATACTCTTCTGTCTTAGGATTAGATGGATTAGCAAACAGCTGCTTTGTTTCGTTGAACTCAATCAGCTCGCCCAAAAGGAAGAAGGCCGTTTTATCGGAAATACGTGCAGCCTGCTGCATATTATGCGTAACAATAACAATGGTATAATCCTTTTTCAGCTCCAACGCCAAATCCTCAATCTTCATCGTAGAAATCGGGTCCAGCGCACTGGTAGCTCGTCCATGAGGATAACCTCCGGCTGCACAGCCAGGGTACGTGCAATGCACAGGCGCTGCTGCTGGCCGCCGCTCAAGTCCAGCGCACTCTTATTCAGTCTGTCCTTCAGCTCGTCCCAGATGGCAGCCTGACGCAGACTGCGCTCCACAATCTCGTCCAGCTCGCTCTTTTTCGTCACGCCATGAATACGCGGACCGTAAGCAACGTTATCATAAATGCTTTTTGGAAAGGGGTTAGGCTGTTGGAAGACCATACCTACACGATGGCGCAGGCTGATGGGGTCAATCTCCTCAAAAATATCCTTGCCATCCAGTGCAATGCTGCCTTCAATGCGAACGCCCTCTTCCAAGTCGTTCATTCTGTTAAGTGTTTTCAAAAAGGTGGATTTGCCGCAGCCGGAAGGACCGATAAGTGCGGTAATTTCCTTTTCCTTAATATCAAGATTTATTTTTTTCAACGCCTGGAATTTGCCGTAATACAAATCCAGATCCTGCACTAAAAATTTAATTGCAGCCTTATCATTCGTCATTTTCTGCTACCTCCGGTTTTGTATCTAAATAAGTGCTCAGGTAACGTGCGCCCAGGCTAAAGGACAGCACAAGCAGCATTAAGATTGCTGAAGAAAGGTTGGCCATCTGCGCTGCATTGGCCGCTAGAGCCTCGGTACGCGATGCCCAGATATGCAGTGCCAGCGTTTCGCCCGGACGAAGGGGTTCAGCGGACAGGTCGGCGACAGCAGGTTCCAGCTGTTCCAGTTGATATCTGTGCTCATACCTGCAGTATACAAGAGAGCTGCCGCTTCACCGAAGCCACGACCTGCGGCCAGAATGACACCTGTCATAATACGCGGCAGGCACGCCGGCAGCAGGACTTTGTAAATTGTCTGCCACAGCGTTGCGCTCATGGCCAGGCTGCCGCGCTTATAGCCCTGCGGCAGTGATTTGAAGGCATCCTCTGTTACCGTCATAATCAGCGGGATGCTGAGAATAGAAACTGCTAGCGCACCGCTGAACAGGTTCCACTGTGAGCCGGTCATTACGATAAATACCAGGTAACCGAACAAGCCGACAACAATGGACGGCAGTGAGGACATCGTTTCGATACACATACGCAGGAACTTGGTGAACTTGCCCTGCTTAGCATATTCCGCCATGTATATACCGGCAGCGACGCCTAGCGGCACGCTCACCAGCAGCGACAGGAAAACCAGATAAATAGTGTTGAAGAATAAATTACCGATGCCGCTTCCCTCAAAGGATACCAGGCTCCAACTGAAATCCTTGAAGCCGTTGATAATAACATACAGGGCAAAGGCTACGAGCAGCAGGATAAAGAAGCCTGCTACGCAATAAAACACAGCTGTCATCAGCTTATCAATAAACTTTGCACGCGCTATACTGTCGTTCATGCCTGCTTCCCTCCTTTAGCAGTTAAAAAGTGGATGGCAAAGATACAGGCCAGAGAGATAATAAACAGCATCAATGCCATTGTCCATAAGGCAATGTTGTATTCGCTGCCCTCCATTGCGCCGCCCATATCTGCCGCAATCGCCGCCGTCAGATTGTTAGTCGGGGAAAGCAGTGAGGTTGGGAAGGCACGCATCTTGCCTATAACCATTGCTACAGCCAGCGCTTCGCCGAAGGCACGCGCCAGGCCCAGGATAACGGCCGTCATCAGACCGGTGATTGCCGCAGGCACTACGACCTTGGCAATAGTCTGCCAACGGGTTGCGCCCAAACCATAGGAAGCAGCACGGTAGCTTTTGGGGATGCTGCGCAGTGCATCTGCCGCCAAACTTGTAATCGTCGGGAAAATCATAACCGCCAGTACAATGCCTGCCGCTAATACGGAAAAACCGAAGCGCAGGTTAAAAATGTTTTTAATCAGCGGTACCAAAATTGTCAGGCCGATCCAGCCGTAAACTACGGAAGGAATGCCGACAAAAATTTCCACAGCCGGTTGGACAAAGCGCTTGCCCAGTTCCGGCGAAATCTCCGTCATGAAAATTGCGGTTGCCAGGCTGAACGGTGTAGCAATCGCCAGCGCCAATGCGCAGGTAATAACAGAACCGAAGATAAAGATGGCTGCACCAACACTGCCGCCGCCCTCAGCGCTGTCACTCGGCGCCCAATCTGCCGAAAAAAGAAACTCTGCAATACTGTGGTTGTAGGTAGTAAATGTGCCTACGCCCTTGTAGCACAGGAAAGCGCCGATAGACAGCGTCAGAACAATGAGCGCCAGACCGCAGCCGGTAATAATGTAGCGCCACAACGCATCCTGCCTATAAGCATTTGTTGTAACCTGTTGCATAAACTATTCTCCTCTGATGTAACTCGTGAATATTTCTTTCGTAAAACTAAAGGCTATGCAGAGGCTCGCAGCTGATAACTTACCAGCTCCTGCCCGGCACAGCTTGATATTTATTCTAAAGGGGATGAGAAGACCGGTAAGACGCATCTCTTGGCGTATGCTGTCTTCCTGCTTCTCGTTTAGATGGAAGCGTAATAATTGTTTTGGGATTGACGCTAATGCGTCTTAGCCGAAGTCCGAATTATCGTTTAACCTGCATTTTAGCAGTAACACCATAACCCTGCTTTTCAATTTCCTTACCATAATCAGCAGAGATGATGAAGTCCAAGAATGCTTTTACAGCGCCGGTAGCTTCGCCTTTAGTATACATATGCTCATAACCCCATACAGGATATTTGCCGTTATAGGTGTTGTCCAGAGTAGGCTCTACACCGTCGATTGCTACGGTTGCAACGTCTTTGTTATTTACAAGGTAGGACAGAGCAACATAACCGATAGCGCCTTTGTTATCCTTTACGCTTTGCAGCAGAGTGCCGGAGTCATCAGTTTCCAGAGATTTGTTGGTTGCTTCTTTAGCACCGCCCAGAGCGAACTCCTGGAAGAGAGCGCGGTACCGCTTGTAGCAGGACGGGTAATCAGAACGATAGGTTCATCCGGACCGCCAACCTGTTTCCAGTTGGTTACCTTAGCAGTGAAGATGTCGGTCAGCTGAGCCTTGGTCAGGCTTTTTACTTTAGCTGCCAGATCTTTGTTGATAACCGGAGCATGGTAACTACGCAAACCTTGTGGTCTACAAGTCCTTTGGCAACTTCGGGTTTCAGCTTGCTTTCTGCCGGTACGTCAGAGTTACCGATGTTAACGCTGCCGTCCGCAACCTGTTTCAGACCGGTGCCGCTGCCGCCGCCGTTAAGGGTGATGGAAACATCCGGGTTAATAGCTTTGAATTTGCTTGCTGCATCCTTTGCCAGCGGCAGAAGTGCGGAAGAACCGCTGCCGGTTACACTGCCTGTAACCTTGCTGCCTGCTTTGTTATCAGCAGACTTGTTATCACTGCCGCAACCCAGAGCACCGAGTGCTACCATAGCTGCCAGACATAAACATGCGACTTTTTTCAATTTCATAATATATTTCCTCCTTCAACCATCGTCAAAAAATTTATTTCCGATAAGGCCTGCGCCTCATCAGTAGGTTCGTGGTTTATGATGCTAGTATAATATATCATTGTTAAGGAAGTATTATGCTGATGTTAAGAACATGTTAAATAGCAAAAAATGCGCACAAGAAAAGCACCTGCCTATCAGTTGTATGATAAGCAGGTGCTTTGAAATTTAGGTTAGATTAGCTTACTTGCCCTCTTCGAGGATAGCGCGATCAAAAATTTCTCACTTTGCAAAGCTCGTGACAAATCAGGTCTTACTTGTCCTCTTCGAGGATAATTCGACATTCAGTTTCTCGCGGCGCTACGCTTGCGACAAACTGTGTCTTATTTATCCTCTTTCTTGCTCCCTGTTCGGTCGCAAGCGAGGATAATTCCACCTTTTCGATTTCTCGCTTCGTTACACTCGCGACAAATCGGGTGTCATTTACCAGTTCTGCCACGTTTGGTGAACGGTACACCTTTAGCGCACAGCGGACAGGTTGCCGGATCATAGGTTTCTACATTCAAGTGCAGCAGAGCTTCGGTGCGAACGCCGAAATCTACCTTGCCGCCGCTGCGGTCAACCAGCAGGCCTACGCCTACAAGCTCGCCGCCATGCTCTTTAACTACTTCCATAACCTCTTTAACGCTGCCGCCGGTGGTTACGATATCTTCAACAACCAGTACGCGGGTGCCTGCCGGAATTTGGAAGCCGCGACGCAGAGTCATTTTGCCGTTTTCACGCTCGGTGAAGATAGCACGGGTGCCCAGAGCCTTGCCAACCTCGTGAGCCAACAGAATACCGCCGGTCATCGGGCCAACTACCAGTTCAACATTGTCGTTTCATAACGACGTGCGATTTCCTGGCACAGACGCTCGGTATATTTAGGATGCTGCAGTACGTTGAATTTTTCAACATACATAGGGCTGTGCAGACGCTGGTTAGCAAAAAGTGACCATGGAGAACTGCTTCAGTTTCCTCGAGCATTTTCATAACATCTTTTTCTTCTAAAACTGCCATTTGCTTACACTCCTTTAATCTCTTCTACAATTGCCAATGCTGCTGCCTGTCTTGCCTCAGCCTTAGTAATAGGTCTGCCTACTACAATGTGGCTGCTGCCGTTTTGCAGAGCGCCTGCCGGTGTTGCTACGCGCTTCTGGTCATCCAAAGAGCTGCCCGCAGGACGTACGCCCGGGGTAACAATCAAAAACTCAGGTCCGCAAGCTCGCGGATTGCTGCAGCTTCCTTAGGAGAAGCAACAACACCGTCCATGCCTGCTTCCTTCGCCAGCTTAGCCAGGCTGATAACCTGCTCGGCAATGGTATTATTATAATTCAAATCAGCAAACTGTTCATCATCCATGCTAGTAAGAATGGTTACAGCAATCAGCTTCGGTGCCGGACGACCTGCTGCCTCAGCAGCCTCATGCACAGCCTTAACAGCCTCTGCCATCATCTTTTTGCCGCCGACAGCATGAACGTTCATCATATCTGCACCCAAATCGCTGAGTACGGTAAGTGCATGAGCAACAGTGTTAGGAATATCCTGCAGCTTGAGGTCTAGGAAAACATGCTTGCCCTGTTCCTTCAAGAAGCGGATAATTTCGCTGCCTACTGCATAATAAAGCTCCATGCCAACCTTATAGTAGCTTACTGCGTCACCCAATTCGACAACGCAAGCCTTAGCCTGTTCCAAGGTAGGAAAGTCAAGTGCGACTATTAATCTATCATCATGTTGCATGAGAAAATCTCCCTTATATCATACTTTATAGACGCTGGAGAATAATGTTATACAGCGTCGTTAAACAACGGCATGCTTGCTTTGCCGTTTGGCAAAGCCAGACCAACAATTTCAGAAATGTTCTGCGCGTTGTGTCTGTCCAGATATGCAGCATACCATGGGCAATGGTTTCAGCGATATCAGGCTGTACAAGTTTGCGGTACCAACTGCTACCGCACTTGCGCCTGCCAGCATGAACTCAATTGCATCCTCGGCACACATGATGCCGCCCATGCCGATGATGGGGATATGCACAGCCTGCGCTACCTGGTAAACCAGGCGCACTGCTACCGGACGTACAGCAGGACCGCTGAGGCCGCCGGTTACATTGCCAAGCACAGGACGCTGACGCTCAATATCAATCTTGGTACCGAGCAGCGTATTAATCATGGAAATTGCATCCGCACCTGCTGCCTCTACAGCCTTGGCCATTACCACGATATCCGTTACATTAGGAGAAAGCTTGGCGATAACCATTTTGCCGGTGTTGGCCTTAACCGCACGTACGACTTCGGCAGCTGCTTCCGGCACAGTGCCGAAAACAATGCCGCCCTCTTTAACATTTGGGCAGGAGATGTTGATTTCTACTGCATCAACACCGTCTACGTCCAGCTTTTTGGCAACAGCGCCGTATTCCTCGGGAGTATGACCGTAAATGTTGACAATCACAGGAACATTATATTTTTTCAGCTCAGGCAGAGTGTGCTCCAAGAAGTACTCACTGCCGGGGTTTTCAAGACCGATGCAGTTCAGCATACCGGACGGGGTTTCTACCGCACGCTGGCCCTTATTGCCTGCCGCAGGCTCTAAGGAGGTACCCTTTACGGTAACAGCGCCAACCTTTTCCAGGTCGAGAAAATCGGTAAATTCCAGCCAAAGCCAAAGGTGCCGGAGCCGGTATTAACAGGAGTAGCCATTTTCAGGCCGGCAATATCAACTGCCAGACGGCCATCATACAATGCTTTTACCATTCTCCTACCTCCTCTGCCCAGAATACCGGGCCGTCCTTGCAGACCTTGATGCGCTTGCCGATGCCTTCGCAGGCACAGGACAGGCACGCACCCAGACCGCAGGCCATGTATTTTTCCAGAGATACCTGACATTTTACGCCGGCTTCTAAGCAGGCATTGGCAACTGCGCGCATCATCGGTACAGGACCGCAAACGTATACGCAGTCATAGCCGCCCTCTTTTAACAGCTGCGGCAGCAGAGCCATTACGGTGCCTTAGTGCCGACACTGCCATCATCGGTGGTCAGATAAATATTTTTGCTGAGGCTTCATAAAGCTTGGTCCAGAACAATTCCTCGGCACTGCGGCCGCCCATCAGGATATCGGTATTGCCCTCACCGAAGCCCTCTGCCAAAAACAGCAGCGGAGCCAGGCCCAAGCCGCCGCCAACCAGCAGCGGTTTTTTGGCGCTCATATCAAAGCCGTGTCCCAGCGGACCGACGATGCTCAGCTCGTCGCCGCTGCAAACGTCAGCCAGAATATGAGTTGCTTCACCGATGATACGATAGATCATGGTGATGGTTCCCTCAGCCTTGTTAACTCCTGCTACGCCGAAGGGACGGCGCAGCAGCGGAGCAGTATTCTTGCACACCTTCACGTTGACGAACTGTCCTGGGACAGCTTCGTCAGCGATTTCCGGTGTATAAACATTTATTAATTTTGTCGTACTATTTAAAACTCGTTGACCAATTACCTTGGCACTCGCAATAGTTTTAGACATAATCAATCCTCCCAGGTCAGGTCCTGCAGAGCGGTAACTCGTACAACGCTACGACGACGCATTGCGCTCATAACGTTCAGCAGCTCGCGTGCAGTATCCATAGAGGTCAGGCAGGCAATTGCATGCTCTACGGTAGAACGGCGGATCTTGAAGCCGTCACGTTCAGCGTCACGGCCATGGTTGGTGGTGTTGATAACCATACCGATGCGTCCGCTCTTGATATCATCAATCAGGTTCGGATGACCTTCGCTTACTTTGGTAGCAACCTCAACAGTTACACCGTATTGCTGCAGATATTCCGCAGTACCGTCGGTTGCAATAACAGTGTAGCCCAACTCTTCAAAGCCGCGAGCAATAGCAACTGCCTCAGGCTTATCCATATCAGCAACGGTAATCAGAATTGCACCCTCGTGCGGTACATTGATACCGGAAGCGATGCAGGCCTTATACAGCGCACGGCTATACTGGTAGTCGCAGGCCATAACCTCACCGGTGGATTTCATTTCAGGTCCAAGGGTGATATCTACATTGCTCATCTTATTGAAGCTGAATACAGGAGCTTTAACAGCATAGTAGTCCGGGAAGAAGCGTAAACCTGCTTGCAGGCCCTGCTCTTTAAGGCTCATGCCCATTGCGCATCTGGTAGCAACGTCTACCATAGAGATGCCGGTAATTTTGCTCAGGAACGGTACGGTTCTGGAGGAACGCGGGTTAACCTCGATTACATATACATGCTCGTCACGAACGATGTACTGAATGTTGATCATGCCCTTAACTTCCAGGCCCAGAGCCATCTTGTTGGTGTATTCGATAATGGTACGGATAACACTTTCGCTCAGGCTGCGCGGCGGATATACGGCAATGGAGTCACCGCTGTGTACGCCTGCACGTTCAACGTGTTCCATGATGCCGGGGATTAATACTTCCTTGCCGTCGCAGATAGCGTCAACCTCTACCTCAGTACCCTGCAGGTAATGGTCAACCAGTACCGGATGCTCGTGAGAAGCCTTAACGGCATAGGTCATGTAGTTGCGCAGCTCGTCATCGTTATAAACGATTTCCATAGCACGGCCGCCTAATACGTAGGAAGGACGAACCATAGTCGGATAGCCAACCTTGTGAGCAGCAACCAGCGCACCCTCAGTGTCGAATACGGTGTGGCCTTGCGGACGCGGGATATCGCAGCTTGTCAGCAGCTCATCGAAGCGTTCACGGTCCTCGGCACGGTCGATGCTGTCAACGGAGGAACCCAGAATCTTCACGCCTGCGCGGGAGAGCGGGCCTGCCAGGTTGATAGCGGTCTGACCACCGAATTGAACGATAACGCCTTCCGGTTTTTCTTTGTCGATAACATTGAGAACATCCTCTACAGTCAGCGGCTCAAAGTACAGTTTATCGGAAATATCGAAGTCAGTGGAAACGGTTTCCGGGTTGTTGTTGATGATAATGGTTTCATAGCCCATTTCCTTCAACGCCCATACGCAGTGTACGGAGCAGTAGTCGAATTCTACGCCCTGACCGATACGGATAGGACCGGAGCCAAGTACAACTACTCTCTTTCTGTCGCTTACTTCAACCTCATCCTCGGTTTCGTAGCAGGAATAGTAGTACGGAGTTGCAGCTTCAAATTCCGCAGCGCAGGTATCAACCATTTTGTAGGTCGGCAGAATGCCGTTAGCCTTACGCATATCGCGGATTTCGAACTCAGTCTTGCCTACGCGTTTGCCGATAACAGCATCGGCAAAGCCCATTCTCTTAGCCTTACGCAGCAGGCTCGGAGTCAGCTCGTGAGTTTCCAGAGCTTTTTCCATTTTAATGATGTTTTGGATTTTGGAGAGGAACCACAGGTCAATCTTGGTGATATCGTGAATCTCTTCCAGAGTAATACCGCGGCGGATAGCTCAGCAACAACGAAGCAGCGCTCGTCGTCAATGCGTTTGATGCGGTCATGAATTTCTTCATCACTCAGAGCCTTCAGCTCAGGCATTTCCAGATGGTTGAGGCCGATTTCCAGGCAGCGAACTGCTTTCAGCATGGAAGCTCAAAGCTGCGCTCAATTGCCATAACCTCACCGGTAGCTTCATCTGAGTTCCCAGGGTGCGGTCAGCGGTTACAAATTTATCGAACGGCCAACGCGGGAATTTCAGTACGATATAGTCAATGGTAGGCTCGAAGCAAGCCTTAGTCTTTTTGGTAACAGCGTTTTCGATTTCGTCCAGGTTGTAGCCGACAGCGATTTTGCTGGTAACCTTAGCAATCGGATAACCGGTAGCTTTGGAAGCCAGTGCGGAAGAACGGCTTACACGCGGGTTAACTTCGATTACATAATAGTTTTCGGAGTACGGGTCGAGAGCCAGCTGTACGTTACAGCCGCCAACTACACCCAGCTCACGCACGATATCGATGGAAGCCTGACGCAGCAACTGTACCTCTTTATCGCTCAGAGTCTGTGCCGGAGCCACAACTATGGAGTCGCCGGTGTGTACACCAACGGGGTCCAGGTTTTCCATGGAGCAGACGGTGATGCAGTTATCAGCAGCGTCGCGGATTACTTCGTATTCGATTTCTTTCCAGCCGGCGATGCTGCGTTCAATCAGGCATTGGCCGATGGGGCTGTAGCCCAGGCCCTTTTGCACGATATCAATCAGCTCTTCCTCGTTTTCAGCAATACCGCCACCGGTACCGCCGAGGGTATAAGCAGGACGGACAATCAGCGGATAGCCGATTTCCTTGCCGAAGTCGCAAGCAGCCTCAATGGTTTCTACAATGGTGCTTTCAGGAATCGCTGATGGATTTTCTCCATAGTTTCCTTGAACATTTCGCGGTCTTCGCCACGTTTGATTGCGCTGATCTGAGTGCCCAGCAGACGAACATTGTACTTGTCCAAAATGCCTTGCTCTTCCAATTTCATAGCCATGTTCAGACCAACCTGACCACCAAGAGTTGCCAGCAGGGAATCAGGACGCTCACGTTTGATAATTTTTTCAATGAATTCATCGCTGATAGGTTCAACATATACACGGTCAGCCACATGCACATCAGTCATAATGGTTGCAGGGTTACTGTTAATCAGTACAACCTCCAGGCCTTCTTCCTTCAGAGCGCGGCAAGCCTGAGTGCCTGCATAGTCAAACTCTGCTGCCTGACCGATGATAATAGGGCCGGAGCCGATAACGAGAACCTTTTTAATATCTTTAAGTTTCGGCATAATTAACGACCCTCCATCATATCAACAAAATGTTTAAACAAATAATCATGATCGCCGGGGCCAGGGCAGGCTTCCGGATGATATTGAACGGTAAAGGTAGGATGCTTGGTGTATTCCAGGCCTTCGATAGTACCGTCGTTCATGGAAATATGGCTGATGTTGATGCCCTTGCCTTCCAGAGATTTTTCATCTACAGCATAGCCGTGGTTTTGGGCGCTGATGTAGATGCGGC
>ENA-OQCS01001522-OQCS01001522.1-human-gut-metagenome-genome-assembly--contig:-NODE-1522-length-11723-cov-1.911176_pt1 | contig 11723 bp, 18 predicted proteins | sample MGYA00242757_ERZ504575 | MGnify/ENA primary metagenome ERZ504575 (study PRJEB26092, sample SAMD00036297) | human gut metagenome | host: Homo sapiens | study: EMG produced TPA metagenomics assembly of... | reverse complement strand
TCATTGAGGATAAATTTCCCAACAACCGTTTTAAGAGAGCGTTCGACAATTTCAACAACTCTTGCTTCAGCCATTGTCCCACGCAAACGATCTGCTGGCTTCTTAATAACTGCAGCAACAGTGTCACCATCAATGGCATGGCCCAGAGTACGCACGATATAGCCGTCAAATTTTTTCTTCAGCCAATAACGCGACGTATCTGTTTCCCAAACCAGATATTTTTCGTCAATGGCAGCCAGCGGATTATGGCTGTAGGTATGCGAGCCAAGCTCCATGCCGGCAGCAATCAGCTCCTTAATTTCCTGCTCATTCATATGCAGCTCATCGCCGATATCCTTGTTGATGACAAAGAAAGAACCTTTGGCATCATACTTCTTTAGTAACGGCAGCACCACGCTATGATTATTCTTATAGCCATCATCAAAGCTCAAGGCAACATACTTATCTACACTTTTTCCCTGCTGCAAACGCTCTGCCAGCTCTGCTACCGTCACAATCGTATAGCCCTGCTCCTTCAGGTACTGCAAATGCGATTCAAACAGCTCCGGCTTCATAATCAGCGTTTTAGGCCAGTCTGCGCCTTCTTCCGGACCGACAGCGTGATACATCAGTACCGGTGCACCGGTTTTTCTGAAGGCCGCATATTCCTGCTGCCAACGCTCGCCGTTAAGCTTCCATGCAACACCAGCAGCCGCCAAAAGTACGACAACCAGCGCCAGGAATACTAAGCATACTTCTTAATCATTTATCTGCTTTCTCCAATTCCATACCTAAACCTACTGCAATATCCTGCAGCTTTTTCAAACGATGGTTGATGCCGGATTTGCCCAAACCACCGGAGTATTCTACCAAATCATTTAACGACACATCCGGATATTGCAGACGCAGACGCGCCGTATCCTGCAATCCCTGAGGCAGCTCGCTCAAGCCCATATGCTCATCAATATAATGGATGCAGCTTACCTGACGCACGGCAGCCTTAACCACCTTGTTCAGGTTCGCAGTTTCGCAATTTACCGCTCTGTTGACATTGTTGCGCATTTCTTTGACAATACGGACATTTTCCAGCTCCATCATCGCATTATGCGCACCGATAACGCTCAAAAAGCTGATAATGCTTTCGCCATCCTTCAGATAAACAATGTACTCGTTTTTTCTGTCGGTCAGCTTGGCCTTCAAGGAAAAGCTCTGCATAACCTTAATAATTGTCTGCGCAAAATCCTCGTTGCCTGTCACCATCTCCAGATGGTAATCACTGGCCGGACGGCTGATACTGCCGACCGCCCAAAAAGGCTCCGCGCAAAAAGGTGCGCTTGCCTCGTGATGCGAGAGCAGCGGATTTTTCAAATCGCCTCTACGCTCAACAGCTGCAGCTCGTTCAGCGCCTTGCTTACCTGAGGCGCCGGCACTACATGTACCTGATAACGGTTATTCTTCTTCAAACGGCGTGAACGGGTAATAACTACCTCCGTCTGCACTTGATAATTGCTTTTCAACAGCTGCAGTACACGTCTGGCCAAAGCAGCATTTTCAGTAGAAAAGTGAATACCTATATTCATACCGCGGATGACAATCGCACCGCTCATACGCAAAAGACCGAGCAGCTCTGCTTGTCACCGGTCGCATCGTTAGTTTCTATACGAGATAATTCATTTTTTACATCATTGGAAAAAAGACAAGCAGACTCCTCCCTTCTCAGCCGACAAGGTGCAGCGTCTGGTTTTATTTTTGTTTATACAGCTTCTTCATGCCCGCACGCATAAAGAAGTAATCGAAAAACTGCATGCCGCGTCCAAAAAGACGCAGACGATAAATTAAAGCAATAAGCACACGCGCCAACTTACGCGGATCATGGCGCACCAGATCATCCTTGCTTATCAAGCGCGCCGGCACAACCGTAATCCCCAGACTGCGGATTTTATCAATATCCGGCGTTATAGGACGCGAGCCTTCAGCATCATACTGACGCAGCTGCTCCGAAGTGACATCTTGGGAATTGACAATAGCGTAATCCAAGAACTGTGTACCGACATGGTCAACCAACGCCTGCACATGGTCATAAGCACCGTAGCCGTCGGTTTCGCCGGGCTGTGTCATAACATTGCAGATGTAAATTTTGATTGCCTTCGACCGTACAACAGCATCACGGATTCCCTCAACCAAAAGGTTAGGAATAACACTGGTATACAGACTTCCCGGTCCGAAATAAGCACATCGGCATTTAAAATTGCATCGATAGCTCCGTTTGCCGCCTGTGCATCCGCCGGCAGCATCATCATCTTCTTAATATGCTTGCGCACCTTGGGAATCTCGGATTCGCCTGTCACAATGCTGCCGTCAGTCATCCGTGCCTGCAGGCGGATATCCTCCAGCGTAGACGGAATAACCCTGCCGCGCACCTTCAGAATCTGGCTCGTAGCATTGAGTCCGGCCTCCATGCCGCCCTCGGCCTGCGCCATCGCCGCAATAAACAGATTGCCGAAGCAATGCCCTGCAAGCGGGGAATCGCCCTGAAAGCGATACTGCATCAAACGTTCCATCAGCGGCTCACGGTCAGCAAGAGCTGTCAGGCAGTTACGCAAATCACCGGAGGAATAATACCCAGCTCCTTACGCAGACGTCCGGAGGAACCGCCGTCATCAGCAGTTGTTACTACGGCCGTACAATTATTGGTGATATACTTCATGCCGCGCAGCAGCGTCGACAAACCGGTACCTCCGCCGACAACGGTGATAGCAGGGCCACGTGTCAGCTTGCGCTGCATAAAAATCGTTTCCATCAATGAACCGTTTTTGTCTGGCACTACAACAGATACTACCGAACTGATTAAGCGGCGTGTTCCGTACACCATAATAGCAAAGCCCACGATAAGAAAGCCCACGCCCATCGTCATAATCAGGCCGTTTGAATAGCGTCCTGTTGTCAGATAGGTCATCTGGAAGAGCAGTTCTTCCGCCTTGCCCATCAGCTGATAATTAAAAAACAAAGCCAGTCCCAAAGCACATAAAAGTACACCTACCGCAAAAAGCAGCAGCCAGCGCTTCAAATTAATGCCGGGACAAAGCCAACTAATCCAACCCATTAGGCCCCTCCCTTACTTTCTGTGAGGAATATCACGATGCGTCACATCAACGCTGTAACCCTTTTCACGCAGATATTCGTACAATTTATTGGCAATAAAAACGCTGCGGTGCTGTCCGCCTGTGCAGCCTACGCTGATAACAAGCTGTGCCTTGCCTTCGTTAATATATTGCGGTACAAGAAAATCAAGCAGCTGCTCCTCCAGCTTAAGATACTGGAAGGTCTGCGGATAGCGGCAGATAAAATCCGCTACCGGGCGGTCGTTGCCAGTCATATTGCGCAGCTCCTCCACATAAAACGGATTCGGCAAAAAACGCACATCCAGAACCAGATCGCTGTCCAGCGGCAGACCATGCTTGAAGCCGAACGAACGCACAACAATGCCCATACGCTCTTTAGAAGAGCCCTCGCCAAACATTTCCGTTACCTTAGCCTTCAGCTGCGCTGTAGTCAGCGTCGAGGTATCAATAATATGCGTAGCCTTTTCGCGCAACGGATCAAGCAATTCACGCTCACAGGTAATATTCTTCAGCAAGGTATTGCGCTCACCCAAGGGATGACGACGACGCGTTTCCTTGTAACGGCGCACCAAGTCGCATCGGAAGCATCCAAAAACAGCAGCTCGTATTTTTGGCCGCTGGCTCCATCTCATCCAAAACCTGCAGCAGCTTATCAAAAAAGCGTCCGCCACGGATATCAACAACAAGAGCTACCTTTTCCTCCGAAGTCTGACGGCAAAGCTCCGCAAACTTAGGAATCAAGGTCGCCGGCAAATTGTCAATGCAAAAGAAATTTAAATCCTCCAGGGTACGCACAACCTGCGTTTTGCCTGCACCGGACATACCGGTAATAATAAGAAAGTGTGACTGCATTTTGCTTCACCTCTTTAAAGTCATTAGCAAATTATATTATATCATAAATTTTGCCGTAGAGGGCAGTGCGTCCGTAAATAAATGATGGATTGGTTATGTGGATTGATGATGCGGAAGAAGGTGCGTTATCAAATAAATATGTGCGTCAGAACGTACCGGATTCAAAGAAGCAATCCGACGGCGTATTTTTCATACGTCGAGGGATTGATGATGCAGAAGATAGTGCGTTATCACGCACATATATAAAATAAGCAGACTGCTCGCAACTACAGTCTGCTTATCTTTTGAGATTTTAAGGTGTAAGATTTGTATTAAAAATTCATGGAAAACTAATTAATCAAGATTCGGCATGCTGCGCGGACGATCAAGATCCTTGAGCATCTGCATATCGCGGTCAGTACCACGGCCGGCAGTCGTCAGATAACCGCCGATCATAATGCCGCTTGCACCGCCATTGAGTGCCAATGCCTGCAGGTCACGCAGATTTACTTCGCGACCGCCTGCCGTACGGATTGTGCCTTCGGCAGAACAAAACGGAAAACAGCGAACGCACGCAGAATTTCCAGCGGCGCAGCGGTTTGTTGTTTTCAAACGGAGTGCCCGGAATCGGAGTCAGCATATTCAGAGGTACACTGTCAATGCCAAGTTCCTTCAGAGTGAAGGCCCATTCAACACGCTGCTCACGTGTTTCACCAAGGCCTAAAATACCACCGCTGCAAACACGCAGGCCGGCAGCCTGTGCATTTTTGATGGTAACAAATTTATCAGCATAGGTATGAGTGCTGCAGATATTCGGGAAATTGCTGCCTGCGGTTTCCAGATTGGAATGATAGCGGGTTACACCGGCTTTGCGCAGCTCTTTTGCCTGCTCTACAGTCAAAATGCCCAAAGAAGCGCAAACTTCAATGTGCAGTTCTTCTTTAATACGTTTAAGTGTACGGCAGATATTTTCAAAGTCATCGGCTTTGCTCTGTCCGCGACCGCTGGTAACGATGGAGAAGCGTACAGCGCCTGCTTCCTTAGCTTTTTTAGCTGCATTGAAGATCTCCTCTTCGCTCAGCAGACCGTATTCCTTAACACCGGTATGATAATGTGCGGATTGTGCGCAGAACTTACAGTTCTCGCTGCATTTACCGCTGCGGCCGTTGATGATTGCACAGCAGTCAACAGCATCGCCGGCATATTTTTGGCGAATCTTGTCAGCATGGCCAAAAGCAGCATGGTGTCGTCATCGCTCACGTTAATCAAAAATTCAGCTTCTTCTTTAGTAATATCCTGACCGTTTTAAAACCTTCTCGGCCAGTGTAATAATTTTTTTGCATTGTAATTCACATCCCTAACCTTAGTAGTTAACCGACGCTATTCGTTGGTTAACTGTATCTATTATATAGCAGAATTCCGCTTGCGTCAACCGTTAAATTCCAGGAGTTAACTTCAATATAATAAAAAGCGCGCCATGCCGCAAGCCAAAGCTCACAACGCAGCGCGCTATTGCATTAAATATCAGCGAATACCCGCAATACCCAAAATCAAGCCCAAAACACCGCTCATGCACAGTGTACGGATAACACTCATCTTATGACGGATACACCACAGGGAAATCGGCAGCACAATGCAGCCAAGCAAATCAACTTGGTAAAATCCTTCGGCAAGGTTTCCGTATTCCACAGCGCCAGCATTACAAAGCTCAGTCCGGCAGAGCAGATGAGTGCCACAACCGCAGGACGCAGACCGTTCAGAATACCGCGAATCGGACCGATATCACCATATTTGAAGAATAATTTTGCGAGTGCCAGCACGATAAATACAGAAGGGAAAACAAAGCCCACAGTTGCCGCAACAGCACCGGGCAAGCCTGCAACCTTCGTACCGACGAACGTCGCCGCATTGATACCAATAGGACCCGGCGTCATCTGCGAAATCGTAAAAATATCAATAAACTGCGGCATAGTCATCCATGCATGATTTTCAATAACCTCCGCCTGAATCAGCGGCATCGAAGCATAACCACCGCCGACGCAAAAGGCACCAACCTTGACAAAGCTCCAGAAAAGCTCCCAATAAATATACATCTCGCCGCCTCCTTACGCGTACTTCTTGTCACGCAGCAGGAAGAAGCCGATAACAGCATCCACAACGACTGCATACATCAGATTTACATTAAAGAAATAATTGGCAATAAAGGTACCGACAATAATCAAAAGCGGCAGTGCCAATTTTTCTTCAGCTCTTTTTTGAGCAGGTCAATCGCAACGTTAATAATAATAGCCGTCGCGCCGCACTGCATGCCCTTCAAAACCAGCTGAATATACTGGTTATGTGCAAAGGCATCATAAGCGTAGGAAATAATGCTCAAGGTAATCAGCGGCGGCAAAATAGTTGCCAGCAAAGCAGTAAGCGTACCGCGGATACCGCCAAGCTTGTAGCCCATGCTAATTGCCGCATTGGCTGCCACAACACCCGGCGCAGACTGCGCAATCGCCACAAGGTTCAGCGCTTCCTTATCATCCATCCATTTATACTCATCAACAAATTTGGCCTTCAACAGCGGAATGATTACAAAACCACCGCCGATAGTAAAGGCACTAATTATAAAGGTTGATTTGAACAGCTTCCAGTAAAAATCTTTCGGCTGCAGCTTCACCCATTATCAACAGCTCCTTCTGTCCATAGAATGAAATTATTATAGCATATTTGCCAGCAAAAAACATAATTAGACTGCACTAATAGCTAAAATTTTTTTCAGCCGCGGTTTTTTGTAACAAAAAAGCACACCCTGCTACCAAATCAGTAACAGAGTGTGCTATCTATAGCCTACTCAAGCTATATTATACAGTTTTGACATCCGGCCTGCAGATTACATCATACCGGGCATGCCGCCGCCCATCGGAGGCATTGCGGCATAGCAGCGCTTCCTTAGCAGGTTTGTCGGCTACGATGGATTCGGTGGTCAGAACCATAGAAGCGATGCTTGCAGCATTTTGCAGTGCGCTTCTGGTAACCTTAGTCGGGTCAACGATACCGGCTTCGATCATGTCAACATACTCTTCAGTCAGAGCGTTGAAGCCATAGCCTTTGCGGCTGCGTTTAATGGTATCAACGATAACAGCGCCTTCCAGGCCAGCGTTGTAAGCGATTTGACGAACAGGCTCTTCAATAGCGCGTTTAACGATTTCTACGCCGGTCTTCTCATCGCCGGTAGCTTTGATTTTTGCCAGAGCAGGCTGTACTTGCAGCAGAGCAGTACCGCCGCCGGCAACAATACCTTCGGCAACAGCAGCGCGTGTAGCGTTCAGAGCATCTTCAATGCGCAGTTTTTATCTTTCAGCTCAACTTCGGTAGCAGCGCCTACTTTGATAACAGCTACGCCACCGGCCAGTTTAGCCAGACGTTCTTGCAGTTTTTCTTTATCGAAATCAGAAGTGGTTTCCGGAATTTGTGCACGGATTTGAGCAACACGTGCAGCAATAGCGTCTTTATCGCCCAAGCCGTCAACGATAGTAGTCAATTCTTTGGTTACGCGAACCTGACCTGCGCGGCCAAGATCTGCCATGCTTGCGCTGTCCAGCTTACGGCCAACTTCTTCACTGATAACGGTTGCACCGGTCAGAGTAGCGATATCTTGCAGCATTGCTTTACGACGGTCCCCGAAGCCAGGAGCTTTAACAGCAACAGCTTTGAAGGTGCCACGCAGTTTGTTGACAACCAAGGTTGCCAGTGCTTCGCCTTCAACATCTTCAGCGATGATTAAGAGTTCGCCGCCGTTTTGAACAACTTTTTCCAGAACCGGCATAATGTCAGCAATCATGGTGATTTTTCTATCGGTAATGAATACGTACGGATTGCTCAGTACAGCTTCCATTTTATCAGCATCGGTTGCCATGTACGGGGAAATGTAGCCACGGTCAAACTGCATGCCTTCAACGGTTTCCAGATGAGTTCCATGGTCTTGGATTCTTCAACAGTGATAACACCGTCGTCGCAACTTTTTCCATAGCATCGGCAATCAGGTTACCGATTTCATCATCAGCTGCGGAAATAGAAGCAACTTGTGCTTTTGCAGCCTTGGTTTCAACCTTTTGGGAAACATTTTTCAGTTCGTCAACCAGTACATCAACTGCTTTTTTGATACCTTTTTCAGAACCATCGGGTTAGCGCCGGCAGCAACGTTGCGCATACCTTCGTTAATCATAGCCTGTGCCAGAACGGTAGCAGTGGTAGTGCCGTCACCGGCAACATCGTTGGTTTTGATGGATACTTCTTTAACCAGCTGTGCGCCCATGTTTTCAAACGGATCTTCCAGTTCGATGTCGCGGGCAATGGTTACACCGTCATTGGTGATGGTCGGTGCGCCGAATTTCTTTTCCAGTACAACGTTACGGCCTTTAGGACCGAGGGTTACTTTTACAGCGTCAGCCAGAGCATTTACGCCACGCTCCAGGCTACGACGAGCTTCTTCATTAAACAGAATTTGTTTAGCCATTTTATATCGCTCCTTTGAAAATTCAATTAAAAATTAATTACAGTTTTTATGTTACTTCTCAATGGTTGCTAAGATATCGCGTTCGCTAAGAATCAGGTAATCCTTACCTTGATGTTTAACAGGAGTTCCGCTGTATTTTGCGAAGATAACTTCGTCGCCAACATTTACTTCGGGTTTAATCAGAGTGCCGTTGTCGCTGTATTTGCCTCTGCCTACAGCCAGAACCTTGCCCTGTTGCGGTTTTTCTTTTACTGCGGTATCCGGCAGGAAAATGCCGCTGGCAGTTTTTTCTTCTACTTCTACAACCTCTACAATTACGTGATCAGCTAATGGTTTTAACATTTTTATAACCCCTTTCGAGTATTCTTACTTACGTGAGAGTAATTTACTTCTTGGTTATTAGCACTCATTTGTTCCGAGTGCTAACCACAATTCTTATTATATCCATATTAGGAAAAATTGCAAGTACTTTTTCGCTGTTTTTTACAAAATTGTCGCAATTTCTGCTTCACGCCCTCAAAAATCGGCTTCAGCGTCCTGTTTTTTTGCTTCTCAGGCCCAAATTTTTGCTTGAACACAAAAAAAGAGCAGTTCACACTGCCCTTTCAGCTCATTGTTGTCTTTTGGCCGCAGCTGCAATAATGCTTTCCGCCAGCTCCTTCAGACTGATACGTTTGGCCATACTGAACTGCTGCATCTTACGGTATGCTTCCTGCTCCGTCATTCCGTGCGCTGCCATCAGGATACCCTTGGCACGGTCCAGCAGCTTACGTGTCTCCAAGCTTTCCTTCAGCTTATCAAGCTCCAGATTAAGCTTATGCATTTCCTGAAAGCGTTTGGCCGCAATCTCCATTGCCGGGAAAAGCTGTTCCTCGCGTACAGGTTTAACCAGATAAGCGATAACGCCTGCATCCGATGCTTTCTCGACAATATCCTGCTGACTGTAAGCTGTCAGCAGCAATACCGGAGCAATATTATCGGCAGCAATAATTTTTGCTGCGGTAATACCGTCCATAATCGGCATTTTTACGTCCATGATAATAAAATCAGGCTTTAACTCTTTAGCCAGCTTTACTGCTTCCTGTCCGTTGGCAGTCTCGCTACTATTTTATGACCGGCATCCGCCAGCATTTCGCGCAAATCAAGACGCAAAATAGCTTCATCATCTGCCAATAATATTCTCAGTTTATTTAACATCTTCCAGCCCCCCCTTTGGAATTGTTACTAATGCAAGTGTACCGCCATCCTCACGATTCGTCAAGCTAAAGCTTCCCTGCAGGTCAGCTTCCGCCATAGTCTTGATAATTTTCAGTCCTAAGCTTTGACGGTTGCTGTTTAATGAAAAGCCTTCCGGAAGGCCTACACCGTCATCGGCAATTGACAAAACATAACGCTTGCTTTCTTCCGCAAAGCGCACCTTAAGGCTGCCGCTCATCCGGCCTTCGTAAGCATGTTCTATAGTATTCTGCAATAATTCGTTGAGAATCAAAGCGATACTTGTTGCTTTATCTGACGGCAGCTGTACAGGATCTGCTTTGAAATCGGCATGCAGGATAAATTCCGGATGCAGCATGCTGCTGATAATCGCCTGATAAATTCCCTTGGCCACCTTACCGACATCAATCAGACCGGTATCCTGCTGCGAAAGATACTCATGCACAATAGCAATGCTGTTGACTCTGTTGACGCAGTCACGTAGAACTATTTTGGTTTCGTCACACTGCGCGCGACGCTCCTGCAGGCGCAGCAGACTGGCGATGGTCTGCAGATTGTTCTTTACGCGGTGATGAATCTCTTTAATTACAACAGATTTTATCAGCAGCTCCTCGTCCTTTTTGCGCAGCTCGGTAATATCTTGCAAAATAACAATAGCACAACCGGCCTTAGGCCTGGGAATTACCGGCAGAATACGTATGGAAAGCAAAATGCCATGCATCGTAAATTCCTTGCTTTCCGCCGTGCCTGTTTCCATAACCATACCGACCAGCGGCCAATTTATAGCAACATCGTTGGTACGGCAGCCGACAAGATGAGAAATATCCATAACATCAAACATATGACGTGCACGGTTGTTGGCAGCAACAATCACTCTGTTGGCATCTACCACCATAATGCCGTCAGAAGGCCGCAGCCGCTGATAGTTGCTGTTATTGCTCAAATCCTGGCGCAGATTGCACAAAAGCTCCAGTGACTGAGCAATAATAATATCATCGGGAGCAGCACTTTCAAAGCTGACGGCACCGTAGCAATGTCCGCGGCTGTCACGCAGCGGAAAAACCTTCAGACTGTTGAACATGCCCAAAGCCCATTCACGCTTGCCGTTAACAGGCACATTTTTTTGCAGCACACGCGCAACGAGCGGCTCTTCAACCGCACGTACACGCCGACCCGTCATATCCGGGCGCACATTGCCGACCTGTGTCATCGGCTGCTCCTGCTTATAAACATTAAAAAACTTTTTATTCTCTCCCGCAGATAAATCGTCACAGCAGCATGTGCTATATCTGCCGCCAGACCGAGTACCTGTGGCATAGCTTGTAAACTGTTTCTTTGTTCTGCTGTTAAATTGCTCAGCATGTTTCCCCTCTTCTTCCTACTGTTGTCCTTTCCACAGCTTTATCTGATTAATCCACTATTTTATCCACTATATCCACAGGCTTTTCCACAACAGTAATGCGCTTATATGTGGATATTGCCCGCTTATCCACAATATCCACAGGCTTATGCACTATAAAAGACACTTGTTTAGCCTAATTTCAAAGATGGATTAGCGTTTAAATCCAATGGACTGAAGCTGCGGCTGATACATAAAATAACCGCGGCAGGCAATCATTACAGCATTATCGGTACACAAAATCGGTGTCGGATGCACCAGTTGGGCACCAATCTCCTCCATAGCCTTTGCCAGTGTGTTTTGCAAGGTTTTATTGGCAGAAACGCCGCCGGCCAACACAATTTTATTGTAGCCGGTATGCTGCATAGCATGCACCGCTTCCTTAACAAGTGCATCAACAACCGCACGCTGGAAGGATGCCGCAACATCGCTGCGGTTCACCTCACGGCCTGCCTGCTGCTGATTGTGCAGATAATTGATTACGGCAGATTTCAAACCGCTGAAGCTGAATTCATAAGGCTTGTCCAAACGTGCTACCGGAAAATCAATAGCATGGTCATTGCCGCCCAATGCCAAGCGCTCAATTTCCGGACCTCCGGGATAAGGCAGCCCCATAACACGGGCAATCTTGTCGAAGCTTCGCCTGCCCGCATCATCACGCGTCTGTCCCAAA
>ENA-OQCS01001521-OQCS01001521.1-human-gut-metagenome-genome-assembly--contig:-NODE-1521-length-11737-cov-1.731094_pt1 | contig 11737 bp, 20 predicted proteins | sample MGYA00242757_ERZ504575 | MGnify/ENA primary metagenome ERZ504575 (study PRJEB26092, sample SAMD00036297) | human gut metagenome | host: Homo sapiens | study: EMG produced TPA metagenomics assembly of... | reverse complement strand
TCTACACCATATTCAATTATTTTTGAATAGTGATAAGACAATCGCTTAGACACCACATCATTAAATTCTTTTTTCTCAATAGTTGAATGCAATGTACATGCATTATAATTCTTTCCATCATCGTACAAGTACTGAATAATTACTAACTGATTATTTTGTACAGACGCAATATATTCTTTATATCCACTACTGCTAAATAAATCTATACCCATCTGAGATTCAAGCACTTTTTTATGTCCCAGGTTACACAAATATTTTTGGCACTCATGAAAAATATAACCATTATAATTTTCCAGAACTTCTTCAAATATGCCATATTTTTTGCCAAACAAGTAATCCAAAATACAATGGCTGTTGGAAGTAAGCCGGCATTTAAAAGAATATACTGATCTTTCTCTTCGTTATATAAAAACGGGCGAGTATAAAATGATTTATTATCAAAATCGCCTTCAAATTGAACTCCAAATTCTATCGTAACTAAATCAAGTAATTCTATACGATTCAGGAATAGTTTGCGAAAATCCGCTCCATTTGTGATAACCAGTTCAGTATATTTATTTAACTCCTTAGCCGAAGGTATCATTATGCTTTTTCCTTCGTCCGTATCATGATTATTTCAGTATTTAAAATACCTCCTACAATCTTTTCAGAAATTTCAAGCATACCATTAACTAATATATATGTTGCATACAAAAATTCTTTGGGATATTCGATTCCTTTTGCAAATAAAACCGAAATCATGTGTTGAAGATTATATGCCGGTGTTTGATCAATTCCATTTAAGACCCTATAATTCCCATAAAACATAATATTCTGCACAAACATATTTTCCGGAGGATCAATCGAATACTTTAAGCTAGTATCTGATATCTGATTAATTATTTTTCGAAACTTTCCAGAACTAATGGTATATTTAGCTGGAAATTGATCTCTTGTTTGACATAATATCCCCTCTATATACGTATCAAGAATAACTGATTTCGTTTGATTCTGATGAAATAGATTCAAAGCAGATACCCTTGAAATCAAATTAAATATATCATATTTTTTGCTTCTTCAACAGCAATGGAAATTTCATTTTTGAGTCAGTTCCAATCAAAAGTTTCTAAACTTTCTATATCTGTAAAAGTCCATCCCAATTCCTCTTTCCGTACATCATAATTGCTTAAATTCTAAATCTCTAAATCGTTTTAATAATCATATATTCAATGCCGGCACCATTAAATTTTAATATCCTACTAAATATTACGAAATACTTCTTTCTTTTCTTCCAATCCGGCGATTACTTAATTTTGTCCATACATTTCTTAATGTACTAACTTCATATTTTGTTAATCCTAAGCTTTCTACCAAATTAATACCAATTATTCTCTGACATGTTATTGATGCTCCGTTTACACAGCTCTTCTTTAAAGGATTCAAAATATTTCAATGTCTTAGGGAATAATTATCTACTAAATATGCAATAAAATCTCCTGCTTCATCTGAACGGATATCATCTACTATTATTGTTTTCAAATAATCTATCTTGTATTGTTTCAAATCTTTATGTTTTCTTTTGTCATATTCTTGATAAAATCCTAAATTCATGTAAACTCCATATATTAAAAGCAGATGATGCTATTTAACTCCATATTTTTATTTGTTCTTCTTGCTTTTTATATTTTTTGCTATTGTCATTCTTATAATGCAACCTTTTTAGAGTATGATATATGATAATCTAAACATCATTAACCACCACACACACAATTATCCTTCCGAAAAAGCTGCTAATGACTTTCAATTTAAGACCAGGAGCAAAGAGCATTTCATTCTCATGCATGTCCGATATCAAGTCTACGTATACCCCCGGAGTCCCTTTAGGTACATATATTGTTAGCAAAGAATGGTTAAATAGGGTGGCATAATCTCTGCCACTCACTGAACTAAGAGCTAATGTTGTACTCATAAATCCTTTGTCTAGCAAAATCTTTCCTTTTCTTATTGGTCCTCCTGATATGTTCCCCCATTTTTTCATATCACGCAAAATATTTTTTGAAACATATCTGTGAACTACAATTATTTTCGGTTAATTACATTTTTTCCTTATTTCATCTACACCTTCTATAAACATATCCTTTGATAACACATTATTGTCAAACACATATGTTTCTATATCTCCGTACCTGAGTATTCTATTAATAGAATAATGAATCCCCTGCGTGTAATATCTAAAAAATTTTCAACAGGAGTCTTTGGCATATTTTCTTGGTCCTGCAAATTGATCAGCCAATGGCTGTAATTTTTCATTCCCCATTCGTATGCTTCATCCTTTGTGAATTCTTTATATAATTCTCCATTATACTTATATTCCATCATTGTCTCTAATCCCCTACTTCCCTTTTACAATAATCCTATATCTTTCTATTCTCGAATATAATTTTAAAGCCTACTTCCCAATCACTCTTGCACCTCCGCCGACTGTATCAACATCCTTATCTTCTCATCCCCATTCTCAACCTCAGGTCTCCCGCATCTAAGACTATCCGGATGCTCCGATACACAACAATCCTGATACCAGCACTCGCCCATAAGTTCTCCCTTTACAGACCATTTTTCATTTTGAGTAAATTCACCTACCAATGATTTCATCACACGTTCCGTAGAATATCTCTTAAAACCAGCTATATTACTTGTAATGCCTTTCATCATTGATCTTTGACAAATTGATTCTATGGTTTTCAACTGCTGCCAAGACTTCCTCACGGATTTTAATTTTATCTGTCTTTCCAATGCCTGTCCATTCTACCAACGTTTCAAGTGCCAGAATCAGGTATTCAAAGCAAATCATATCAAGAATTATAATCTTCCCCTCTGACTTTTCTTCTATGGTTTTCAACATACGATATTTATTACGAATATCCTGATTATCAACCACATAGTCAAAAGCAATATAATACCTGTCATCGTTTTCCAACTCTAAATCTGAGAGCGCATCCAATATCCCCTGATTGCTTCCTTTACTTTCGACCACGAGCCCATCGTCAAAGAAAAGTTGATTGACCAGTTTCCAGAAGTGAAGTCCTGCCCCGGTATCCTCCGTCCACAAATATTTCATATCACAGTTCCTCTTCCAATGTTATCCTGTTGTTATCCTGTTTCAGCACTTTAAAACTCTTATCAGATACATTGAGTCCATCACAGTTTCTTAAAAACAGCATATATTGATTAGAGAACTCAAAATTAATAAATCTTCTAATCTCATTATTGATCAATATATCCGCATTATCAATCACAATAAAACTGCCTCTGCACTGCATCAGGCTTTCTGAAAAATTATCCGATTTGTAATTAAATAATTTTATATTCCTATATTCTTCTGTCAGTCTTAAGTCTTCCAGTATTTCATACAGAACGGTTTTCCCGGTAGCACTATCTCCACCTACGAGAGTTATTCTGTCGTCAAATTCTAAATCTATGAAAATGGATCCGCTTTAAATTTTATATTTTTATAAATCATGTGCTTCTCTCCTTTCATACTCCTTACTCCACCAGACATTATATCCCTGCTGCCTGTCACTACCTCGGAATCATTGAATCTGATTTCTGCATCATCCGGAATCTCCGTAAATGTTGGTCTTGACATATAAATTCTAATATTATTCATTGCAAAAATAATTTTAAGTACATTAGGACCACATTCCTCTACGCACACTACCTTATCCGGATGTTTCACAATATTAAGTAATGTCTTACAGCCCGATGACAAATTACGAACTGTTCCTAATCCATATTTCGTTTCAATGTGTTTGTCCGGTGTAAGCTTTGCATTATCCACTTGTTGAATAAGATCTATTTCTTTTTGTGACATTTCTTCATTACTGGTATTCAAATTAAAATACAAATCATTTTGAAGTATCCAATCTTTGGAATCTCTTTTCTCTGTATATATATCTATCATACAATGTCACTCCTTCAGACAATATCCCTGTTAAATATAAAACCTAGAGGATATTACCTCAGTATCCTCTAGGTTCTATATTTAAATTTCAGTATTAACCTTATTCAAACTCAATCGTTCCGGGCGGCTTACTGGTAATATCATACATTACCCGATTCACATGGCTCACCTCATTGATGATCCTGCTGGTCACCTTCTGCAATACTTCATAAGGGATCTGTGCGCTCTCTGCGGTCATGAAGTCGATGGTCTTCACGGCTCTCAGTGCGATGGCGTAATCATAGGTTCTCTCATCACCCATAACGCCTACGGATCTCATGTTGGTCAGGGCTGCGAAGTACTGGTTGATCTCGCGGTCCAGACCTGCGTTAGCGATTTCCTCGCGGTAGATGGCATCTGCATCCTGTACGATCTTGACCTTCTCAGCGGTCACTTCGCCGATGATACGGATACCCAGTCCGGGACCGGGGAACGGCTGACGGAATACCAGATGCTCCGGAATGCCAAGCTCCAGTCCTACCTTACGGACCTCATCCTTGAACAGGTTGCGCAGAGGCTCGATGATCTCCTTGAAATCTACATAGTCAGGCAGACCGCCTACATTGTGGTGGGACTTGATCACTGCGGATTCACCGCCCAGTCCGCTCTCTACCACATCGGGATAGATGGTTCCCTGTACCAGGAAGTCCACGGCACCGATCTTCTTCGCCTCTTCCTCGAATACACGGATGAACTCTTCACCGATGATCTTTCTCTTATGCTCCGGCTCGGATACGCCTGCCAGCTTGTTATAGAAACGCTCCTGCGCATTCACACGGATGAAGTGCAGATCGTAATTGCCGTTGGGACCGAAGACTGCTTCTACCTCATCGCCTTCATTCTTACGGAGCAGGCCGTGATCTACGAAGACACAGGTCAGCTGCTCGCCGACTGCCTTAGATAACAGTACTGCTGCCACGGAGGAATCCACGCCGCCGGACAATGCACAGAGGACTTTACCATTACCAACCTTCTCACGAATTGCCTTAATAGACTCTTCCACGAAGGAATCCATCTTCCAGTCACCGCAGCATCCGCAGATATTACGTACGAAATTATACAGCATCTTGGAGCCTTCCACCGTGTGGAGTACTTCCGGGTGGAACTGGATCGCATACAGTCCGCGCTCTACGCACTCTGCTGCTGCCACAGGGCAGTTTGCAGTGGTAGCTACGGCACGGAAGCCGGGTGCCAGCTTCGAAATATAGTCGAAATGGCTCATCCAGCAGATTGTATTCTCGGATACATCGGAAAACAGCTTGGAACTGCGGTCTACCTTCACCTCAGTCTTACCATATTCCCGAACGGCTGCACGTTCTACCTTACCACCCAGCACATGGGTCATCAGCTGTGCACCGTAACAGAGTCCCAGCACGGGAACTCCTAAGTGAAACAGATCCTCGGAGCAGGTAGCTGCACCGTTCATAGCAGGCTTGCGGGGCCGCCGGTCAGGATGATTCCCTTAGGATTCATCGCTTTTATCTTATTCAAGTCTGTCTTGTAAGAGTAGATCTCGCAATATACATTGCATTCTCTGACTCTTCTGGCGACCAGCTGATTGTACTGTCCGCCAAAATCAATGACAACTACCAGTTCTTTTTCCATGGTTGTCCTCCAGTATATTTTTCTGTCCTCTATTATAGGGTATGGGGCAGGGGAAGTCAAACCCTACTGCACCAGTTCTTCCAATTTTCCGAAGGTATAACCCATTTCTTCCCATTTTGTGAGCAGTTCATCCAGAATCTCCCCATTGGTCTTCGAGGTATTATGTAACAGCACCACGCTCCGGGGTGGATCCTGCCTGTCAGCTTGGAAAAAGCTTCCTCGTGGCTGGGCTGGGCATCCACGTTCCAGTCCACATACGCGAGGCTCCAGAAAAAAGTGGCATACCCCAGATCCTTTGCCATCTGCAGATTCGTCTCACTGTATTTTCCCTGGGGCGGCCGGTAGTACATTGCCATCTTCGTGCCGGTGGTCTCCTGAAAAAGAGTTCTCACGTCATCCATCTCTTTCCGGAAAACCGCCGGATCAGAAATTTTCGACATGTCATAATGATGATAGGTATGGTTTCCCACCGTATGTCCGTCCTCCACCATGCGTTTCACCATCTCCGGCGCGACTCCAGAAAATGTCCTACCACAAAAAAAGGTCGCCGGTGCATCATGCTTTTTCAATGCATCCAATATAGCAGAGCTATTACCGTTCTCATAACCACAATCAAAAGTGAGATATATCTTTTTCTCCTCCGCATCTCCTACATAATAGGCATTGTACTCTTTTAACTTTTCCACAGATGCCGTACCAGTGGCTGCGTTCCTTCCGCCCCGAATCCCAGTCCCCAGTTTTCTGCTGAAAATAACACTTTCGTGTTCTCCAGCGCAGTTCCCGCCGTCGCCTGTGACTTTATTTCCCGCTGCATACGCAGACCGTAGGCAATGGCTCCGATGCTTCTTCCGAGGAAAAACATTGCCAGCAAGAGCACTCCCAACATCAGACCATTCTTATAATGTTTCTTCATCAATACCGCTGATTTTTTCCCGACTTCCCATACTTTTTTGAAAATAGGATTTTCCCACATCTCACGATCCCTTACCGGTATTTCTACCCGTCTCTTCTATAATATTCATAATATTTTATGTACTATAGCTTTTCCCTTATGTCATGGATCTCCCCACGCATACACACCAAAATTCATCCCGTTGTATATATTATAAAAATGGATTCTTCGGAGTAACGCCATGGACTGCAAGGAAATGATCCTGTCAGAGGACACCTATGACATTATCACAGACTTTCCGCATCGGAATTTCTGGGAGATGACAATAATTGTTATGAACGCATCGGAGAAGATTTTTTGATTTTGTATTTGGCCAATCTGGGAATCCGCAATCCAAAGATTGATTTTTTCCCCTATCACAATATGCCGAAGCTTTACGGGCTCATGCAGCTATCTCCCTCCGGTGAGACGCCACCCGGTGCCGCTCCCTTTGATCCGGCAAGTCTGATTGCCAGTGGGATCACCCAGGTGCAGCGTCCACCCCTAAGTCTCACGGGGCAGGGCGTGATCCTGTGTTTTATCGATACCGGTATTGATTACCAAATCCTGTGTTTCTGGACGAGAACGGCAACAGCCGTGTCCTGGCGATCTGGGATCAGACGGTTCAGACCGGAGCGCCCCCTGATGGGTTAAAATATGGTTCTGAATACCGCAGAGAGGATATTAACCTGGCGTTGCGTTCCGAGGATCCTTATTCCATCGTTCCCTCCAGGGACGAAAACGGACACGGCAGTATCCTCGCCGGAGTCGCAGCCGGCAGTATCGTCAGACAAGGCAGTCCTTATATCGGTGCTGCACCGGGTGCCGACATCGTCGTGGTGAAGCTCAAGGAATGTAAGCAATATCTGCGCAGCTTTTATCTGGTGCCCGAGGGTGTTCCCGCCTATCAGGAAAATGATATTATGCTGGGCATCAAATACGCGGAATCCTTCGTGCGGCTCTTCGAGCGTCCGGTAGTCATCTGTCTGGGTCTGGGAACCAACCAGGGAGATCATGCGGGCAATTCCTCCCTGTCACGGTATCTTTCTTCCCTCGCTGTCCGCAGAAGCCGTGCCGCCATCGTCTGCGGGGGAAATGAAGGGAACGCCTCACACCATTACCATGGAAGACTAAGCGCTCAGACACCTGGGGAGGATTCCCGGGATGTGGAGATCCGGGTCAGCGAAGGCTGTATCGGATTCTGGCTGGAGCTTTGGGGTGCTCTGCCGGATGCTTTTAATCTGAGCATCCGCACTCCCGGCGGGGAAAATATTCCGAACTGCGCCTTGGGTTGCAACAAAGCGTGACCTATTCCTTTATCTACGAAAAAAGCAGAGTCACTATCGACTCTGCTCTTGTGGAAGAAAATTCCGGCGAGGACTGATCCTTGTACGCATCCAGGATCCTACCCCCCGGTATCTGGACCTTTCATGTCTCTGCTTCCGGTAGTTTATATAACGGTAATTTTCACATGTGGCTGCCTATCACAGAATTTCTGTCTACTCCGGTATATTTTCTCAATCCGGATCCCGACATGACTTTGACGGAGCCCTCGATGGCGCCGGAGGTTCTGAGCGTTTCTACTTACAACGCGGAAAATAACAGTTTTTACGCAGAATCCGGCAGAGGCTTCGGACGCACCGGTCAGATCCGTCCGGACTTATCCGCTCCCGGAGTAAACATCTCCACCATTGACGGACGCCGTACGGGAAGCAGCATGGCTGCTGCTATCACTGCCGGAGCCGTAGCACAGTTTTTCCAATGGTCAGTCATTGAGGGCAATAACCGGCTGGCGGAAAGCCGGGAGATCCGCAGTTATTTCATACGCGGTGCCGTGCGTACACAGGGTCTGAACTACCCCAACCGGGAATGGGGCTACGGCAGACTGAATTTAGAGGAAACCTTCAATGCCCTGCTCCGGGTATGACTATAGGATTTTCCGAATATTTCGGGCAATAGAGGCTTCTGTTTTGTACGTTATCTTCCATTTTCATCTGTGCTTTTGGAAAAAATTCTGGCATACCCATAAGACAACGGACGGTCCGTCATATCCGCAAATCGCAAAGGAAAATTCTCTTTTTCCTCCATGCGGTTCGGGCAGTCTCTCCTGCCGCACCCGAGACAGATTCCGGCACATTTGGTAAAAGGATCCTTCGTCAGCTCCGCATAAAATACCACGCTTTTTTCGGGATCATGCAATATGCTGCATTACAGGTAACCGGCAATGCAAGCTCCTGCAGAAGCATGGGCAGATTCGCCAACCGCAGCAGACTGCCTATTTGGGGTTCCGAAGTCTCAGAAATCTCCCCACCTAAAAAAATGCAGTCTGGCAACATGCAGATTCCGATGTACAGCCACCCACTCTGTATAAACCCGGTAGCTTTTTAATAATAATTCACTGGACAGCACCTCGATCATATAACTCTCTGTCAGAAATCCGTTCTGCAAATACTTTTCCTGCAGTGCATCGATCCCTTTTCCCAGGGTAATGCCTACAGCCAAAAAAGACTGATCCCTCCCGGGAAAAGTCTCTTTGATTTCTCTGTCCTGCCATCCCGCTTCTGTCTCCAGGCAGGGATCATCTCACCTGCCAGCCTCTTCAGATTGGGATATTCTTCCGGATCATAATGATATTTTTCCATCACACTGTGCAGAAATTGTTCGTTCCTGCACAGTGCTGTAATTTCTGAAAAAAAGTCTGCATGTTCACCTGTTCTCCCGGAATACCGGCTATCTCATGACACCGACATATTTTTACTGCATCCGGTTAATTGTTTTTAATGCGCAGGCATCTGATGGCATTGAGAACAGCCAGTACCATCACTCCTACATCTGCGAAGATAGCAACCCACATATTGGCGATACCCAGCGCACCCAGGATCAGGCAGATGGCCTTAACTGCCAGCGCAAATACGATGTTCTCGTAAACGATGCGCAGACATTTCCGGGAAATCCGCATAGCCAGAGCGATCTTGGCAGGATTGTCATCCATCAGAACCACATCCGCTGCTCAATGGCCGCATCTGAGCCAAGGGCTCCCATGGCGATACCGATATCAGCACGGGAAAGTACCGGTGCATCGTTGATACCGTCACCCACGAATGCCAGTTTTTCCTTCTCGCTCTTGTCCTGCAACAGCTTCTCCACGCAGCTTACCTTGTCTGCGGGAAGCAGTTCACTGTGTACCTCATCCAATTTTAACTCACCGGCCACATATTCTGCAACTGTTTTGCTGTCACCGGTCAGCATAACGCATTTCTTCACACCGGAATTTTTCAGGGAGGCAATTGCTTCCTTCGCACCATCCTTGATCACATCGGAGATCAGGATGTATCCTGCATAGTTACCGTCTACCGCCACATGAACCACTGTACCTACACCGGTATTTTCCGTATAAGCCAGGTTCAGGCTCTTCATCAGCTTTGCATTGCCGGCTGCCACCTGTCTGCCGTTCACTTTGGCAGTTACACCATGTCCGCTGATCTCCTCCACATCACTGACGTTAGAGGCATCCAGTTCTTTTCCATAAGCGTTCTTCAGACTCTTGCTGATGGGATGACTGGAATAACTCTCCGCATAAGCAGCATACTCCAGCAGTTCTCCCTCTGTAAATCCCTGATCGGGATAGATACCCGTTACATCGAATACACCTTTGGTCAGGGTACCGGTCTTGTCAAATACCACATACTTAGTCTCAGACATCGCTTCCAGATAGTTGGATCCCTTCACCAAAATGCCGCAGGCACTTGCCGCACCGATTCCTCCGAAGAAGCTCAAAGGAATGGAAATGACCAGCGCACAGGGACAGCTGATTACCAGGAAGGTCAGAGCACGGATGATCCAGGTGCTCCAGGCTGCCGGGTTGCCCATGATCAGGTTGATCACAGGAGCAGGATGGCCAGGGCCAGGGCACTGTAGCAGACAGCCGGGGTATAATATCTTGCGAACTTCGTAATAAAGTTCTCAGATTTCGACTTCTTCATGCTGGAGTTCTCTACCAGATCCAGGATCTTGGATACCGTGGATTCTCCGAATTCCTTGGTAGTACGGATCTTTAATAGTCCTGTCAGGTTCACACAGCCGCTGATCACATCCTGGTCCACAGTGATCTCTCTGGGAACACTTTCACCGGTCAGGGCACTGGTATTCAGAGTGGAAGTGCCTTCCACAACCACACCGTCAATGGGAACTTTCTCACCGGGGCGTACCACGATAATGGTTCCGATCTCTACATCATCAGGATCTACCTGCTCCAGACTGCCGTCTTCGGCCTCGATATTAGCATAGTCGGGACGGATATCCATCAGTGCACTGATATTCTGGCGGCTTTTGCCTACAGCGACCGACTGGAACAATTCGCCGATCTGGTAGAACAGCATAACTGCCACGCCCTCGGAATACTCTCCCAGTCCCATAGCACCTACTGTTGCTACTGCCATCAGGAAATTCTCATCAAACACTTCACCATGCATGATGCCCAGAACGGCTTTTCTTAAAATATCATATCCGATCACCGCGTAAGGGATCAGGTACAGCAATCCCAGCCACAGTCCTTCCAGCGGAATAAAATGCAAAATAACTAATAAGATTGCCGCTACAATAATGCGGATCAATACTTTTTTCTGTTTCTTCGTCATAGGAATCCTCCTTGCTTTCCTACGAAATTATCAAGTCTCCCGCTAAAGAGAGTATCTGCTCTCCTTCCGGAATTCATCCTATAAATAAATTTCGCAATCGTCCTCTACTCTCTTGCAGGCTTTTACTACGTTCTCCATAACAGCCTTCTCATCGCTGCCGTCAGCGAATTCTACTTTCATCTTCTGGGTCATGAAGCTAACAGTTGCATCGGTAACGCCTTCTACCTTCTTCGCTGCATCCTCCATCTTCAGAGCACATGCTGCACAATCTACTTCGATCTTGTAAGTTTTCTTCATGGTAATATCCTCCTCTTTCTCCATTAGCATTTCCTGCTTTTTAGATGCTAATGATTTGCATATAGTTTTAATATTCATTCATATGAGCCACTGTTCATATGTTTATATTACCATATGCCGGGAAAAAGTCAATACTGTTTTTAAATGTTTTATAAATTGAGAGTTAAATGAATAGTTGCTTTAAAATCCACGCAGAAAGGACTGCCGCCCCGGACTCGGATGCTAGCTACAACTGTGGATTTTCTAAAGGAAAGTGGTCAAGTGTTTCTCGTCATGACGGGGCCGCCT
>ENA-OQCS01001519-OQCS01001519.1-human-gut-metagenome-genome-assembly--contig:-NODE-1519-length-11742-cov-1.620232_pt1 | contig 11742 bp, 22 predicted proteins | sample MGYA00242757_ERZ504575 | MGnify/ENA primary metagenome ERZ504575 (study PRJEB26092, sample SAMD00036297) | human gut metagenome | host: Homo sapiens | study: EMG produced TPA metagenomics assembly of... | reverse complement strand
CAGATCAAAAAAGGAAAACTCCGTGGAGTCGACAGCTACGGAATGATGTGTTCCATCGAAGAACTTGGTTCAGACAGAAATATGTACCCGGAAGCACCGGAATATGGAATCTACATTTTTGATGATGACGCAGTTGTCGGAGAAAGTGCAGTAAAGGCACTCGGACTGGATGATGTCGTATTTGAATATGAGATCACCTCCAACCGTGTAGACTGCTTCAGCGTGGTTGGTATCGCAAGAGAAGTTGCAGCGACATTCCGCAAAGAATTCAAGCCACCGGTTGTAACATCAACCGGAAATGATGAAGATGTCAATGATTACATCAAAGTAAAAGTAGAAAATACAGACCTTTGCCCACGTTACTGTGCAAGAGTTGTAAAAATATCAAGATCGGACCTTCACCGAAATGGATGCAGAGAAGACTTCTTCCGTAGGAATCCGTCCGATCAACAACCTTGTTGATATCACAAACTATGTAATGGAAGAATACGGACAGCCAATGCATGCTTATGATCTGGATACCATCGCAGGTCATCAGATCATCGTCCGCAATGCCCATAAAGGAGAAAAATTCGTAACACTGGATGGTCAGGAAAGAGAAATGGATGATTCTGTTCTTATGATCTGTGATGGCGAAAAAGCGGTAGGTATTGCCGGAATCATGGGTGGCGAAAATTCCATGATCACTGACAATGTACAGACCATGTTATTTGAAGCTGCATGCTTCGATGGAACCAACATCCGTAAATCCAGCAAGAAAGTCGGACTTCGTACCGATGCATCCGGTAAATTTGAAAAGGGACTGGATCCGAATAATGCAGAGGATGCAATCAACCGTGCCTGCCAGCTGATCGAAGAAATGGGAGCCGGTGAAGTTGTCGGAGGAATGGTTGATGTATACAGCAAGAAAAAAAGAACCTGTACGTGTATCATTTGATGCCGACAAGATCAATGCACTTCTCGGAACAAACATCCCAGAAGAAGATATGATCAAATATTTTGAAAAGATCGACCTGGAATATGATGCAGAAGCAAAAGAAGTGATCGCACCAACCTTCCGTCATGACTTATTCCGTATCGCCGATCTTGCGGAAGAAGTAGCAAGATTCTACGGATATGATAATATCCCGACTACACTGCCTACAGGTGAGGCTACAACTGGTAAGCTTTCTTTCAAGCTTCGTGTGGAAGAAGTAGCAAGAAATATTGCAGAATTCTGTGGATTCAGTCAGGGAATGACTTATTCATTTGAAAGCCCGAAGGTATTTGACAAGCTCCTCCTCGACAAGGATGATCCGATGCGTCAGGCAATCCAGATCATGAACCCGCTTGGAGAAGATTACAGTGTCATGCGTACAACATCTCTGAATGGTATGCTGACATCTCTTGCAACAAACTACAACAGAAGAAATAAAAATGTCCGTCTGTACGAGCTTGGAAATATTTATCTTCCAAAGGCACTTCCACTGACAGAACTGCCGGACGAAAGAATGCAGTTTACACTTGGAATGTACGGAGATGGAGACTTCTTCAGTATGAAAGGTGTTGTAGAAGAGTTCTTTGAAAAAGTCGGACTTCATAAGAAAGAAACCTATGATCCAAATGCAGGAAAGAACTTCCTTCATCCGGGACGTCAGGCAAACATCGTTTACGATGGAAAGGTTGTCGGATACATGGGTGAGGTTCATCCGGAAGTTGCTGATATCTATGGAATCGGTGAAAGAGCATACGTTGCTGTCATTGATATGCCACAGATCACAGAGCTTGCAACATTTGACAGAAAATACGAAGGAATTGCAAAATACCCGGCAGTCAGCCGTGATATCAGTATGGTAATGCCAAAATCCATCCTGGTAGGACAGGTTGAAGAAGTGATCGAGAACAAGGGTGGCGCTTATCTGGAAAGCTATAAGCTGTTCGATATTTATGAAGGCGCTCAGATCAAGGCAGGCTTCAAGTCTGTTGCTTACTCTATCACATTCCGTGCAAAAGATAAGACTTTGGAAGAAGCTGATATTTCAGCTGCTATGAACCGTATCTTAAAGGCACTGGAGGAAATGGGTATCGAGCTTCGTAAGTAGGCGAAAAGAGGTCAAAAGAATGAAACGACAGGATTTTTATTTTGATTTACCGGAAGAGCTGATCGCGCAGGATCCGCTTGAAGACAGATCCAGTTCCAGACTGCTTGTTCTTGATAAAAAACCGGTGCAACCAGTCATCATATTTTCCGTGAGATCAAAGATTATCTCAAACCGGGAGACTGCCTTGTGATCAATGATACCAAGGTTATCCCGGCAAGACTGATCGGTGAAAAAGAAGGAACCGGCGGAAAAGTCGAAGTTCTTCTTTTAAAACGAAAAGAAAATGATGTCTGGGAAACACTTGTAAAACCAGGAAAGAAGATGAAACCCGGAGCAAGAGTCAGCTTCGGGGACGGTCTTCTGAAAGGGGAAGTTTTGGAGGTTGTAGAGGAAGGAAATCGTCTGATCCATTTTGAATACGAAGGAATTTTTGAAGAGATTCTGGATCAGCTGGACAGATGCCGCTTCCGCCTTACATCACTCACCAGCTGGAGGACAAGAATCGTTACCAGACCGTGTATGCAAAGCATTCCGGATCTGCGGCTGCTCCGACGGCAGGACTGCATTTTACACCGGAGCTTCTGGAAGAAATCAAAGCAGAAGGTGTGGAGATTGCGCATGTAACGCTTCATGTCGGACTTGGAACTTTCCGTCCGGTAAAAGCGGATGATATTCTGGATCACCATATGCATTCGGAATTCTACCGGATCGAGGCATCTGAGGCAGAAAAGATCAACCGTGCGAAAGAGAGCGGACACCGGGTGATCTGCGTCGGAACGACAAGCTGCCGGACCGTAGAATCTGCGGCTGATGAAAACGGAAGTTAAAAGAGTGCAGTGGATGGACAGAGATTTCATCTATCCGGGCTATAAATTCAAGGTACTGGACTGCCTGATCACGAACTTCCATTTACCGGAGTCAACGCTGATCATGCTGGTAAGTGCGCTTGCCGGAAGAGAGCATGTGCTTGCGGCATATGAAGAAGCAGTTAAAGAGAGATATCGATTCTTCAGCTTTGGGGATGCGATGTTTATAAAATAGACGCAGAATCTGACAAATGTGAGGTTATGTCAGGGAACAGGAAATCATAAGATATTAACCGGAGAACGGGATTGTTCAAGTCATGTACAACTTTGAAAAATCTTGTTCTCGTTTTTGTATAGGTTGGAAATGATTGAGTTTAAAAATCTTATTGAATAAATGTTTATAGAGAATGTTGTTTTATCCGGCAGAGATAAACAGTACAGATTTGCCGATTCTGCAAAATATAGTAAGATGGTGTAAGTGCAAAAGCATGATAACTTTGGGAAATAAAGTCAGGTGGATATTCGTAATTTGTTTTGCTTTTGATTTGGTTAAAAAGCGGACAGAAATGCATTGAGAATTGAGGAGTAGCAGAAAATGGGCATATTTGAGGAGGCGGCAATTTTCCGGGGCGTCACGAAGGAGGACGCCAGACAGATGCTGAACTGTCTGAATCCGGTAGAAAAGACTTATAAAAAAGATGAATCATTTACCATGCCGGGGATGAGGTTACTTCAATGGGCGTGGTTCTTTCCGGCAGCGTGTTCATTGAGAATGATGATATCTGGGGGAATCACAGCATTCTGGACCGGGCCGGAAGAGGCGAGATTTTTGCAGAAACATATGCAGCGATTCCGGGGCAGAAGCTGATGGTCAATGTAGTTGCGGCAGAAGAGGCAAGAATTTTGTTTCTTGATGTGGGAAGGATATTGAAAGTCTGTTCCAATTCGTGTGTGTTTCATCATACGTTAATTGAAAATCTGCTGAAGCTTTCCGCAGAGAAGAATCTCCGTCTGTCGAAACGGATTTTTCATATTTCATCAAAATCGATCCGGGGAAGACTGCTGTCGTATCTATCTTATCAGGCTATGGAAAACGGAAAGAAAGAATTGACATCCCGTTTCAACCGGCAGCAGCTTGCAGATTATCTGAATGTAGACAGGTCCGCGATGTCAAATGAGCTTGGGAAGATGCAGAAAGATAGGCTGATTCGAAGTAGACAGGAAACAATTTCCGTATTCTTGACGAAACGGAAATATGAATGGATGAATAATGGAAATAAAACGGATACAGCAGTGAGAAACTGTATGTGGGTTAGGATAAAAGAAAACCATTGCAGGAGAGATGTGATTTCATCAGATCCTGTAATGGTTTTTTGTATACGATGAGTCAAGTATAAATTTGTGGAATTTATCTTTCCAGTCCGTGTATCCAGTCTGACTTTAGGAAATAAATCAGAAAAGCAATGGAACTGAGCGCCCAGGTCATCGGGTAAGCCCAGAAGATCATCTGAATGGACGGGATGAATTTTAAAATGATCACGATATAAGAAACGCGGATCAGACACCAGCATACCAGCATAACATACATCGGGACTGTGGATTACCGGCTCCGCGCATGATTCCTGCCATACAGTGTGAAAAAGCAAGCAGGAAGTAGAAAAAGGTATCCGTATGAGCCTGCATGGTTCCGTAGCGGATAACCTCTGCGGTGGAACTGAAAGCAGATAGAAGCTGTGGAGCGGTAAAATGCACGCAGATACCGAGCAGCTCAGAGATCGTAAGGGAACAGATCACACCGAATACAGCGCCCTTTTTAGCACGCTCATATTCTTTTGCTCCCAGATTCTGACTGATAAAAGTAGTAAGTGCCAGTGCAAAACAGGTGATCGGAAGGAATCCAAATCCCTGGATCTTCATATAAGAACCACATCCGGCAACCGCCATTTCCCCAAACTGGTTGATATTTGCCTGGACGAATACATTTGCCAGGGAAATGATCGAGTTCTGGAGTCCTGCGGGCAGACCATAAGAAATGATCTGGCGGAGCATATAGGAATCCAGATTGATCCGGTTCAGATGAAGCCGAAACTCCTCCGGACTGCGAAGCAGCTGCACCATACAGAGGATAGCACTTAAAACTGTGAAATGACAGTTGCAAAGCGGCAGCACCTACACCAAATCCAGACCTGCGATCAGTACAAGGTCAAGAATGATATTCGTTACCGAAGAAACGATTAAGTAGATCAGAGGATGGTACTGTCACCGACGGACTGTAGAATGCCGACAAAGAAGTTGTACATGACAAAGGCAAGTGAGCCGGTAAGTAGATCCGGAAATAAGTAATCGAGTTTGGAAGTACCGCCTCCGGTGTTCCCATAAGTACCAGGATCTGTGGTGCGGCAATGATACCGACGATGGTAAGGATCACGCCGCAGATCAGTCCGAAACCAACGGTTGTATGGATGGATTTCTGTAGATTCGCAATGTCTCTGGCACCGTAATATTTGGCAACGATGACACCGGATCCGATGGCGATTCCATTAAAAAGACCGACCATAAGAAAGATCAGATTACCGGAAGAACTGACAGCGGCAAGCGCAGAGCTCCAAGAAAATTTCCAACGATCAGAGAGTCGGCGGTGTTATATAGCTGCTGAAAAAGGTTTCCCCAAAAAAGCGGGATCGCAAAAGCAACGATACGCTTCCAGATGGACCTTCGGTCATCAGTTGGCTGAAGATTTTGACATAGAATATTTCCCCCGTTTCTTAAGTCATTACTTTTAAGTATAAGGTGCGGCAAAGGGAAAGTCAATGAAAATGAGGTTCGGTAAAAATGCATGTTATCCTTCATGAAACCGCGAAAGAAACTGTTTTGTTCTCTCTTCACTTGGATTTTCAAACACCTGACGCGGATCACCCTGTTCAACGATGCGTCCGTCGTCCATAAAGATCACATGATCAGCAACGTCACGGGCAAATGCCATTTCATGAGTTACGATGATCATCGTAGTATTTTGATCAGCAAGCTCGCGGATAACTTTTAATACTTCTCCGGTCAGTTCCGGATCCAGTGCAGAAGTCGGTTCATCAAAACAGAGGATGTCCGGTTGCAGGGCAAGTGCCCTTGCAATAGCAACTCGCTGGCATTGTCCGCCGGAAGCTGATGCGGATAATTGTCCATCCGGTTATCCAACCCCATCTGTGTCAGAAGAACCTTTGCCTGTACCTCGATGGCGGTCAGGATTTCACGTTTTCTTTCTTTAAAATCCGGCTGCTCTGCGGCGAGAAGCTTTTTGGCAAGCATTACATTTTCCAGAGCGGTATACTGCGGAAACAGATTAAAGTTCTGGAACACCAGACCAAAATGCAGTCGTTTTTACGGATCACGGATTCCTGAGTGGTTGCCGGGACAGAGGCATCAAAAAGTGTTTCGCCATTTACCCGGATAATTCCGTTATCCGGATGTTCCAGAAAGTTCAGGCAGCGGAGAAGCGTTGTCTTTCCACTTCCGGAAGATCCGATGATGAACAGCCTGTCCTTTTTCCAGGTTAAATCCAACGTCTTTTAAGACAGGAGTCTTATTAAAAGATTTACTGATATGTTCTACTTCTAAGATTGGCATAAATATGAATTCTCCTTATCTGAAATATTCCAGTTTCTTTTCAAGGCGTCCGAGAAGAACGGTCAGGATACCATTGAAAATAAGATAATAAACAGCGGTAAAGAACAGCGGCCAGATGGCACCGGAGATGCCATGTGAGCCTTTCATAAATGCCTGTCCTGCCCAGATGATCTCCTGCAGCGCGATAATACGTGCAAGAGAAGTATCTTTTACCAGGGTGATGATCTCATTTGACATCGGTGTACAATGCGTTTGATCATCTGAAGGAGTGTGATCTTGAAAAAGACTGATGCTTTGTCATGCCAAGTACAAGACCGGCTTCTTTCTGACCTTCCGGAACACCCTGGATTCCACCGCGGTAGATTTCTGAAAAATAGCAGGCGTAATTGATGATAAAAGATACGGCTGCTGCAAGGAAACGCCCTGCTTCACCACCACCCCAGATCGGGTTATGTAAAACCAGCCCGGGGAAATAGTAGATGATCAGAAGCTGGATCATCAGCGGGGTACCACGGATCACCCAGACGGTCAGTCTCGCAAGCCAGCTAAGAGGCTTGAAATGAGACATGGAACCAAAGGCAATGACCAGTCCGAGAGGAAGGGCACCGACCAGCGTCACAATAAATAATTTTAAAGTTTGTAAAAAGCCGACATTCAGTGCGGACACTACGACCGGCATTTGTTTCATAATCAGATCCATAAAAAGTTCCTGCCTTAAATATTATTTCTGCTCAATGATGGCATCCTGAACCCCATAGGTTTCAGCGCATTTCTTCATAGAACCATCATTGTAGCTTGTCTTGAAGAATTCGTTCAGTTTGTCTGCAAGGTCGGAACCTTTGCGGAATCCAACACCATATTTTTCGGTAGTAAGCTCAACGGTATGAGTCAGATTTTCGTATCCGGTACCTTTTCCGACCATAGCACCGGCCATCAGAAGGTCGATGACTGCAGCATCAGAGGTTCCGGCTGCAACTTCCATCAGGCATCTGCTGTGAAGAAACGGCAGTGTAGTCATAGCCTTCTTCGCTTACAGCATCTTCTCCGGCACTTCCGGCTTCGACTGCAAAAGAGAGGTCTTTCAGACTGTCTTTGTCCTGATACTTATCTGCTTTATCAGAAGGAACAACGACAACCTGTGCATTGTTGCAGTAAGCGGCTGTGCAAGCCATTGCGCTTGTAACCTCATCTATCAGTGTCATACCATTCCATACACAGTCGATTGTCTTTCCGTCAAGTTCCATGACTTTATTGTCCCAGTCAATCTCTACAAATTCGGCATCTACGCCAAGTTTTGCAAATGCTTTTGCCATGTCGGCATCAAAACCAATCCATTCATCCTTATCATTTTTGTAATCCATTGGCTCAAAATCGGTGATTCCGACTACAAGAGTTCCTTTATCCTGAATATATTCTATATCACTTTCGGATGAGCTTTTTGAGTTGTCGGATTTTTTGTGTCAGAGGAAGAACCTCCGCATGCTGCAAGGGATAATACCATTGCTGAAGTAAGTGCAAGTGCTGTTATTTTTTTCATAATAATCTCTCCTCATATACTTTCAAAAAATGTCACGTCACTATATTATCAATCTACCACACTAAAGTCAACCAAAACTTGCTATTTACTTTCTTTTTGATAAAGATACAATAAGAAATACAGGAATTACTGTAGAAAGAGTAGAACAGAGGAATATAAATATATGGAAACAAATGAGATTATTGTTCACCATGCGACGGAGAATAACCTGAAAAATGTATCTATCCGGATACCAAAGCATCAGATCACCGTATTTACCGGAGTATCAGGTTCCGGGAAATCTTCGCTGGTTCTGGATACTCTTGCGGCGCAGTCGCGCAGGGAGTTAAACGATACTTTTCCAAGCTTTGTACAGCAGTATCTTCCAAAATACGGAAGACCGCATGTAGAACGGATTGAGAATCTACCGGCAGCAATTGTGATCAATCAGAAAAAGCCGTCGCCGAATCAGCGGTCGACGGTTGGAACTTATACGGATACCTATACCCTTCTGAGGCTTTTATTTTCCAGAGTGGGACAGCCTTTTGTCGGTTATTCGGACAGCTTTTCATTCAATCATCCACAGGGATGCTGCCTGCGGTGTAACGGACTTGGAGAAGTGACAGATCTGGATGTGCATAAGCTGGTGGATTTTGATAAATGTCTGAATGATGAGGGGTGATCCATTATGTGGCATTTGAGCCGGGGCAGTGGAGATGGATCCGCTATGCAAACAGTGGATTGTTTGATCTGAATAAGAAGATTAAAGACTATTCCGAAGAAGAATTGGAACTGTTTTTGTATTCACCGCAGATACGTCTTAAGAATCCACCGGAAGGATGGCCGAAAACTGCGAAATACGAAGGTCTTGTGCACCGGATGTACCGCAGTGTCCTAAATTCGGAAGAAGGAAAACTTCACAGGGAGTTATTGGATCCGATCACCAGTCATGGAGTTTGTCCTGAGTGTAATGGGGCAAGATTGAATCAGAAGGTGTTGTCCTGCAAAATTGACGGGAAAAATATTGCTGATGTAATAAAACTTCCATTATCCGAGCTGCGTGCGTGGATTGACCAAATAGAAGATCCGCTTGCAAAAGATATTCAGGATACACTGCATACCAAACTGTCTGCACTTATAGATATCGGACTGGGATATCTGTCTCTGGACAGAGGGTTATCTACTTTATCTGGTGGAGAGATCCAGAGATGCAAGATTGCAAAATGCCTGAATTCCTCGCTTTCTGATTTGTTGTATATTCTGGATGAACCGAGTGCAGGGCTTCATAATCATGATATTGAGCGGATGCGCCGTGCACTGGAAAAATTGAGAGATGGTGGAAATACGGTTGTTCTGGTGGAGCATCACCGGAAAATGATCGAGATGGCCGATCACATTGTGGAAATGGGTCCGGAACCGGGAATGGCCGGTGGAAGAGTTTTATTTGAAGGCAGTTATAAGGAACTTTAAAGAGTGATACGCCGACCGGAGAAGAGATGCGGCTTACTACTTCTCTAAAAGCAAAGGCAAGGGAAGCGAAAGGAATATGGCGGATGGAGCATATCCATCTTCACAATCTGAAGGACATTACCATCGAATTTCCAATAGGAATCTGGTTGTGATCGCTGGTGTTGCCGGATCCGGAAAGTTCTCTGATGGAAAGCTTTTACCGCAGTATGGGAGAGGATGTGGTGTTTGTAAGCCAGCGCGCTGCAGGTGCAAGTCTCAGATCCACTCCGGCGACCTATCTGGGAGTCGCAGATGAAATCCGGAAAATATTTGCAAAGCGGTGCGGTCAGAAGGCATCTTTGTTTTCTTTTAACGGCGCAGGAAAGTGTCCGGCATGTAAGGGAAAAGGAGTGATCGTATCGGATATGGCATTTATGGATGACATCGAGACGACCTGTGATGTGTGTAAAGGACTTCGGTATTCAAAAGAAGTTTTGCAATACGAAGTAGATGGAAAGAATATTGCGGAAGTGATGGATCTGACTGTTGCACAGGCAGGGGAATTCTTCAGGAGAACAAAGATCAGCGAAGCGCTGGAGCCTCTGGAAAAAGTAGGACTTTCTTATCTGCACCTAAATCAGGCACTTTCTACTTTATCCGGCGGAGAGTTGCAGCGAATGAAGTTTGCTTCCTATCTCGGAAGTAAAGACCGTATTTTCATTCTTGATGAGCCGACAAACGGATTGCATATCAAGAATGTCCGGAGTCTGTTAAAGCTTCTGAACCAGATGGTGGATGAAGGGAATTCCATTTTTGTTATTGAACATAACATAGAATTTATCAAATCCGCTGATTATGTGGTAGAATTAGGACCAGAAGGAGGAGATGCCGGAGGAAGACTGCTGTTTGCCGGTACACCGTCTGAGATGAAAAGAGTGAGAAATCTGTCACGGCAGAATATTTATGATGATACCAGATTGCTCCATTTCCATGCTACGCAATCCCCCCTATTTATAATTATGAAAGATTTACAGAAACAGAAATATTTACCAAAAAGATAGAAGAAAAGGAGACGAACGTTATGAAACTAATGATTGCATCAGATATTCACGGATCCGCATATTATTGTCTGGAAATGCTGGATGCGATGAAAAAGAATGTCCGGACAGACTGTTACTTCTGGGCGACATCCTGTATCATGGACCAAGAAATGATCTTCCGCTGGAATACGAACCCAAAAAGGTAATTAAAATGTTAAATGAAGTTAAAGAGAAATTATTCTGTGTACGCGGAAACTGTGACACAGAGGTAGACCAGATGGTACTGGATTTTCCAATCATGGCAGATTATGCAGTGATCCCGTGCGGCAACAGGATCATTTACGCCACCCATGGACACCATCATAACGTCATGACCCCAATCCCAATCGCCAGCCAGGCGATATTCTCCTACACGGTCACACCCACGTACCGGCCTGGGAACCATTCGGAAACGAGAACCTCTACTTAAATCCAGCTCCGTTTCCATCCCAAAAGAAAACAGCGCCCACAGCTACATGATCCTGGAAGACGGTTTCGCCAAATGGAAAAACCTATACGGCGAAGTTTACCACGAACTTATGCTGTAGAAAAATCTACAATATAAGAAAAGTAGAACCGAAAAACTATCAAATGGAAACATACAACACCTGAAAAAAGTGAAAAACTTTTATCTTTGCGAAAATATTGAACAAAAATAAAACCCCATAAATTGTCGACATTCGCCAATGTACATCCGACAATTTATGTAATAAAATGAAACTAAGAAAAGCAAAGGAGAGCCTAATAACATGAGAGCTTACGAAAGATTTTTAAACTACGTTCCGGTATGGACAACCAGTGATGAGACAAGCGATACTGTCCCGTCAGCAGACAGAGAGCTGGTACTGGCAAGAATGCTTGTAGAAGAGATGAAAGGTCTTGGAATCGCAGATGCAAGAGTGGACGACAAAGGATATGTATATGGACACATCCCTGCAACTCCTGGATGCGAAGACAAGCCGTCGCTTGGTCTGGTTGCGCATATGGACACTGTGGCAGATGCATCAGGGGAAAATATAAAGCCACAGATCATTGAGAATTATGACGGGAAGGACGTTGTCCTGAAAGGTTCCGGAGATATTCTGAAAGTAGATGAGTTCCCGTACCTTGCAGAATTAAAGGCAGAACTCTGATCACAACTGACGGAACCACACTTCTTGGTGCAGATGACAAGGCGGGTATCGCAGAGA
>ENA-OQCS01001518-OQCS01001518.1-human-gut-metagenome-genome-assembly--contig:-NODE-1518-length-11743-cov-3.048726_pt1 | contig 11743 bp, 15 predicted proteins | sample MGYA00242757_ERZ504575 | MGnify/ENA primary metagenome ERZ504575 (study PRJEB26092, sample SAMD00036297) | human gut metagenome | host: Homo sapiens | study: EMG produced TPA metagenomics assembly of... | reverse complement strand
TCATATTTTTTAGAAAGCATTTCACCATTATGACACAAAATAGCATCTAAGACTTGTAAAGAAACATTATAGCCTTTCCCATTTCTTTCTAAATAAAGAATATTTCGTACACTATTAGCATTATGACAAAAATATCCAAAACCTTTTTCTTGTAGTTTTTCATTCAACGCTCTTTCTCCTACATGACCATAAGGAGCATGTCCTAAATCATGTCCTAAAGCAGCCGCTTCAATTAAATCTAAATTTAAATTCAAACCTTTTCCTATTTGTCTAGCAATACGTGAAACCCATTGAACATGGATTGAACGTTTAGAAATATGGCACTTTGAAAAAATGAAAGAGCCTGTGTTTTATCTGTGTAGCGTTGATAAGATTTACAATATAAAATACGATCAATATCTTCTTCAAAAGGCCAACGAATATCAAACTCTTCATGTTCACTTTCTTCTTTTCTTAATTTTTGACATTCACTTGTTTTACAAGCATAGGGAGAAAGTGTTCGATCATATTCTTTTGTTCTCTTTATAGTATTTTTTATAATTTTTTCTTCTTCTTTCATACTTGTCACCTATTTCATTATATACTTTTTTCAAAAGAGATGCTCCAACAATGTTTTAAAAGCAATTAAAATCAAAACAATGCCCCCAAAAATAAGTGCCTTATTTTGAAACTTATTGTTTAAATAACGTCCAATTTGTAAAGCAAACAAACATAATAGAAAAGTAATAATTCCTATAATCAATAAAGCTTGATAAATAGCTACTTCTAAAAAAGCAAAAGTCATACCAATAGCAAAAGCATCAATACTTGTTGCAAAAGCAAGAATTGTTAAATCTAATAATTTAAAATTATAATTTGTTTCTTCTTCACTAAAAGCATCTTTTAACATATTGATGCCAACAATCATTAAAAAGATAAAAGCGATATAATGATCATAGGCTTGTATCTTTTTTGAAAATACACATCCTAAATGATATCCCAAAAAGGCATCAATGCCTGAAAAAAGCCAAAATAAAAAGCAATGAAGCTTTGTTTCTTAATATTTCCTTTTGGCATAGAAATACCATACATCATCGAAACAGTAAAAGCATCCATCGCTAATGAAATTGAAATAACAACAAGTTCAAATAATGACACATTATCTCTCTCCTTTGAGTAATACCTCACTACATTTCAAACCATCAATTGCACTTGACATAATACCTCCAGCATATCCAGCACCTTCGCCAATTGGATAAATACCTTTAATATTACTTTCCATATTTTCATCTCGATAAAAACGGATTGGTGCAGAACTTCTTGATTCAACACCAAGTAATGTGGCATTACTTGTAAATCCATTAATCTTATTATTCATTAAAAGAAGTCCTTCTTTTAAATTTATATTCAAGGTTTCAGGAAGTAATGCATTGAGATTAGCATTTTTAACTCTTTTTAAACTTGTTTCAATATTTTCAATACCTTCTTTATTTTCTAAATAATCTTCTACTTTTGAACAGGTATTGAATAATCACTTCCACCGAGTTCAAAAGCTTTTTCTTCCAATTTTCTTTGAAAATACATCCCAGCAAGAGGATGTGAACTACCAAAATCATCAGGTGTCACATTGACTAAGATAGCACTATTAGCGTATTTATTATCACGTTTGTAATTAGACATACCATTAACAACCAGTCTTTTTTCTTCACTGGCTGCATTCATGACATAACCACCAGGACACATACAGAAAGTATAGACTCCTCTTTTTTGACTTGTATGCACCGCCAATTTATAATCAGCCGCTTTTAATGCAGGATGATCATAGAATTTTCCATATTGGCTTTTATTAATAAATTCTTGACTGTGTTCAATACGCATTCCTACTGCAAAAGCTTTTTGAAAAATTTCTAATTGTTTTTGATAAAGCATTTCATATGTTTTTCTCGCACTATGACCAATAGCCAATACCAGTTGATCTACTTTTTCTTTATATGTTCCTTCATTATTTTCTAAAACAACTTCTTTTAATTGATTATCTTCAATAATGATATCTACTAATTTTGTTTCAAAACGAACATCTCCACATTTTTCAATATCTTTTCTGATATTTTTAACCACATTAATTAAAACATCTGTTCCTAAATGTGGTTTATTTAAATAAAGAATATCTTCACTTGCACCATGTTCATAAAAAGTATTCAATACAAATTGTTTACGATAATCCTTAATACCTGTCGTCAACTTTCCATCAGAGAACGTTCCTGCTCCTCCTTCTCCAAATTGAACATTACTTTGAGTATTTAACTTACCTGTTTCTAAATAAGTATCAATGTCTTTTTTTCTTTCATCAACACATTTACCTTGTTCAATCAAGATTACCTTTTGCCCACTACGCGCTAAATTATAGGCACAAAATAATCCTGCTGGCCCACTTCCAACAACCATAATTGTTTGATTATTTGGTGTTAACTTGTCATAATGATACTCTTTAACTTTACTTACTTGTTTACTATGTGTTTTTAATAATTGATCTTCATCGACATATTCAAAAGTAAAGCCCATATTAAAATGTACTTTATTCTTTCTTCTTGCATCGACTGCCTTTTTAGCAATCTCTACATTCTTTACTTGTGATTTTCTTATATTTAATGTATTCGCAATAACTTTAGCGTAATCTTTTTCATCTAAAGAAACTGCAATATTACTTACTTTTAACATACCTTCTCCTATCTCTTTATTTTCCAATATCCTTTTTTGTTATTTCCAACTCTTTCAATAATTCCTAAATCCTTTAACTTTTTAATATTATTTGAAATACTCTTTCTACTCATTTTCATAATATTTGCAAGTTCGGTAATTGTATATCCAGGATCATCATATAGGGATTCTAGTATCTTATTCATTGTATCGTTCACCCTATTAGTCACCTAAGATTACTAAACTACTTATCTTCTCTAAAAGATTTTGCCACATGCACACCACTTGCAAAAGCAAAATGTAAATTGTAACCTCCACAATCACCATCAACATCCAAAGCTTCTCCACAAACATAAATGCCTGGATATTTCTTAAGTTGTAAATTTTCATCTACTTCTTTTAAAGAAACGCCTCCATGACAAACTTGTGCTTTTTCAATTGACATGGTATCAAGAATCTTTATTTCTATATGTTGAGGATCAATATTTTTTTCTTTAAAAACCTGAACGATTTTTTCATGAAAGAATCCTTCCAAACCATAGTGTTGAAATTCTTCTTTTTCAATATCAGGCAATAAATTTAAAACAAGTTTTGGATTTTTTAAATGCTCTAAATATCTAGATAACTGCATAATACAAATACCTGATAGACCATAATCTGTAAACATGATTTCTCCTGTTTGTTTTTCAATCAATTGATTTTGATCATAAAGCATTGCAATTCCCTTTACTCTTTGTCCTTTTAAAGCTTTAAAAACGGGTTTTGTTTTTACTTGAACAAGACTTGGTGTAAATGGAATCATGGAAATATGCATTTTTTCTAACATTTTTAAATTATTTTGTCCTGATAAATGACTGGCTGGTGATCCTGTCGCAATGACTATTTTATCCGCTTGATAATGACCATTCGTCGTAACAATTTCATAAGTTTTAGCTTTTTTTATTGCTAGGACCTCACAATTATCGATATACGATACATTATCCATATTTTTCATTAAAGCATTTTTAACAGATAAACTTGAAAGTGAATATGGATAAACAAGGTTCTTTTCATAACGTAGTTTTAAAGAAAATTGTTTAAAAAAATTGACGACATCAAATTCTTTAATTAATTTTTCTATTAAAGGGTCTTGATGATTATAGTACTTAATATCCATATTCAAATTTGAAACATTACATCTTCCATTACCGCTAGCAAGTATTTTTCTAGCTGCTTTATTAGATTGTTCCAAGACAATAATATTATATTTATTTGTTTTTACTAATTCATTCATACATGCAAGTCCACTTGCACCTGCTCCAATAATAACAATTGTTTCCATCTTTATCCCTCATTTGCTTTTTCATTATACATGAACAAAACTCGTTTGTCATTTATATTAAACCTTGAAAAACCTCGATGTATTCGCTATAATAACCAAGTATTGAGATTACATACAATTAAGGAGGCTTTTTTATGGGTAGAGCACATGAAGTGCGTAAAGTTGCTATGGCAAAAACTGCTGCAGCAAAAGCAAAATTATATTCTCGTTATGGAAAAGAAATCTATTTAGCTGCTAAAGCTGGTGGTACTGATCCAGATGGTAACTTAGCATTAAGAAGAATTATTGCTAAAGCTAAAAAAGAACAAGTTCCTGCTGACGTTATTAAACGTGCAGTTGATAAAGTAAAAAGTGGAGCTACTGAAGATTATCAAGAAAAAACATTTGAAGGATATGGTCCAAGTGGTTCAACTGTTATTGTTAAATGCTTAACTGATAATATTAATCGTACTATTTCTCAAGTACGTCCTGCATTTACAAAATCTAAAGCTAAATTAGGAAATGAAGGTTCAGTATCTTATTTATATGATACATATTCTATTTTAACTTTTAAAGGATTAGATGAAGAACAAACTTTAGAAGCTTTAATGGAAGGTGAAGCCGATTGTCAAGAAATTGAAACTCATGAAGATGGTTCAATTGAATTGACTGGTGCACCAACTGATTTATATAAAATGAAAGATGCTATTGAAGCAGCTTGTCCTAATGCTGAATTTGATGTAGAAGAAATCGCTACAACACCTCAAGAATATGTATCTCTTGAAGGTGAAGATATGGAATTATTTGAAAGATTAATGAATCTTTTAAATGCTTGTGACGATGTAGATAAAATCTACCATAACGTTGAAAATTATGAAGGAGAATAATTCTCCTTCTTTTTCTTTATAATGAAAAAATGAAAGATGTTTTGTCTCTTTCATTTTTTTATTTACTAACAACTTTTATCCCATGACATTTGCCAAAATGCAAGTTCATATCTTGAACATGCTACAAAGATATCAATAAGATGTTGAATTTGTTTTTCTGTATAATCTTTAGTAAGTTGATTCATTGTTTCTATTAAAATAATATTACCACTAGCATATTCATTAGAAGCATAGCCTTTGATCCAATCCCCATAAAATTCATCATTGATTGAATTTGGATTATTTTCAACAATCTTTTTCGCAATAACTTCATAACTATAAGCACAAGATAATATAGCTGCCAAGATTTCTGCTTCTCCTTCTTCATAAGCAACACGTAGCATATAAGAGGTATAAGATAAATTATCAAGTGATGGTTTCATATCATCTATTTCTTCTTGGCTTACATTAAATTTTCCCATATAACCACTATGAACATCTAATTCACCATTCATTACAGCAATATATTTAGCAAAAAGATTTGCTGTTTCTAAAGTTTTTGCTTTAGCAACTCCAATCGCAAAAACTTTAGCGTATTCTTTTAAATAAAGGTAATCTTGCATAATATAATATTTAAATTTATCTTTAGCTAATGAACCATCTTGTATTCCTTTAACAAAAGGATGTTCATTATAAGATTTCCATAGTTCTTTTGTTGCTTCTAACATCTTATCTGTTGTTTTCATAATCTTCCTCTTTTCATTATTTTAGAGTAATCACATCTCTAGTTAGATTTTTTTATATTGAGATCCTTCTTGTAATTGCTTAGGAGTCATATTATAAATAGCATCGATAATATAATTTCGATAACTTGCATTACCATCTAATGGTGTTAATCTTTCATGTGCGATTTCTCCAGCAAGACCCATGGTACATACTGCAGCAACTGTTGCTTCAAGTAAATAATCAGGATTTGCGGAAATAAACGAAGCCGTAAGTGCTGATAATTGACATCCTGTTCCTGTAATCGAAGACATCATTTCATGACCATTATAAATTGCATAAGCAATATTTTCATTGCATACTAAGTCAATAGCTCCTGTAATAGCGATAACTGCCCCTGTTTTTTTAGAAAACTCTTGAGCAAAACTGACAACTTCATGGATATTTTCTGCTGTCACTTTATCTGCAAGATTAGCATCAACACCCTTCGTTGTACCACTTCCTAAAGCTAAAGTTTTGATTTCTGAAATATTTCCACGAATAACTGAAAACTGAATTTCTTTTAATAATTTTAAAGCTGTTTGAGTTCTTAACGTAGACGCTCCAACTCCTACAGGATCTAATACAACTGGATGATGAAGTTCATTAGCTTTTTTCCCAGCAATGATCATTGATTCAATCGTACGCATATTAAGTGTTCCAATATTAATATTAAGTCCTGTACAAATCGAAGTAATTTCAGCAACTTCTTCTTGATCATCTGCCATAATTGGTGATGCTCCACATGCAAGAACGACATTAGCACAATCATTGACTGTAACATAATTTGTAATATTGTGAATGAGTGGACTTTTTTCTCTAACATTTTTTAACATTTCTTCTAACATATTTTCTCTCCTTGTTTTTTACAAGTTATTTCATAAATATGAAGATGACCAAACTTACCCATCATCAAAAACATAAACTTCGTTTATGAAATAACTTTATGGTAGTTCGGTCGATACTTTGTGGTATCCTCTCACGCTGGAACACAGCTTCCCTTCGCTTAATACAAGATCCAAGGCGCTCCCCTTCAATCCGCCACATATGTGGATACTTCTTTTTAAATAAAAACAGGAGACATGCTCCTGTAAAAAAATCGAAATGTTGACTTCCTACGATGGCATTATCCATATCAGGTTAAAGGGTCGAAGTTTGATGACTTCCTCTCAGCCTGCATACAAGCTCCCCTGTTTCTATTTACATATTTAATGATACTCTTTATTTTTTTAAATACAAGTTTTATTCAATTTCTTCAATTTCATATTTACCTAAATAAATTAAAATATTATTCATAATAATATCAATGGCCCAATAAAAGATAACAAAGATCGCAAGTCCAACAATAAATGCATATCTTAAAATTGTTACCATATATAAAGCCGGTATAAAGGCAATCACAATAGGAATAAATCCTACTCCTGAAGGAAAATGGATTTGATAAATACTATGACATTCTTTACATTCTTGTCTACCCTTATAAGCAAAAGCAGAATCTTTTATTTCATGACTACAATGATAACATCTCATTATAATGTACAAATCATGACTGTCATTGTTCCATCAAATCAACTTCTTTTGATCTGAACATACAAACAAATGATCTCCTTTTTTAACTTCTTTTCCTTCTACTGTTCCTTGCCCTTCAATGATTGATACAAGTTGGAATGGTTTATCATTGATGACTTTATTATATCCTGTCATATCATATTTATTTAATGTTAAATAGTTAGATGATACGAGTTCTTTTCTTGTTCCATTTTCAATTGTTTCTTTTACTTGTTTAGCTAGATCATAAGGTTTATAAGGTACTGTTGTCACATCGATGGATTGTTTTACATGAAGTTGTCTTTCATTTCCATCTTTATCTTTTCGATGATAATCATAAACACGGTATGTGATATCTGATGATTGTTGTGCTTCATAGATCAATGACCCTTTACAGATAGCATGGATTGTTCCACTTGGAATATAGAAGAAATCTCCTTTTTTGATATCAACTTATTTAATAATTGATCATAATCATCATTTTCAATAGCTTTTACAAGTTCTTCTTTGGTTTTAGCATGATGTCCCATAACCATCTTTGTATCTTCTTTACAGTCTAAGACATACCAGCATTCTGTCTTTCCTAATGAATTTTCATGAAGACCAGCATATTCATCATTTGGATGAACTTGTACAGATAAATCATTACAAGCATCAATGATTTTTACAAGTAATGGAAATTGTTTATCTTTGATATTTCCAAAAAGTTCACGATGTTCATCAAAGACTTTTGAAAGTGTTTGACCTTTAAATTCTCCTTCTTTGATTTTATTATCACCATTTGGATGAGCTGAAGGTGCCCAGCATTCTCCTGTTTGATTACTTGGTATAGCATAACCATACTTTTCTTTAAGTTGGTTTCCTCCCCAAATCATTTCTTTAAATACAGGTTCTACCCATAAAATATGTCCCATTACTATTCTCCTTTTCCTTTTTCATGTGTTGATTCATTTCTTCTTTCATCCCAATCTAAATTCATAGAGACTTTTTTAATAAGTAATTCTTGATAATTCTTTTTAAAGAGTAAGGAATAGATTAAATCTATAATATAATCACTACTTATTTTAGAAGAAAATGATCCAATTTTATTAATAATATTTTCTTTTGAACACATTGTTAAACAAATATCTGCTTTTTTTCTTAAATAACTATCATTTAAAGAAGTGATTGCAATAATGGTTCCCCCATTTATTTTAATACGTTCAACAATAGGTTTAATTTCATTTGTTTGTCCTGAATAGGAAATAATTAACGCTACTGAATTTTTAGTCGTATACAAAGCCTGTTGAGTTTGCTCTGTAGGAATAATTTTCAAGTTAACAAGCTTATTGACATAAGTCATTTTATGTTCAAACATCAATGCTGATAAAAAAGAATCTCCTACCGCAAACAAATCAATAATGTTTGCTTTATCAATATAATCCACTGCTTTTTCTAATTCATTCATATCAAGAACTTGATTAGTTCCTTCAATGGTTTGTTTATAGATTTCTCCAACATTATGACAAATTTCATTTTTCGAACTATCTTGAAGAAATGGCTTATTAAAATTTATTGTAGAGAATGTTTGAGATTGAGTTATTTCGGCAAAATGAACACGAAAGTCATTAAAATTTTTTTCTCCCAATTTCTTACAAAAACGACTAATTGTTGCTGTTGAAGTATAAGTTGCTTCTGCTAACTCTTTAAGATTCATATGAATCACATCTTCTTTATGTTCAATTAAATAATCTGCTATTTTCTTTTCTAAATCACTAAAACCATTTTGGTATTCAATTGTTGATAATAGACTCATATTCTCACCTCTAAATCCATTGTACCTTTATATACAATGAAAGACAAGAATACAACGTATCCTTGTCAATTTCATTATTAAGCTTCTGCAGCTTGTTTGTTTTGGTATTTTTCGTATGCAATTAAGAATGGTACATAGATAACTGTTGAAACAACAATTAAGATTGCTTGAGTTACTGCACCCATAACGTTTGCACCTGTAGCTAAGAACAAATACGATTGGTGGAGTTGTCCAAGGTACTGTTAAACATGCAACTGGACAGAATCCGATAACTGTTAATACATAACCAACTAAGATAGTTACTAAACATGCAAATACAAATGGAATACCTAAGATTGGGTTTAATACCATTGGAATACCGAATGTAACTGTTTCATTGATGTTGAATAAACCTGGAACTAATGATAATGAAGCGATTGCTTTGTTATCTTCACGTTTACCAAAGATCATGATTGCGATTACTAAACCGATAGTAACACCTGAACCACCGAATTCACCACACATTTGTAAGAAATACATGTTGATGATATTTTTTGGAGTTTCACCTTTGTTGAATGCTTCAACGTTTTCAAGTGCTAATGGTGTAAATAATGCTTCTTTTACTGCAGATAACATGTTGTTACCATGGATACCTACTAACCAGAATAACATGATTACTAAATAGATAATCATAACACCTGGAATTGTAGCCCCTACAGCTCCTAAAGGACCTTGAATACCATTTTTGATAACATCATTTAAGTATAAACCAGTTAAGTTATAACATGCTGATCCAATACAAGCAGTGATGATTAAAGTAATAGTAGCTGGTACTAAAACTTCGAATGCACGAGCAACTCCTGGTGGAACTTGTTCTGGCATTTTAATTTTTAATGCATCTTGTTTTTCGAAGAAGCAGAATAATTCAACAGATAATACACCAATAATCATACCAGTGAATAAACCAGTAGCTCCTAATTCATTACCAGCGATACCAGTGAAAGCTTCTTTAGCTCCTTCTACCATGTGTGAAGTGTTTGTAACTGATAACCATGCAGCTAAACCTACTAAACCTGGAATGTAACCAGCTTTTTCAGCTCCCATGTTCCAAACACCGATTTCTTGGGCGATACCAAGAGTGATACCAACTGTGATACAGCTGATTGTACAGAAGTTAACGGCTTGGAATGCAGGATTTAAGAAATCTAAAGCCATGATTGGTTTGAAGAATAATCCTAAACCTGTTTGGTCGTTAACTAATACGTTACACCATAAAACCCCGATTGCCCCAGCGATTGTTAAAGGCATGAAGTTTTGGAACGCATTTTTAATTGCAGATAAATATTTGTTTTGACCGCACCATGCACCAGCGCGACCTAAGACATCCGCCATTTTGTCCATAAATTTTTCCTCCCTTAAATATTTTTTTGACACTAATAGTATAATCTATTATGCAAATAAAAGTCAATGTTTTAAATTAAAAGTAACCATACTTTTAATTTAAAAAACAATAATCTTTAAAAAAACCGCATAAAATAAGGGTTTTTCAACGTTTTTGAAAACGGTTATTTTTTTGATTTTTTTTGTTAAAAAAAGAAAACGCTATCATTTAGACAGCGTTTTTTTATGTTTTTTGGCTATTGAATCGTTACTGTTTGAAGTTCAAAATTGTTGTAATGATATCTCGTAAATGAATATTCAAAGATAATCCCACTACTTAAATATGCCGTTTGTTCAACTTCAATATATGGTTCATATTCCTTCAATCCCAAATTTTCTTGTTCTAACGGACTCGATAGATGAGCACGTATAGTTTTATGCGTACTTTGTATCTTTAATTTTAATTCTTTTTCAATATACTGGTATATCGAGCCTTTCAAATGCTCTAATTTTAAATTTGGAATAATAGAAATAGGCATGTATGTGATTTCTAAACAATACGGTTTATCATCAAATACTCTTTTTCTAATAATATGATAGACAAAGGATCCCTCTTCTATTTGTAATTTTTTAGATATATGCTCATCACTCGGTATAACCGAAAATTCAATAATTTCACTTTTTAATTCACCTTTGCCTTTTAATTTTCGTGTTAAACCCAATCCTGATTGTTTAAGTTGAGTTGAATCTTCTGAAGAAGCATCATAATCCTTTACAAAAGTTCCTGCCCCTCTTCTTCTTACAATCAATCCTTCTTTTACTAATATATCCAAGGCTTTTTTCATTGTTTCTTTATTACAATGATAAGCAACACATAATACATATTCATAAGGGAGTTTTTGTCCATATGTATATTTTTTATCAAAAATCTTACTTCTAATATCATCTGCGATATCAATATATTTAACCATAGACTATCCCTCCTACCATAACTAAAAATACCATACTTTTCATAAATTTGCACGGACTTTTTAACAAGAAGGTTATTTTTGTGTAAATATATTTGAAACCATTCCCTCTACCTTCATCTCCATGGAATTACGATTTCCAATTATGAGACCATTCTCGATTTCGAACTGTTCAAACATTGCTTATGATGAGTAAACATCATATAAACATTAGGTCCTTCAGTGTTGTGTGTCCTACCTACTACGACCTCAGCTGACTTCTTGTGACAAACCTTTTTTCGACCAACGGTACCATTACTGTTTTTAAAGTTTAATGGAATTCGTTGTTCACAAGACCTCCCGGGGTAATTCACTAATCCTCTAACTTTTACAACGTCTTGGTTTTACGTTTACCTTTTGGACTTCGATTTGTAATGCAATCTCATCCACCATTAGCCTTATATCAAGTTTCTGTTCGTACGCTCAAAAG
>ENA-OQCS01001517-OQCS01001517.1-human-gut-metagenome-genome-assembly--contig:-NODE-1517-length-11751-cov-2.043445_pt1 | contig 11751 bp, 20 predicted proteins | sample MGYA00242757_ERZ504575 | MGnify/ENA primary metagenome ERZ504575 (study PRJEB26092, sample SAMD00036297) | human gut metagenome | host: Homo sapiens | study: EMG produced TPA metagenomics assembly of... | reverse complement strand
CATCGCCGTCTGCATGGCCTCCGAGAACTGGGCCTGCAGGCGTCCTGGTCAAACAGTTCGCCCATGGCGTCGTTCATCAGGGTCTTGAAGGCATCGCTCTTGAGGTACTGGGAGAAGCTGATCTTGTTCAGGTTCAGGATGCCGTTCCCGATGACATAGTCCTTGTAGCCGACCAGAACCTTCTGGGCCAGCTCCTGCATCTTGTCTTCGGAGACGGAAAGGTCCATGTTGGCAAAGAGGTCGGTCAGGGTGCTCATGTCCAGGTCAGGCATTTCGGTCAGGTCCAGATCCAGCTGGAAATCGTCGGCAAAGTTATGAATAATGAAATTGTTGAATGCTATGGAGGAACTTGAAAACTGGTTGGCTGATCCGGCTGAGCTGGGGCGGAAACCGGCGAAGATTGAGTATACAGCTTCTTTTGAGGATGAGGATGGGATCAAATGTATGATCTTTAAATTCAAGAAATCTTTCTTTGGAAAATGGCTTCTTGGAATCGTCAGTGAATCCGGAACTTCAGTGAGATGAAGGAATACAATTCTGCCACAGAAACAGAAAATGCAAAAGCATTGCTTCATATTTTAAAAGAATACTGGAAAAAAATGGCAGAAAAAGAGCAGGGATTTATCGAAATTCCGATTGAAAATCTAATCGAATGGGACGAGCCGAATGGGGAAGGTTGTATCGTTTCCGATAAGATCACAAAAGAAGGCTACAAAGTCGGCTACATGCTCCGCGAAGAGCCAACAGAAGGGAATCCGGACAGTGGCTGGAGATTCATGCTGGTAATGAAGATGACGAATATATGGACAATCCGGATAATCATCATGTCTTTGCACTCAACACCATCTGCAATTACGACAGCGATATTATCCTTATCTTCATGCCAAAATCGGATCTGCTTTCATACGTGTAGATGAGTCCCATTTTGAAAAATATCATGAATTTAAGCCTATGTTCATCCAAAAGCAATAAATAAGTAAAAATAAACTCTGTTTTTCCCACTTCGCCACAACATCCTCGTCTGCCAATGCACAGGCGTGTGGAAGGTTTGACTTTCCGGTTCCGTTTTGTACTACAGCCATCAAGTCAATGAGACGTACCAGAAAGCCAAACCTTCCACACGCCATCCCATTCGCCACCTACAACTTAATCTTAGCCAGCGCATCCGCAAATGGATTATTCACCGGCTCATCCTTCTGCTGTCTTAAATATTTCTGCACATCCTTCTTGCTGACTCCCGCACCTTCTTTCTTCCGTCTCTCCTGGAACGATGTCAGCTTCTCCTTATGTCCGCAGACACACACAAAAATCTGTCCATCCCCTCTTCCTTTCAGCTGCATCTTCTTGTGACACACAGGACATCTCGCATTCGTTGTCCGTGATACTGTTTCGCGGTATCCGCACTCTCTGTCCTGACAAACCAGCATCTCACTGTTCTTTCCTTTCACTGCAAGCATTCTCTTACCACATCGCGGACATTTACTATTTGTCAGATTATCATGCCGGAACGTTCCTGCTCCCGCCTTAATCTCAGAAACCACCTGATCCGTATATTTATCAATATCCTTCATAAAATCCTTCCGCGAAAGCTTTCCCTTCGCAATCTGCGACAAACGCATTTCCCAGTCTGCTGTAAGTTCCGGCTGTTTTAACTCTTCCGGCACAAGTTCCAGAAGCTGCTTCGCTTTCGATGTAAGATAGATATCTTTTTCCACGCTTTTCCAGCAAAAAGCTTTTAAAAAGTTTTTCAATAATATCCGCTCTTGTCGCAACCGTTCCCAATCCTCCTGTCTCGCCAAGCGTTTTCGCCATCGCTTTGTCATGGCTTTCCATATAAGCCGTCGGGTTCTCCATTGCTGACAAAAGTGTTGCTTCATTAAAATGTGCCGGTGGCTTCGTTTTACCTTCTGTCAATGACAACACAAGTCCTTTAATCTCCTGTCCTTTTTCCAGTTCCGGCAGTGTCTGTCCCTTCAAACCCTTTCCAGACTCATACGCTTCTTCCTCTTCTTCATCCTCATCTGAATAGACTTCCTCTTCATAAGCAGCCCGCCATCCCTGCGCTTTCACAATCTTTCCAGACGCAAAGAAAGTTTCACCGCCAACCTTCACCATAATCTGTGTCTGCTCATACTCAAATGACGGATAAAGCACAGCAAGAAAACGCCGTACAACCAGATCATAAATTTTCCGCTCTTCATTTGTCATATGACTCAGATCCACAAACTGCTCCGTTGGGATGATCGCATGATGATCCGATACCTTTGCATCATTTACAAAAGCAAGCTTTCCGCTCAGATCCTTTTTCTGCGCTGTCATTGCAAGCTTACGGTACGGTCCTGTACCACACGCCTCCAGACGGTCCTTGATCGTCGGAACAATGTCTTTGCTCAGATATCTGGAATCCGTTCTTGGATAGGTCAGCACCTTATGATTCTCATACAGTCTCTGCATGATATTCAGCGTCTCTTTCGCCGAATATCCAAACCGCTGATTGGCTTCTCTCTGCAGCTCTGTCAGATCATATAAAGGCGGTGCATACGTTTTTTTTCGGTGTTTTTTTAATCTCTTCCACTACCGCTTTCTGTCCATCCAGCTTTTTCATCAGTCCGGTCATTTTCTCTTTATCGAATGAGCGATAACTCTTTGACTTCTGATCCTGCCATGTCAGCATAATATTTTGTCCTTTTGCGATCATTCCATAATAACCTTCCGAAACAAACTACGGATCTTTCTTCTCTCTTTGCAATCATTGCAAGCGTTGGTGTCTGCACACGTCCACAGGAAAGCTGCGCATTATATTTACAGGTCAGTGCCCTTGTTGCATTGATTCCAACCAGCCAGTCTGCCTCGGCACGGCACATTGCAGCATCGTAAAGCGAATCATACTCATGCCCGTTCTTCAACTTTGCAAAACCTTCTCTGATTGCCTTATCCGTTACAGATGAGATCCACAGCCTCTTGATCGGCTTTTTGCTTCCTGCTTTTTCCAGAATCAGCCTTGCTACTAACTCTCCTTCTCGTCCTGCATCCGTAGCAATGATAATCTCATTCACATCCTTGCGGTGAATCTGTGTTTTCACCGCTGCGAACTGTTTTCCGGTCTGCTTTATTACTTCAAGCTTAAATGGAGCCGGCTTCATCGGAAGCACATCCATTTTCCACTCTTTATATTTTTTATCGTAATCTTCCGGATCTGCCAGCGTAACCAGATGACCAAGTCCCCAGGTTACAATATAACGCTCTCCTTCAATTGCTCCATTTATCTTTTTCCCACATTTAAGTACGCGCGCAATATCACGCGCAACAGAAGGTTTTTCTGCAATTACAAGTGCCTTCATTCTGTCTTTTCTACTCCTTTTTATTCTTCTGCCACTTCCATCATTGTCTTTAATTTATCCTGCGCTTCGGTCATACACTGGAGTAACAGTGGGTTAAATGTACCGCATTCACCATTCCTGATCATTTCCAGTGCTTTTTCATGCGAAAATGCCTTCTTGTAAACACGTTCACTCACCAGGGCATCGTACACATCCGCCAGCGATACTACTTGTGCCGAAATCGGAATTTCTTCTCCGACAAGTCCGTCCGGATATCCCTTTCCATCATATCTTTCATGATGCCAGCGGCAAATCTCATATGCAAGCTTGAGCAGCTTTTCATTCCGGTCCATATCCAGATTATCCAGCATTTGTGCACCGATCAAGGTATGTGCTTCATAATCTCAAATTCCTCTTTGGTAAGCTTTCCCGGTTTGTTCAGAATTCTCTCGTCAATTCCAATCTTTCCGATATCATGCAAAGCCGATGCTGTTGCAATCAAAAATCTATCTTCCCATGAGAGCTGATATTTTCCTGTCTTTTTCACCAGTTGTTCCAGTAAAAGCTGTGTGATCAGATTGATATGGATCACATGCCGACCGCTTTCTCCGTTTCTGAACTCAACAATCTGACTCAGGATACCGATCAGCATTCGGTTATTTCTCTCTTTTTCGTAAATCTGCCTGGTCACCAGACGGATCAGTCTCCTCTGTTTTGCATATAGCTTGATCATGTTCAGGACGCGTTGATATACGATTTTCGCATCAAACGGGCGGCTGATGTAATCTGAAACGCCCATCTCATATGCCCGTCTGATATAGCTATCTGAATCTTCACTGGAAATCATGATTACCGGAATATCTTCAATCCAATGATTCTGGTTCATCGCAGCAAGAACTTCAAATCCATCCATTTCCGGCATCACAATATCGAGCAGCACCAGTGAAATCCCTGTTTCATACCGTTCCAGTTGTTCCAGACATTCTTCTCCGTTAGCCGCCTCCAGGATCCGGTAGTCCTCTTTCAGGATCTCTTTCAGAATCTCGCGGTTTATTTCCGAATCATCCACGATAAGGATCTGTTGTTTCAGTTTTTCTGATGCAGAATTTTCTTCCTTTTTCTTTCCATTTTCATCCCATTCTGTGACAACCATATTTTTATAATTTTTAGCTATATACATCTGTCTGTCAGCACTGGCAACAGCATCTTCCATATTGCCTTCGCGGAATATAGCTCCGCCGATGCTGACCGAAAGCTGCATTTTCTCATAATTCGGCACAACCGCATCGTGGATTTTTTCCTGGATCAGTTTCAGCTTATCCTCAAAAATATGCTTCTTAATCGAAGGTAGGATCAGTAAAAATTCATCTCCGCCATACCGGATCAGAATATCTGTCTTCCGGATATATTTTTTGATAATGTTCGCAGTCGTTATAAGTGCCGCATCTCCGCACTGTGTCCATAAGTATCGTTATGGAGCTTAAAATCATCCAGATCGATCACTGCAATTCCGGCTTCATCCTCCATCTTTTTTGATCTCTTCTTCAAAAAAACGCCGATTATATATCCCGGTCAGTACATCCGTATATAGCTTTTCATTATATCCTGACAGTTTACTGATCAGCTTCTCATACCCTTCCTGATCAATCTGAATACTCTCATCAAGATTCTGAATCATTTCCATAACATAAGGTCTGCCATCAATCTCAACATAACGCGAGATTACCTGAAATACCTGCGAATCCAGAAATTCAAATTTTATCTTCTGCGTCTGTTCTTTCAGTGCCAGAAGAGAGCTGCAGTTCTTGCATTCCTTGTCTTTTTTCCAGAAAGTGTAACACTGACACGTTTCAGATAAATCTCCTGCATTTATCCGTTTTTCCCGATCCATCAGCATTTTCCCGTCTACCAGTCTGACAACCTGAAACACTTCCCTCAAAGATTCCATCTTTCTTTCCGCTTCCTGCATTGTCATTTGGTCCTGTTTGTTCATCCCTTTATCCTCTCAATTTTATCCTGCCATTCATACTCTTTTTTACGCTATATAATGATGTTGGGGTCAAAAAGTATTTTGACCCCTTTGATACCAGATTGCTACGTGCTTTGGCACTCTCGCAATCCTCAAAAACATTCGTAATCCGCTCATTTTTCTTTGAAATGGCTACTTACTCATGTTTTTGGTGGATCAAGAGGTCAAAAATCCTCTTGCAAGCAAGCTTGCATCGGCTTTCTGACCTTTTGACCCTGGTATCATCATATAATAAAATTATTATAGGCAAATTCCTCCTTATTGTCCAGTTTTCCTTCATTAAAAACCGAAAATCCAACAAAGGATTCTCGGTTTTTAATGCTTTATGACTGAGTTGCTCCAATTCGGGCAACTGCTCTTTCAGTGCCGCCTCTGCACGGCGCATATCTGTGCCTTCCTGCTTCGCAGCAATTCTGTCCTCAGCGCGCTTCTTCGCCGCTTCGGCACGTGCCACATCAATTTCATCCGGCCACTGTGCATCTTCTGCAAGCACCGTTACCCTCTCCTGCAGGATTTCTACAAATCCTCCGAGAATTGCCGCTTTCTTAATCTCCCCGTCATTGTGGATTCGCATCACGCATGGTTCAAGAATCGTCGTCAGCGGAATATGCTTTGCATAGATACCAAGTTCTCCTTCAGTACTTACAAATTCAAGGAATTCGCAATCACCCTCCAGAAACTTCTTTTCCGGCGAAATAATGTTAAGTTTAAATTTATCTGCCATAGGACGTCCCTCCTATTTCACACGGGCAAGCACGTCATCGATATTACCTGCATTCAGGAAATATCCCTCCGGAATATCATCATGCTTTCCTTCGAGGATCTCTTTAAATCCTTGAATTGTCTCGCCAATTGGAACATAACGTCCTTCCAGACTGTAAACTGTGTCGCAACGTGGAATGGCTGGGAAAGGAATCTCTGGATCTTTCTTGCTCTGGATACGACCAGCTTATCTTCTTCGGAAGTTCATCCATACCAAGAATTGCAATGATATCCTGCAGTTCTTTGTATTTCTGAAGAATTTCCTGTACTCCACGGGCTACTTTATAGTGTTCTTCTCCGACAATGTGTGGATCCAGAATACGTGAAGTAGATTCCAGTGGATCTACAGCCGGGTAAATACCAAGCTCTGTGATCGCACGGGAAAGTACGGTCGTTGCATCCAGATGGGCAAATGTTGTTGCCGGAGCCGGGTCAGTAAGGTCATCGGCTGGCACATATACTGCCTGCACGGATGTGATGGATCCGTTCTTCGTGGATGTGATACGCTCCTGCAGCGCACCCATTTCTGTCTGCAGTGTCGGCTGATAACCTACCGCTGAAGGCATACGTCCAAGAAGCGCTGATACTTCGGAACCTGCCTGTGTAAAACGGAAAATGTTATCAATGAAAAGAAGTACATCCTTTCCACCTTTATCACGGAAATATTCTGCAAGAGTCAGTCCTGTAAGTCCGACTCTCATACGTGCTCCAGGTGGTTCATTCATCTGACCGAATACCATCGCTGTCTTTTTGATAACTCCGGATTCTGTCATCTCATAGTAAAGGTCATTTCCTTCACGGGTACGTTCTCCTACACCAGTGAATACAGAATAGCCGCCATGCTCCGTTGCAATATTGGTAATCAGTTCCTGGATAAGAACGGTCTTTCCTACACCAGCTCCACCGAACAGACCGATTTTTCCACCTTTCTGATATGGGCACAGAAGGTCAACAACCTTGATACCTGTCTCCAGCATCTCTGTCTGTGTTGCCTGCTCTTCAAAGCTTGGAGCTTTTCTGTGAATCGGTGCGTATTCAACATCCTTCGGAGCCTCTTTTTCATCAATCGGCTCACCCAGTACGTTGAAGATACGTCCGAGTGTTGCTTCGCCAACCGGAACTGAAATCGGTCCCCCGGTTGCTACGCGTCCATGCCTCGCACCAGTCCGTCTGTCGGTCCCATGGCGATACATCTTACGATATCATCACCCAGATGCTGTGCAACTTCTACCACAAGTTTTCCTCCATCCTTGCGCGTAATCTCAACCGCATCGTTGATCTCCGGCAAGTATCCTTCCGAAAACTTAAGGTCAAGAACGGCACCGATAACCTGGGTAATTTTCCCTATATTTTTATCTGCCATTTTCTCCTCCTTACATACAGAAACCTGTATTTATCCGATCGCCTCTGCTCCGGCAATGATCTCGGTAAGTTCCTGTGTGATCGCACCCTGACGTGCTCTGTTATATTTCAATTCCAAATCATCTATCATCTCTTCCGCATTGCTGGTTGCCGAATCCATCGCCTGCATACGTGCACCGTTCTCACTGGCAACTGCTTCCACAAATGCGCCATACAGAATGCTGCTGATATATTTCGGAACAAGAAGGCTGATTGCCTCTTCCGCTTCCGGTTCAAGTTCATCGGTGTAAGCTGCGCCTTTGCATCCTCTTCTCCCGCTTCTTCCTGCACCTCTGCCGGAAGGACTTTGATCATCGTCGGAATGTGACTTACCGTATTTTGAAAAATGTGTAGATCAGATAGATCTCACCAATCTCACCATTTTCAAATCTGTCAGAAGTCTTTTGGTAATACTCTTCGCATCATCATAGGACGGTTCTTCGATCATCTCTGAATAATCAGCGACAATATCATATCCTTTGTGTTTCAGAAGTTCCAGTCCTTTTCCTCCAATTGCATAGATCCGGATATTCTCCTTCGTAAAGGCTTCGTTTTCAGTCACCATCTTCACTACATTGGAGTTATATCCACCTGCCAGTCCACGATTGGATGTTACAACAATGACTGCTTTCTTCTTCGAATCATCTGCTTTCAGATATGGATGATTGATATTCCCTGCCTTTGCAAGCAGAGAGGTCATTGTTGCATACATACAGTCAAAATACGGCTTTGATTCTTCTGCCGGGTTCTTGCTTTCTGCAGCTTTACGGTAGAGACAAGTTTCATGGCTTTTGTAATCTGCTGCGTGCTCTGTACACTGGTACGGCGACGCTTGATATCTCTCATAGATGCCACTTTGTATCACCTACCTTGCCTGAAATTGTTCTTTATATTCTCCGATTGCTTTTCTGAGAGCTTCTTCTACTTCTTCTTTCAGCACTTTGTCATTCTTGATAGATTCTGGAATTTCCGGATATTTTGTCTTAATATAATCAAAAAGTCCGCTTTCAAAAGCCAGAATATCTTCTACCGCAATATCAAGAAGAAGCTTCTTAACTGCTGCATAAATGATAATAATCTGGTATTCTACCGGCATCGGCTGGTACTGCGGCTGTTTCAGGATCTCTTTGATCCGGACTCCCTGTGCCAGACGTTCGGAAGTCTCTGCATCCAGTTCCGATCCGAACTGTGCAAAGGATGCCAGCTCACGGTACTGTGCAAGATCAATACGGATTGTACCAGCGATCTTCTTCATCGCCTTGATCTGTGCCGATCCACCTACACGGGATACAGAAAGTCCGGCATTAACGGCCGGTCTGAAACCAGAGTTGAACATCTCTGTTTCCAGATAAATCTGTCCGTCTGTGATGGAAATAACGTTGGTCGGAATGTATGCAGATACATCACCTGCCTGTGTCTCGATAATCGGAAGTGCAGTAAGTGAACCTCCGCCAAGTTCATCTGAAAGACGGGCTGCTCTTTCAAGAAGTCTTGAATGCAGATAGAAAACATCTCCCGGATAAGCCTCACGTCCAGGTGGACGTTTCAGAAGTAAGGAAAGGGTACGGTATGCAGTTGCATGTTTGGACAGGTCATCATAAACGATCAGTACATCATCTCCGTTCTCCATCCATTCTTCTCCCATCGCACATCCTGAATACGGTGCGATGTACTGCAGTGGTGCAAGCTCACTGGCTGTTGACACAACTACAGTTGTATAATCCATTGCCCCAAAGGTCTCCAGAGTCTTAACAAGAGAAGCTACGGTCGAAGCTTTCTGACCGATTGCTACATAAATACACTTTACGCCCTGCCCTTTCTGGTTGATGATCGTATTCAATCGCGATCGCTGTCTTACCGGTCTGTCTGTCACCGATTGATCAGCTCTCTCTGTCCACGACCGATCGGAACCATGGAGTCGATCGCTTTAATACCTGTCTGAAGCGGTGTATCTACTGACTTACGGGAAATAACCCCCGGTGCCACACGCTCGATCTGACGATGCCTGGTTGCTGGATTGGTCCTTTTCCATCGATTGGCTGTCCAAGTGCATTAACTACACGGCCAAGCATACAGTCGCCTACCGGAACCTCTACAACTCGTCCGGTTGTCTTTACAGTATCACCTTCATTGATATTCTTATGATCTCCCAGAAGAACAGCACCTACGTTGTCCTCTTCCAGGTTCAGAACCATTCCGTATACTTCTGAAGGGAACTCCAAAAGTTCACCCTGCATTGCATTTTCAAGGCCGTGGACACGCGCAATACCATCTGACACCTGAATAACCGTTCCGACATCCGATACGTTCAGCTCAGAGGAATATCTTTCAATCTGTTCTTTGATCACAGAACTTATTTCTTCTGGTCTTAAATTCATGGAGCGAATCCACCTTCTTTCTACTAATTCTAACTGCTATACCTGAATTTTCTTCAGGCTCTTTGACAGTTCATACAGCTTTGTCTTAATACTTGTATCCACAACTCTGTCACCGATACGGATCACCATTCCGCCGATCAGAGAAGCATCTACCTGATAATTCATCTCAAAGGATTCATATTTTGTCGTCTGAAGAAGCCGCTGCATGACTGCTTCTTTCTGTGCCTCGCTCAGTTCTACTGCTGTAGCGATATATGCAATCCCGATTTTCTTTTCTTCTTTACAAGTCCGATAAAATATTCAAATACAGAATCTATCTTGCTGTAGCGCCCTTTTTCGATCATCAGCTTCATCAGCTCTACAATCTCATTTGAAACACGTCCGCGGAAAATCGTCTCGATCATCTGCTCTTTGTCTTCACGCATAACTCTCGGATTTCCGAGAATCTTCTGAAGCTCTGCATTTTCTTCGAGGATCACTCCGATACTCTGTACTTCCTCGAATATCTCATCCATTTTTCCGCAGTCACGGGCAGCTTCAAACAGGCGTCACCATATACCTTTGATACTAGCTTAGCCATGTCTGTTCTCCCATTTCTTTTAATGTCTCTTCGATCAGTTCATCCTGTACACTGGTATCGATCGAAGCTGCTACTACTTTACCTGCCATTGCTGATGCAATGGCGATCATCTCCTGCTTCATATCATCAAGCGCACGCTTCCGTTCCAGTTCGATCTCATTATTGGCACGTGTGATGATCCTTGCTGCTTCTTCTTTTGCTTCTGCAACAATTTCATTTTCGGTCTTCATCGCTTTTTTCCGTGCTTCACTGAGAATAGCCTGCGCCTCTTTATCGATTTCTTTTAATTTCTGTTCGTATTCTTCTTTGTAAACGGCTGCCTCTTTCCGGTCATTCTTTGCTGACTCCTGTTCATCAGCAACTCTCTGCTTTCTGTCCTCCAGAAGTTTTCTTACCGGTTTGAAAAGCAGATATGACAGAAACGTGAACATGACAAGCATACTGAGTGCCATGACACAGGCATCAAAAAGAAGCTGCGCATCCAGATTAAACAAACGTTCCAAGCGTTGCCTCCTTCTCTTATTTTACAGGCAAAACCTTTTTTACAGCTTTCCAAGAAGCGGGTTTGCGAACAAGAGAATAAGTGCAATAACCAAACTGTACAGACCTGTTGTCTCTGCTACTGCCTGTCCTAAAAGCATTGTAGACGTGATGTCTGATCTTGCTCCCGGGTTACGTCCTACTGCAGATGCACCATGACCTGCCGCAATACCCTGTCCTACACCAGGACCAATACCTGCGATCATCGCAAGTCCTGCGCCGATTGCTGAACACGCTAAAACTAAAGCTTCATTTGAAATATTACCCATAATAATTTTCCTCCTTAATCACTGCAAACCTGATACTGTCTGAACTTAGATCCCAGTTTGCTTTTTACTCCGCTGACGGCATCTTGTCATTGATATATACCATCGTCAGCATGCAAAATACATATGCCTGAATTGCTCCCGAGAACACATCGAAATAGATGTGTAGAAATCCCGGCCATGCCCATGCGATCTTATACAGAAGACCATAGATAAGTCCCATGATTACAGTACCGGACAGCACATTTCCAAACAGACGAAGTGAGATGGAAATGGTGCTGCGATCTCCCCGATCAGATTGATTGGGAACAAGAACGGCAATGGTTTGAACAGGCCTGTAAATGCCTCAATTTTGTTGTATTTGATGTTATTGAACTGAATCAGACAAATGTGATAAGTCCAAGTGGAAGTGTTACACCATAATCTGCAGTTGGTGGCCGAAGCCCCAAAAGTCCCGAAAGGTTTGCCACAATCA
>ENA-OQCS01001516-OQCS01001516.1-human-gut-metagenome-genome-assembly--contig:-NODE-1516-length-11752-cov-3.572903_pt1 | contig 11752 bp, 19 predicted proteins | sample MGYA00242757_ERZ504575 | MGnify/ENA primary metagenome ERZ504575 (study PRJEB26092, sample SAMD00036297) | human gut metagenome | host: Homo sapiens | study: EMG produced TPA metagenomics assembly of... | reverse complement strand
TTTTTCTGTTCACTTCTATATACACTGGCATCCTTATAGGACATTCCATCATCTGTTATACATTTCCGGATATCATTTTTTAGATCTATATAATCACTGGTGCTTTCAATCAGGTTGTAGATTCCATTTAAAAAGCATTGATGCAAGATAGCATATCCCGATGGCCGTGCTCCAGACAGAATAATCAGCCTGATGTGATCATCCACAAACCGTATCGTTTCCAGTGCCGTCATAATGTCTGCATCCGAATCACTGACCGCACCCAAATCAATGATCACAGCATCATAATCACTGATTCTGGCATTATTTTTTTTGATGTACTCCAGAAAATTTTCATTTTCCGAAAGTGGATCCTGATATGCAATGTCTTCTTGTCTCAAAACTGAAAATATAGGTTGTTTATAATTTGCCGATGCAATGACCAGAACATATCCGATCTGATTGCTCATTATATTAATTCCTCCATTGTTTCCTGTAATTCGTCCTCAATGAGATAATATAGAAATCTACATTTTTTTCTACCAAGCTTAAAAAATGCACTGTATTTATCAAATTCCTTTACCGTTTCCTCTGGTAAAAAATTCTTACATTTACATATTCAATTGCTGGATCACTATTATGAGTCCTCTCCACGATCCTATTTAATGTTGCTGCATCGTGTAAAACCGGAACCTTCTTCAAAACTAATAGCCGCAAGAGTGTTGCTTCTTTAATTTTCCTAATATCACAATATTGACGACACTTTTTTTCGATATCTATCGGCATTGCTAACATTTTAGCCAAAGCTCCAACCTCCCTTTGATTCTTTTAAAATTTGTTGCAGGTCGAAACTGCTTATTTACATGATTTTTTTTCGAATTATCATTAGGATCATTAACTGTTACCGTTCCATCCTCATTGATCCCGGTAAGTACTATAAAATGCCCACTTTTTGTAAATGTACCAGGTCCCATGGACAGGATAACAGGATGTCCTGCTGACAGTTCGTTTGCTATGTTTCCGGCAGACAAACCAATATATCTGCATCCTATGTTCCATTGGCTGGCACAAGCTGCAAATATGCTCCAGCTGCTTCCGGATCCATTGATGTAATATTTATCCTTTGTAAAATCGACGATGTCATTTGGATATATATTTTCATTGCGCAAATAAGAAAATACCATCGCTATACAGGTGGGACCACAACCGTTCTTCGCTATATTTCCAGATCCATATTTTTTGTTTCCCCAGGGAGATGCATATTGGTAATAAAGAGGTATTGCCATTCTCTCGCCATCTATCCCGACAGCTTCTCCAAAAGATTCATTTCCTATATACTGGCTTATCAAATAAACAGACTGTTTGTAATTTTCACGGTCATTGTCCGAGACAAAGAGCGTAGTTACTATTTCATCAAGCGATAGCAGCTTATTATAGATGTGATATGTTGGAGCATTTTCATCCTCTTCGTTTGCATCTACTACAATCGTACTTACTTGATTCCAAAAATCAAAAAGTTCATCTTCATCTACTGCTATTTTGGTTTTATTATTTATGTAGTCTTTACTGTTTTTAATTGACAGATATGCCATTACATAGGCCGTCTGCAAATACCTGTAGTCCGTAGTTATTTCCGCTTTGCAGTATTCACGCTCCTTTTCCTCATATTTTTTTGTCACCGGATTATATACAAGCTCTGTTGTGTAAACCATGTTGTCATCATGAATTTGCTGCTTGAGGTCCTTGATTTCTTCTTTTTGGTCATCCACAAAATCATCATACATAGAACGTATTTCTTGATAGATTGGAGTTCCCTTAGCATCAAAATTATTCAGATCAACATGTCCAACATTAAGAAAAATACTGAGCACATTTGTAGTAAATGCAATCAATAAAAAAACAATTATGACCAAGCAGGAAGCAATCGCTGTAATTATTTTCTTTCCGGTTTTACTCGTACCTGCCTTTACAGCTCCCGAAATCAGCAGCATATTTACAGACATATGTTATCTTCCTCCGGCTTTACCCATCATCTCTATCAGCATATCCGGTACATCTACCTGAGCTCCAGGCGGATGTTTCCTGCACAAAATAAGCATTTACCTCTGGTCTTGCTTTCCAGCAGTTTGATTTCTTTCTCCGATAACTTAAATAGTTCTATTGTCTCCGCAAGTCCTTTTCCATCCGATCCAAACAGAAATTTATAACAGGAATTGTCAATCACTGCTTCTGAAAATCTTTTCACCTGTGGATCCAATACATCGACAGGTGAATGCGTTATAAAGCAAGACCTGCCTCGTATTTTCTTCCTCTCTTGGATATGTTTCTGATATTTTTCATCAGTTGCGGAAGTCAGGATCTGCATATAAATAACCTTCGTCCATATGCGCTAGCACTTTTTCAGACCGGTTCTGGGACATACGATGCCATTGCCACATACACAAATTAAAAAATTGTGCATTCCGGATGTTATCATCCATTTCCAATAATTTAGAGGTATCCAGGACTATATATTTGCTCTTGGAAGTTAAGGTTGTTATACCATTCCACAAAAAGCTATCTGCTCCCTGTCCCATGGAAAAGAGCATTTCTCCAAGTCTCTCAAAATTTTCTTTTTCACGACTGCTGATACCATCCTCTTTCGACATATCCATAGTTACATCGTAAAATCACTACAAGTCGGAAAATCCTCATTTTTTAATTTGCTTATGTCGGTGTCCCAGGAGATACCGGCCTGACGATATGTTTCGATCAATGCCTTTTCAAATGCCATTCTTACTCCAGGATCTTTAAAGTTCTCCATCCCGAAATAAATCCCGAAAAACTGTCTCAAATTTTGAATATGTAAAGCCATGTCCGAAAATCCAAGGCTGTCATCCAACGTGTAATCTACAATGCTCTCTCCTGGATTTAAGTCTTCTTCTGTAACATGTGGAGTGTATCTTATCTGTAATGGATTTACTCTTCCTCTGTTTCCGGATGCACAATCAATGACATCTGCATTCAGCCATGGATGTCTGGCCATATCAATAAATTCCCGCTCCGCATCCCATACGATTTGTGTAGTATCATTGATGGCATATTCCAGGAGTTGGAAAAATTTGATCAATGTGGATTTACCGGTTCCTGGGATTCCCTGGATATATACGTTACTATTGGTACGATCCTTTCCGCGCAGCCACATGTTCCACATAACTACCATTCTGTTTCTGGCCTCCCCGATGACATAACCATCTTTATCATTCAGGCCCGCAGCTGCCATGGGAAATCCTCCTACAAAAGTGGACATTGGCATATTACGCTCTCCGACGTTATACACCATCGCATTAGGGATTCCCCAGGGAGACATGGATTCCAGAGCTTGTCTCTGCTTGAATTTTAAAAACTGCATATCACATTCATGTATTCGGACCCTGGAGTTTATATTTCTGATGCGCTTGGCCAGGAGTTCTTCGTTCGCATCCTGTATATGCAGCAGGACGTTAAAAAATCCTACCGGCTCTCTTTTTACAGAGATTCGATTGATCAGATTTTTTAAGTCTTCGATCTGATGCTCATATCTTTGTATTTCAGATTCTTTTCTTTCTGTTTCCCTGGCACTTTTTTAATTCTGAAATACGCCTGTTAAACTGTGCTATCATAATGTCTTCCGGCTATAACGATATTCTACCGTGGCCGCTGCTCCGGGCAGATTTACAATATCTGACAACCAGCCATAATCCAATTCAGACGGATAACGTGATATACAAAATATCTTACCTACTCCTTCTCCGATATCCGCATAATTGTTGTCAAATGATATGCCTGACGGGGAGATAATGTTAAGCAGGTTCTGATTCACATATATGTCTTTATTCTGTTCGTTTTTTTGATTTTTTTTCATGTGCTTTTTATCCTCTGATGAATGGAATCTCCAATGAATAAGTCAAATTCACATCATAACTGTTACTTCTTCGATTACTGTATAAATTACACATTTTAATAATTTCTCTTTCTTCCAGTATTTCACATGGGATCTGAACATCTCTGTACATATCCCGGAATCTCATAGTCCGATCTCTTAATTCAATTTCTGCCTGTGATGTTGTCGCATCATTGACGTTTACCCAGAATTTGTAAAAATGCTGATGTTCATAGTTTTCCGTACTGGAAGTCAGATCCGTAGCTTTTTGATGAGTTCATCAATTATTCTTTTTTTTCCCAGTGTTTCCGCTGCCTGCCGTTTTTCTTTTAAAAAAAATCTTGTACCCATCCAGATCAAGCTCTCGTGGCAATGTACAATACATAAAATTTTTGCGATCGCCATCAAATGCAGCCGCCAGTCTGTTGGTAAGATTTCTCCGATCCTCAGTTGTTAATAGATCCAGGTTGAACGGATATATGCGTAAATAACTGAATATTTTATTGCTTTTGGTATACAAAAACATGCCTTTTATATCTTTCACATCCACAAAATCATTTGCTGTAATCTGTTCTATCATTCTTTTGTCTCCATCGTATTTTCTTTCTTCGGATCATACACATTGAAATACTCGTAATAATATTTTTTCTGCATTTTGGAGTAATTCATCATAATACGTACTTTATCTATAAGGTTTTCATTTGCATTGTCTCTTATTAACAAAAAGAACGTGATTATCACGATTGCAGCTCCAATAAATAACCCGATTGTAATATTTCCGAATATAGCACATATCAGGAGCAGTCCTATTGCTGCCAGAAATTGAATGACCAATATAGTCATTTCATGCTTACCTATTCCCTGGATGACATATTGATGGTCAGATACCTTTTCAGGGATTTTTAATTCCAACTTCTTATTTTCCATATCCACAGCCATTCTCCATTTCCCGATCAAAAATAATATGACTTTATAAATTCAACGATTCCGGAAGCACAGACGCATATTACAACCGCTGTAATGTATTTCTTAATCTTTTCAATGACAGACTTAAAGGACACATCCTCCACAGTGATGTAATACGTGTATGCTATATAAGCTACCCTTAACGTAATTGCCGCAATGGCTATCCCAAGAGCCCACTGTATGTATTTTGATATCAATCCCAAGGTTTCATATCCCATTGTAAAACGTTCCTCTACAATTTCATTCCTGCATACATAACTACTTGCCCTAATCTGGATGCTCCCTGACTGACTGCTCTTCCTGTCCCGGTAGCATATATATATTTTTCCAGAGTCTTAGGAGCCTTTATGCATAAGATCAGCCAGCCTACCATCACCAAATATTGCCTGAAATCTGTAAAATCCAAATGCGAATATAAAATCGCATACATTTGAAAGCAAAACATTTGTACGAGATAGGAAATAAATGATATAAAATACTGAAATATAAACATATTCCATCTCTCTGGGTTCGCTTTCAGCATATCGACTGCGAAAATAGGCAAAAGGACTTTGTTAAGAGTTACTTCTGCACCTCTTAGTACCGCAGACACAAAGAAGAGAATCATACAAACCACACATACTCCGGCACATATCAATGTAAAAAAGTCATTGACTTTCCCCATCATGTCATTGATCGTATTACTTGTCACCGCAGCTGCAAGCACCTTTGTCAGATCTCTCGCTGCTGCGGTGGTAAATGCATTCGCTTGATTGAAAATCCATACATTAGCCCCCATGATTCCCAGGGCCTTGCAAAGACGAAATAAAATCTCCACAGGATCCTGGTCCGGATCTCCTGTCGTTCCCATGCCATATGTGCCCGTCAGCTGTAATATAACTGCCAGTGTACACAATGCTGCTCCCAGCAGCATTGTGAATGTACATGCTGCTGAGACTTGCGCTGTATTATTTATTTCTACGGCGTATGAATATATATCAGATATTAAAAAACCAATATGATCAACTATAGACCGCATAATATCTGATAAAATGTCATAAAGTAATCCTGTCCCAAAACTCATCCTGATTTCCCTTTTCCTTACGATGCATAGTAAGACAAGATCAATTTAATGATAGCGCTGGCACATTCACCCAAAATAGCAACTACTACTGCTCCTTTGACTGATTTCTTAATCATAATACGTTCATTATCATCTGCAGCCTGATAGCAAAATGCTTTCCATGCACAAAAGAGTGATGCTGCTATTGGTATAAGTATCAAAACCCAGGTCATTGCATCATTCATAAGATTTTGTGTACCTGTAACAAATGCAGGTGTTGCTGCTACTACAATCAATAATTTTCTCATATTCATACTTTTTTCATTCTCCTTCATAATGTTAATTATTAATTTCCAGTTAATCCAAGAAACTTACTTTTTCTGATTCATCACCTCCGTACTCATAATCATCTGTCTCATATTCATCTTCAGATATTTCCTGGAAATCTTTCCAAATCCCCCATAAAAGTATATTTTCTATTTCGCGCTCTTCTCTGTTTGACAGTCTCTCTGACATCACTTTTCGGTTATAAGAAGGATCTCCTAATCCAAGTTCACTATTGGCGAAATAATAACTCAAATCCGGGGTTATAAGCATCAGCGGATGTTTTCCTGCCATGCTGATCAAACAATGTGGGGATTCAATCAATCCTACTTCATCTGGCATAAGTAAAGGTCTTCCCGTTAATGATGCTCCATATCCATTTCCGTTGCTGCTATTTTTCTCATTAAAATTTGTACTATTAACTTGCACAGTATAGTTACCGCAACGAGTCGAAAATGCTTTTAAAGTCTCTTCCGTGGAGCATTTAAGATATATCCAGGCATCACAGTTATTTTTAATGGTGTTGTCATCGTCTTTATACACCTTATGCAGCTGTTGGAAACCTTGGAGTGCGATAAGAAATCTCATGCCCCGGCCAGCTCCAACCGATGTGAATTGTGGAAAAGGTGGTATATATGGCATTTGTCCAAATTCGTCTAAGATGTACCACCAATCAATCGGACATCTTCCACCATTCTCATTTGCCACTTTTGTGTTATAAATAACTTGCTGCATGATATAGATGCTGGCCAAACTGTATAGAGTCTTTTTTTCATCCGGTAAAATGATATACACAATCGTTTTTTCATGTGCCATTTGCTCAAATGTATAATCTGTACAACCGGTCATCTCTGCTATTTTGGGATTCGTAAAATGCTTCAAAGTACCCAGCGCAGATGAAAAAGGATCCTCTTGTTTTCGGGTGAGCAATTTCAGCCATTGCAAACACAGCTTTTGCCGGATGTGTATCATCTAGTCCACTCAAATATCTTGTTATTGGCATTTCTCCGAAGGATCCGGCTTTGCCATATTGGCCAGAAAATAATACACATTTGTAAGATTTCTATATTCTTTAGGTGCCTCTGTGGCCACAATTAATATGGATGCGGCAATCGTTGCACACTCTCCGTTATGCCAGATTGGCTCTCCTTTTAGATCTCCCACCAATACGGATACCAGATCCCAGGTCAAGTCCACGGCCTCAGCAACATTGCCGCTATCTATTGCACTTATGATTTCTTCCATATAATTGTAATGGGTCCCTTTATTCGGATTCCTAAAATCAATAGCTACTACCTGATAACCGTTGTCTTTCGCAAAAGGACTGGTATATGCATACAGTTCTCCTTTTGGATCATTAATCAGCATATTTTCACCAGCTTTTAATGTGAACCAGATGCTCTCCAAAATAATGCGTCTGGACTTACCAGATCTGGTAGCTCCGACAAGTAATATATGCCGGTCTTCACAGATACACATGATATGCTCCGCACCAGATTTTGATGGAATGTCTCCAATAGCATGTATTCCTATTACTATGCCTCCTTTGTCCGGAACTTTTTTTTGACTCTTTTGATAAACAAATTCTTTTATTTCTTTGGTATTATCCAGGTCCTCATATGTCATGAATCTTTGCCGTCCAAACTGGCCAGACCCAGCCGGGACAGGTATACTTATTTGATCTGTAACCTTTATTAATCCCGTTTGCATGATTTTTCCTTTCGGTTCATATACAAAGGCAAGGTATACCGGAAAAACAAGTATCAAAATATTTCCCAGAATAAAAAATTGCCAGAAAAAAAGGTCTATGTTGCAACTGCCTATATATACAAATGGATTTAATATGTCAGGTGATAATTTATGCAATCTTCCTGATTTCAAAGATGTCAAAATGCAATACACTATTAGCAATATATAGTTGCCTATAAGTCCATAGATAATTTCTGCAAAAATAAACACCTTTACTTTCTTGTTCATCTCTTCCTGGCTCCCTTATTCATAAATTATTCGTGCTGATTACAGCTTGCTTGTAAAGGTGCTGTCCTCGTAGTAGTTGGCTTTCTGCAACCTCTTATATCCATTCGGGAACACACATACAACGTCCTGCAAATAAGCAAATTCTTCGGGCTTGACGTATGTTCCAACCAGCTTTGAACACCATTCCTGCGTGGTCGGTTCGCTGGCTTTCAGAATAACCTTGTATGAACAGTTGTCCGCTATGACTTCCGCAACGTCCTTTCCGTAAATGGCGTTAAGCTGGCTCTTGCTCTGAACGATAAGGGAAATATGTATTTTCTTGCTATGCAAGGTTGCAAGCCCGTTACTGATAGCTTCGATTTTTTCCAAACGTGGGACCTCGTCTATAAGGAACAGGATAGGCGTTGTATTGCCCTCTGCTCTGCGCTCAAACGACTTCAAGAACTGATTGCACATCATTCCTAAAAGGGCTTTCCACTCGTCCAGCTTATATTTGGGAATACAGCAGTAAATGTCATAGCCGCTTTCAAGGTCTGCTGGCGTGATACACGACCCCTTGCCCGATAATGCCCTCTGTAAATCATCGCTTGTCGCAAATACCGTGATATGGTTCGATAACTCCGCATACACGCCCGAAAGTGTCTTATCGTCCATGCCGCAAAACTGCATGATTTCCATTTTCGCCTTTTCGTTGGTGTCTGCTACAATCTGCTCTATCAATTCCTTTTTCGGTATGCTCTTAATGTATTTCATGGTGCTTGAAAAAACTCTCTCCTAGCCCTTGAAAATAGATTAAAAAGCCCGTAAGCATATTCTGTGCACCCTTTATCCAAAACGGGTCTTTTACGTCTGCTGGCAAAGGAACGATTGACATTGCAAGCTGGTCGGCGGCACTAGATATATCATCAGCATTTTTCAGCAGATAGAACGGGTCATATCCGTATGCTGTGGTGTCTGTCGGATTGAATACCTTAATCTGTGCTTCTCCCCTTGCTTTCTTGGTCTTTGCGTATAATTCGCCTTCAATATCGATTGCAAAGACACGCTCTTTCCAACTCATCAGCGTAGGGATTGCAACCGCCGCCGTTTTTCCGCTTCTTGCGCCGCCGACAATCAGAATGTGTCCGTCTGTGGTTTCGGGCATGGTGACATATTTGCCGCCCTGCTTACCGAACACAACGCCCGAAAGGTCTTTTGCGGTTTTGAGTGCAACGATATCTCCGCCCAGCTTCGCTTCAAATCCTTTCTTCTCCTTTGTCTTAAAAATCAGCTTTAAGAAACTGAAAGACGGGTCTTTTTTTATGCTACGAACAACCCTCTGTAAAACCACATATCCCACTATGATAGGACAAATTATAATTCCCATGTTCTCACGCTCCTATCTGTCACGCCCTATTTCGTGCGTTTTGCTCTGTTCCTGTTTCTTTAAAAAGAACACCCGTCCACTTCATCATATAGGATATAACTACCAAACTTGCAAATGGTATACCCTTAGAAGCAAAGCATAAGGATCATCCTCTGTCCGGTAACTGGGCTGGACACAGAGAATGCCATATACAACCTTTCTCCTCTTCTCCTCGTAAGAATAAGATCATGTAGTGTCATGTAATTATTGGTTATCCTACTTGCAAAAAACTATTAAGATCGACAAAAAACGGGTCAAAATAGTTACTTTGTCTCGTTTTTATTTGCCAGTAAAATAGGGGGATAATTTATTTTAAGGAGGCTGAAAATGCAATATTTAACACCAAGCGAAAAGGAAAAATTATTAAGAGCAGTCTACTCTGAGACAGGCAAGCATCGAAAGCGTAATATCGCAATTTTTGAAGTAGGTCTTTACTGCGCTCTACGAGTTTCTGAAATCAAAGGATTAAAAGTGGCCTGCTACGATTGGGACAGGAAGACGCTCTTTTGTTACCGGCTAAAAGGATCTCATGCAAATACCATAAAAATAGTAGATTTGCATGTTGTAAAAGCACTGGAAGATTACTTAAAAGAACGCACTGAGCAGGAATTGACTCCCCTTATCTTTTTATATCACAGAAGGGTAACCCCATATCCCGCCAAAGAATGGACGCAATGATAAAAGAATATGCTAAAAACACAGATATTCCTGTGGAAAAAAGACATATACATGTCCTAAAGCATACAAGAGCAATAGATCTGGCCGAACTAGATCTTGATTTGGATGACGTACAATTCTGGCTTGGACATAAAAATATCGCAAACACGATGAAGTACTTGGCCTATACTACAACGCTGAAAAGAAAACTCTTTATGCAATTATCACTTTTAGAGGGATGTAAATATGAATCAAGATTTTTCAATTTAAGTGAAATCCCTGCTTCCGGTTTTACAGAACTTGCTGATCCTGATTATGTACCAGAGAATCAGGATAATGACTTATTATCATTACCTAATTTACACTGAGAGAAAAGAAATGATTGTTACCACGAAGCTGATCCACGGCAGACCGTGCCTTGTCATTGAACTGAATAGCAATATCGAAGTCAACGGCATCGCCGTAAACCCTATGTAAATAAGGATTTAGCTGATTTGCTTGACAAGTGGCTATCACTCTGCTATATTAATTGTTGAGTGATAGCAAGAAGAAAGAGAGGTAAAGCATGAGTTGGGGCGAGAAACAGCAGAAAGAAATTGAAACAATCAGAGAGAGAAAAATCACAGTGAAATTGTCGGACGCAGATTGTGACCGACTGGCGAGAAGTGTGGGGAGCATGGTCTGACAATCGGAGAGCTGATAGAGAATTTTGTCGGAGATTTGGTGGGCGGTACTTACTCCAATGGAAGTGATGAAAGAGATTATGCTGACCAGTGGTTCGAGCGTTGTTGGTTCGGAATGTTCCCAGAGCCTACACTGCTGAATCACTTATTGAATTTGGGTTATGAACCAGAGCATTATCTGGATATGTTGGAGAACGTAGAGACAATAAAATCCGACATTGAAATCACTAAACAGAACATAGCAGAGCCAAGTGATGAATGGAAAGACATTGTGTACCACAAGTACAACGATGATAGAACAAGCTATGAGTGTGTGCCTTGTTACAATAGTGTTGATGAATATATAGCAAGCGAAAAAGAAGATTTAGAAAGCTATAAGGCAGACTTAGAAGAAGCACTGGAAGAACTGAAAGAGATGAGAGCGGACTGGAAGCCAGAGAAAGAGCCGAACATGGACGAGGAAATCGAACTCATTAAGAAGTGGGTAAAGGAAAGAGAGGACTTTATCAATGAATAGGACAAGACCGAAGCAGATAGTTATAAGAGTGTCAGAGGAAGAACTTGCACAGATAAAAGAAAAAGTAGAACAGTCTGGAAAGAGCCAACAGCAGTATATCATCGAAGCACTTACACAGTCGAATATTGTCAATACAGACGGAATTAAGGAACTTATACCAGAGTTAAAGCGAGTAGGTAATAACCTCAATCAGAAAAGGAGCTGACAGAGGTATGGCAGTTATTAAAGCAGTATCTTCAAAAGCAGGCATATAATACTGCAAACTGAACTTTAAGGAGATTGACAATTATGTGGACTATGG
>ENA-OQCS01001514-OQCS01001514.1-human-gut-metagenome-genome-assembly--contig:-NODE-1514-length-11774-cov-1.855328_pt1 | contig 11774 bp, 20 predicted proteins | sample MGYA00242757_ERZ504575 | MGnify/ENA primary metagenome ERZ504575 (study PRJEB26092, sample SAMD00036297) | human gut metagenome | host: Homo sapiens | study: EMG produced TPA metagenomics assembly of... | reverse complement strand
GTCGCAGCGAAGGCGGTCGCGATAACCGTCAGGGCGGTCGCAACGCAGGCAAGAGCCGTAAGGACAACAAGCTGCAGATTAAGGGCAGCTAGCTACCCGCGAAAGCCGTCCGAACCGCAGCGCCGGCCATCAGATGCCGATAAACCGCGGCGGCAAGAAGCCCGCACCGAAGCAACAACAGGCTCCGGTAGAATCGTGCGTCCGACCTACGTTGAAATCGGCGAATCCATCAATGTACAGGAATTTTCCAAGCTCATTAAGCGTGAGGTTAATGAAGTAATCAAGGCTCTGTTTATGCTGGGCGTAATGGTTACCATCAACCAGGATATCGATTTCGATACCGCACAGCTTATCGGCGACAACTTCGGCGTAGAAGTTGGCAGAAGGCTCCGGAAGAGGATCCGACAGAGATTCCCGAGGTTGACGATCCGCCTGAAAAACGCGTTCCGCGTCCGCCGGTTATTACCGTTATGGGCCACGTTGACCATGGTAAAACCTCCTTGCTGGACGTATCCGCAAAACCAACGTTACTTCCCGCGAGGCCGGCGGTATTACCCAGCACATCGGTGCTTATAAGGTAAACTACCAGGGCAAGCAGATTGTATTCCTGGATACCCCGGGCCATGAAGCTTTCACAGCTATGCGTGCCCGCGGCGCACAGGTAACCGACGTTGCAATTCTGGTTGTGGCAGCAGATGACGGTGTAATGCCGCAGACCATCGAGGCTATCAACCATGCTAAGGCCGCAAAGGTACCTATCATTGTAGCTATCAATAAAATCGACCGTCCGGGCGCAAATCCGGATCACGTTAAACAACAGCTGGCAGAGCATGAGCTCATTCCTGAGGATTGGGGCGGCGACACCATCATGGTACCGGTGTCCGCACATCAGAAACCGGCATCAGCGACCTGCTCGAAATGATTCTGCTGGTTGCTGAAATGCAGGAATTGAAGGCTAACCCGAATCTGCCTGCTCACGGCACCATCATCGAGGCACAGCTGGATAAAGGCCGTGGCCCGGTTGCTACTGTCCTGGTACAACGCGGTACTCTGCATATCGGTGATACCATTATTGCCGGCACCTCCTATGGTAAGGTTCGTGCAATGATTAATGACCGTGGCGAAAAAGTTAAGAAGCTCTGCCTTCTACCCTGTAGAGGTACTGGGCCTGAACGATGTACCGGCTGCCGGCGATATTCTGGACAGCACCGATGAAAAGACTGCCCGCGGCGTTGCCGAAAAACGTATCGCTAAGAAGAAGGAAGAGGAAATCAAGCTGAACTCCAAGGTTTCTCTGGATGACCTGTTCCAACGCATTAAAGAAGGCGAAATCAAAGAGCTGAACATCGTTGTTAAGGCTGACGTTCAGGTACCATCGAAGCATTGAAGGCATCCCTGGAGAAAATCAAAAACGATGAGGTTAAGGTTGCCGTTGTCCATGCAGGCGTAGGCGCTATCACCGAGTCCGACGTAATGCTGGCATCCGCTGCCAACGCACTGATTATCGGCTTTAACGTTCGTCCTGACGCTAACGCGCGTAAGGCTGCCGAAACCGAGAAGGTTGACGTACGCACCTACCGTGTAATTTACGACGCACTCAACGACGTTGAGGCTGCTATCAAGGGTATGCTTGCTCCTAAATTCAAAGAGGTTATTCAAGGCCGCGTAGAAATCCGTCAGCTGATTACTATTTCCAAGCTGAAGATTGCCGGCTGCTATGTAGTTGAAGGCAAGGTTACCAACAGCTCCAAGGTTCGTGTTGTCCGTGACGGCATCGTAGTTCACGAAGGCGTTATCGAATCTCTGCGCCGCTTCAAGGACGATGTGAAGGAAGTTGCCCAAGGCTTTGAATGTGGTATCACTTTAGAGAAATTCAGCGACCTTAAAGAGGGCGATATCTTTGAAGTATACGACATGGAAGAAATCGCAGTAGAATAGTCTGCCGCATAAGGCACATTGCGCAGGAATGCCGGCCGCAAAAGCCGCATTCCCCGCAGCTGCTGCCTGTACGTCAGTCTGTATCTATATTATAGAGGAAAAGAAAATGGCAAGACTTAGAGTAGAAAAAGTACAGGAGCCATCAAGCATGAAATCAGCAAAATGCTGCTGCATGATGTCAAGGATCCGCGTATTCAGTTTGTTACCGTAACCGGCGTGGAGCTGACAGATGATATGAGCTATGCCAAGATTTTCATCAGCATGTATGGTCCCAAGGATAAACAGGATGAAACCTGGAAGGCTCTGAACAAGGCATTAGGCTTTATGCGTACGGAAATCGCCAAACGTATCCGCCTGCGCTTTGCACCAACCTGATTCTGCAGAAGGATACCTCCGCAGAATACAGTGCGCATATTCAGAGCATCTTAGATAAGATTAAGCAGGAAGAAAAGCCTGCAGCCGAGGAAGCAGAGCATGAGTAAGGAGCTTAGTCTGCAGGAAACAGGCGCTATGCTGCTGGCGGCAGAAAAAATAGTGCTGTGCACCCATGTAAGCCCGGATGGTGACACCCTGGGCTCCACTTTGGGACTGGCACGCTTTTTGCTGGCACAGGGCAAGCAGGTTACTGTTTTCTGTGATGACGTTATCAATAAAAGCTTTAGCTTTATTCCCGGTATTGAATTGTGTGACGCCCGGTAGAGGGCAGCAAGCTGCAGACGGATTTGCTGGTAGTTATTGATGCCAGCTCCTTTGACCGTATTGGTCTGGTGTCCGAGGTTGTAGAAGCAAAAATACTGCTGAACATCGACCACCATATTTCCAACGAACGCTTTGCCGAATATCTCTACTTGGATGCCAAGGCAGCAGCCGTGGGCGAGGTAATGTGCGATTTGTTCATGGCTATGCAATGGCCCTTTGATAAGGAAATTGCTACCTGCTTTTATACAGCAATCAGCACAGACTGCGGTTCGTTCCGCTATGCCAACACTACGCCGAAAACTATGCGTAATGCTGCCAAGCTGCTGGAATACGGCGTGCAGCCTAACGAAATCAGCGATGCACTGGACGTGCGTTCCCGTGATACGGTAGAGATGCTGGCCAAGGTACTGCCTTCGCTGACCTTCGCTTATGAAGCAAAATTGCTTATCTCACAATTACCAACGATTTATATGACAAGGATGTCCAGACCGACAGCTTTGTGTCCTACCCGCGCTATATTGAGGGCGTTGACGTAGCTATTATGTTCAAGGCCGTTGAGCCGGCGGTAACGCGCGTGAGCATGCGCTCCAAGAGCGTTGACGTATCCGCTGTGGCTGTAGCCTTCGGCGGCGGCGGTCATCTGCGGGCAGCAGGCTGTACGATTTATGCACCGGTAGAGGAGGCTCGCACTCAGCTGCTGGAAGCATTGGCAAATTGGTTTAATATGGACGCAATTTTTAATGTATTAAAACCACCACAGATGACATCGCATGATGTTATCGGCTTTTGCGGCGCATGCTTAACACAAAGAAAATCGGACATGGGGGAACTCTTGACCCTGACGCGGCAGGAGTTCTTCCTGTTTTTGCGGGCAGTGCGACCCGTTTGCTGGAGTTCGCTGTGGAAGGCCGCAAGGAATATATTGCCGAATTTACGCTGGGTGCGCAGACAGTTACCGGCGATGACAGCGGTGAGGTTGTCAAAACGATGCCTGTGCTGCATTCGGCAAACAGGAGCTAGAAGCGGTGCTGGCGCAATTTACCGGCAAGCAGCTGCAGCTGCCGCCGATGTATTCGGCAATCAAAATCAACGGCAAAAGCTGTATCAGCTGGCACGTCAGGGCGTAGAGGTGGAACGCACCGCACGTCCGATTGAGATCTATAAGCTGGAGCTTCTGCATTATACGGCAAACAGCTTACTGTGCGCGTGGCCTGCTCCAAGGGTACCTATATCCGCGTTCTGGGCGAGGACCTGGCGACGGCGCTGGGACCTGCGGTACGATGAGCTTTTTGCTGCGCACGCAGGTGGGAGCCTACACGATTGACAAGGCCTGCACGCTGCAGGAAATCGCGGAGAATCCCGAAGCCTGTGCCGCAGAGCCGCTGACTGCCGTTGCCGAGCTGCCTAAGCTCAAGGTGAACGCGCGTCAGGCGGCGCGTATCACTAACGGTGTACGCACCACGGTGGCGCAGACTGCGACGGCAGATACGTACTGCTGGGGCCGGGGGATGAATTCTTAGGCATCGTCCGCTGTGAGCAGGAGCGCCTGCAGGCAGAAAAAATCTTAGAGCATTACCCGATGCCAGAGGAATAAGCATGGAGATTATTACTTCTTTAGAACAACTGCATAAATTTTCCGCTCCCTGTGTGGTAGCATTGGGTACCTTTGACGGCCTGCATCGCGGTCATCTTGATGTAATTGAAACCGCAAGGGAGAAGGCGCGTGAATGTAATTCGCAGCTGGCGGTATTTACCTTCAGCAACCATCCTTTGAATGGATTCGTCCGGGCATGGTGCCGTCGGCGCTGATAACAGGTGCGCAAAAGCAGGAGCTTTTGCAGCAGCTTGGCGTGGATGTGCTGGTGGACATTCCCTTTAATCAGCAGGTAGCAGATCTTCGCCGCAGGAGTTTTTGCAGCGACTGCAGCAGCTTGATTACAGCTGTCTGGTAGTCGGTGCCAACTTCACCTACGGCTGCCGCGGACAGGGAACTGTCTATACGCTGGCTGCTTCTGCCAAGGCCATGGGCTTTGAGCTGATTGTGCGCGAGCTGGTAAGCGAGGGTGCAACCGTTATCAGCAGCACCGCTATCCGTCAGCTGATTGCTGCCGGTGAGGTAGCAGAGGCAGCAGCAATGCTGGGGCGCAGCTACAGCATCAGTGGCACGGTGGCGCACGGCAACGAGCGTGGCAGACTGCTTGGTTATCCTACGGCCAATATTGAGCTGGAGGATGCACATGTTGCGGTTCCTCTGGGGGGAGTTTACGCTGTGCGGGTGATTGTCAACGGCAAAAGCTATCACGGCATGGCCAATATTGGTTACAATCCGACCTTTGGCGATGTTGCCCAACCGCGTCTGGAAACGAATATCTTTGATTTTACCGGTGACCTTTACGGTAAGCAGCTCACAGTGCATTTTGTGCAGCGCATCCGCGGTGAAGTAAAATTTGCCGGCATTGAGCAGCTCAAGCAGCAGCTGGCGCAGGATAAGCATGACTGCGAAGCGGCATTGCGGTAAATTAAAGCTGTTTGTATAAAAATCTTTACAAAATACTTGCTATACAGTGGCAAGATATGGTATACTATCATAGTATTTGAACCAAGGCCTGGCAGTTCGATTCTCCAACGGCTGCTACGCTTATGGCAATTGAAATTTAGGAGGAAACAAACAATGTTAACTAGCGAAGCTAAACAAGCAGTAATTCTGGCAAACGCACGTCATGAAGGTGACACCGGTTCTTCTGAGGTACAAATCGCAGTTCTGACCGAACGCATCAAATATTTGACCGAGCATCTGAAAGAGCACAAAAAAGATCATCATTCCCGTCGTGGCCTGCTGAAACTGGTAGGTAAACGTCGTGGCCTGCTGAACTACCTGGCTAGCAAAGACATCGAGCGCTATCGTGCAATCATTGCTAAACTGGGTATCCGTAAATAATCCGGTTTATGCTGAAAAGTCCGTCCGCAAGGACGGACTTTTTTTTTTTATGTGGCTTTAGTCCGTGGAGCGCTATCGAGATTCTTTTCAAAGAAATGAGAGAGTGCTTCACACAGAACCACCCGCTATGCGGGTACGCATTGCTTGTTATACAAAAAACGCATTCCGATATACAATAGTAAGTGTTCAAGTCACTATTGCAAAGAAAGGAATGACGTATTAATGGCAAATAAAACTAACGAATTATCGTATTCAAAATGGGTATGCAAATATCATATAGTCTTTACACCTAAGTATAGACGAAAAATCATTTATAATCAATACCGTGAGGATTTAATAGAAATTTTTAAACGGTTATGTTCGTACAAGGGTGTAGAAATTATCGAAGTCATATGATGCCTGATTAGAGAGTATTATTTGAAAAGGTACAACAGATAGCCATAGCCTTCGGCTTCCATCTGTTCGTAGGGGATAAAGCGCAGGGAAGCACTGTTGATGCAGTAACGTACACCGTTGGGTGATTCGCGGTCACCGGTGAAAACATGGCCCAAATGCGAATCACCGCTGCGGCTGCGCACTTCGGTGCGTACCATACCATAGCTTGTATCCTTGCGTTCGACTAGCAAGGTGCTTCAATAGGCTTGGTAAAGGCGGGCCAGCCGCAGCTGCTCTGATATTTGTCGGTTGAAGAAAAGAGCGGTTCGCCGGTTACGATATCAACATAGATGCCTTTGGCAAATTTATCCCAGAATTCGTTGTGAACGGTCGTTCGGTACCGTTTTGCTGTGTTACCTGAAATTGTTCTGCGGTAAGCTTATCGCGTATAGTTTCGGCAGCAGGTTTTTTGTAGGCACCGGCATCAATTTTCAAACTGCTGAGCAGTTTGATTTTGGCAGGCGATATGTGGCAGTATCCGCCGGATTTTTATCAAGATAGTTCTGATGATATTCTTCTGCCGGATAATAGTTTTTCAGTGGTCCGACTTCGACTGCAAATACCTTATGACGACCGCGTTCCAGTTCCACGATACGTTCTACGACAGCCTGCACTTGTGTATTGGTATAGTAGATGCCAGTCTGATACTGTGTTCCGGTATCATTACCCTGTTTGTTGAGGACTGTTGGGTCAATAACGTAAAAATATGCCAAGAGCAGATGGTCAAGACTTACCTTTGCCGGATCGTATTCAACACGCACGGTTTCGCGAAACCGTTTCCCACCCAAGATTGTCTGATACTTGGCATCTGCTTTGCCTGTGCCGTTGGCATAACCGCTTTGGGCATCGATTACGCCAGGTATGGATTGCATCAGTTTTTCCAACCCCCAGAAGCAGCCTCCTGCAAGATAGATAACGTTTTCTTTTTCTTGGGAAAAATCCATAATTGTGACCTCCTTGACCTTGGGGATTAGTTGTTGTTTAGCAGATTGTTGTATACGTGTGTTGGCAAAGCAGCTGGTAATTAAAAGCAACATTCCTGCGAGAATAATGACAGATTTTTTTAGCATGACGGCACGCTCCTTCCTGTATCGTGGGGTGAGTGGCTGAGAACTGCTTATATCTTTAAGATAGCAGAAAATAATATTCTATGTCAATGGATAATCATGATTACTCAATGAAAACTATTTGTCCTTTTTGTAAATAAGAATAAGGCGGATATAAATGACAGGAGTGTCAGCATTGAGAAAATTTTTATCTATGAGGAAATTAATCAGCAGCGTCTGTTAAAATGCAAGAAGATCATAGGTAAATATTGCCAGATACTTAATTTTATAAAGAAAACAGAAGCATAAAAATCTCTGCCAAGTGCTTGCAAACACCGTAAGCAGAGATTTTGATTTTGGGATATTGGAATAATATGCGGCTTTATTTATTTTTCGTCGTCAAATTTTTCGGGGAAGAAAATGCGCAGTGTTTTTCATCAGCTGTCTTGCCGAAGCTGTTGCCGATGAAGAAGCACAGCAAGGAAAGACCGATGCCAAGCACAATCTGATGCAGATCGAGCACCTTAATTTTGAAGACCATAGCCAGGCAGTAGATGATAACGCCGCCGCCCATGGCTGCAATAGCGCCGTATTTGTTGGCCTTGGGCCAAAAAAGACCGAAAATCAGTACCCAGAAGAAGGCTGTTTCCAGACCGCCGAAGGCAAACATATTAATCTGCCAGATAACGCTTGGCGGTTTTATGGCAATGGCATAAACCAAAAGGCCGAGAATAATTGTCACGCCCAGGCTGTAGAGGCGAATCTGATTATTGCTGAGCTGTTCTTCGCGCTTGCCCTTGATGTTCATGTAAACGTCCTTAACGATAGAGGAGGACGAGGAAAGCAGCAGCGAGGATACGGTGGAAATGGTTGCTGCAATCGGTCCGATGATAATGACGCCGGCCCAGAAGGGAGTGAGGCTTTGCACGATGGCGATAGGCATGATGTTATCAACGCTGTTGCCGTAGGCTGTAATAGGTCCGGTAAGAATACCTTTGCTGATGACACCGATCCAGGTTGCGACAAGCGTCATAGCGCCTATGACAATGGTGCCAATAATCATAGCATTGTGCAACGCCTTGGTATCCTTGTAGCTGATGCCGCGGACAACAGATTGCGGCAGCGACAGCGTACAGATACCGACGAGCAGCCATTGGCTGATATACAGAGAAATCGGCATTTTGCCGCGGGAAAGCGGCTCCAGCATATCGGGGTGCTGCGTGCTGATGTAGCTCATGATTTTGTTGAAGCCGCCGCCTGTGTGCATCATGCGCCCATGAGGATGCAAAAGGCCGACGATCATGGCGATGGCGCAGCAGGCGTCGGTAACGGCAACGCCCTTAAAGCCGCCGATAGTGGTGTAGATGACAACAATTAGGCCGAACATCGTGAGGCCGGTGAGGTAAGAAAAGCCGGTTACTGCTTCGAAGAGCTTGGCAGCGCCGACGAACTGTGCCACCATAGTGGCGCAGAAGAAGGCGACAATAACAACGGCGGCCATGTTCGCCAGAAAGTCTGAATGATAGCGGGCACGCAGTACGTCAATGACGGTTACGGCGTCAATTTCGCGCGCGATGAGGCAATTTTTTTTGCCGAACACGCCCAAGACGAGGAAGATAACGACTACCTGTACGATGGCCATGTACAGCCAGCCGTAGCCGATAACCCAGGCTACGCCCGGACCGCCGACGAAGGTGCTTACGCTGCTGTAGGTGGCAGCGGTGGTCATAGCCAGCACAAAGCCGCCGAGAGTACGGCCGCCGATGAAGTAATCCTTGGCGAAATCCTTTTGCCTGTTTTCTTTTGACGTGCGCTGGATATAGGCGCTGATGCTCAACAGAATCAGCAGGAAGGCCAGTGCGGGTAAAATGTTTACAATACTACTCATGCTGTTTATCCTCCGTGCTGTCATCCAAATCAAAGTTGACAAATACCTTCTTAGTCAGGAAAACGGTAACAGCGATGGCAAAGAGCCAGGTGCCGACACAGCCGCCCCAAACCCAAAGAGGTGTATGCCAAAAGGTAATATCGCTGTCTGCGAGTCCAAAGCCTGTCAGGCACCAGAAGATGATGACGGCGATGGTGGCGATAACGGTAGCCAGAGCTTCACGGTTAGCCTGGCGGAATTTATCACTGCGCTTCATATAAACTGCTCCTTTCGTACAGACAATGCTGTCTGCTTACGTTAATAAATTTATTTTACCACAAAATATGCAGAAATACTTGCAAAATATGCTTAAGAGCATCATAAAATATCAGACGCCTGGTGTAATTTGACGGCTGTCTGTGTTATAATGTATCTCGGTGATTAATTTGAAGAAAACAATGTATAATTTAGCTACAATGTGGCTGACGCTGAGCGTCATTTTTTTCCTTTGTGAATATGTAACCGGTATGCTGCATGTTGTTACCCTGGGCGGTCTGGTGGCAGGTTCCTTTATCGAAGGCGCTTTTATGTGCCTGGGCCTGAAGCTGATGCATGTTATTGTCGACAAGCAGTTTTTGCTGACAAGGCTGCAGGAGCTTGCGCAGCGCAGAAATGATTGCATAAAGCTATGCTGGTGATGGCTGCCTTTTCCATGGAGGGTGCCGTAACCGTTTGCCGCATGCTGCCGGGTTATGACCTTAACTTTGGCATTATGCACGGTATTTTTCTTTTGCTGCTTTATCCGGCAGCCGCTATTGTGTTGGATAAATTGATGTTAAAGGAGCAGGTTGAGCATGGAAATTAAGTTGATTGCCAGCGATATGGATGATACACTTTTAAATAAGGACTGCCAAATTTCTCCGCGTAATGAGGCAGCTATCAGAAAGGCACTGGACGCAGGCAAGATTTTTTTGATTGCCACGGCAGAATGTACGTTTCCGTGCGTCCCTATGCGCAAAAGCTGGGCCTTGATGTGCCGCTGGTTACCTATAACGGCGCTCTCGTTAAGGGCAGCCTGAGCGGTAAGGTTTATTACGAGCACAAGATGAAGCTGCCTACAGCCAACGAGGTACTGGCGTACTGCCGCGAGAAGGGCTATTACCTGCAGCTTTATGTGGGTGACAGTATTTTGATTAAGCAGGAGAATGACTGTTCCCGCATGTATACCAAAATCAGCGGTATTCAGACGACTGCTATCGGTGATGCACTGTATCATACGGATGAAGAACCGTACAAGATTCTGGTAATGACCAAGAGCGAGGAATTTGCCGATGTATGGCAGCAGTTCAAAGAGGATTTTGCCGGCAAGCTGGATGTTACCAGCTCCAAAGACAATTTCCTGGAGCTGATGGAGCCCGGTGTCAACAAATGGGAGGCGGTTAAGAGCGTAGCTGCAAGCTACGGCGTACAACCGCAGGAAATTATGTGCATCGGTGATTCCAATAACGATGTGAAGATGATTGCCAATGCCGGTATCGGCGTTGCTGTTGCCAATGCTAAGGACAGCGTGAAGCAGAATGCAAAAATCATTACGGCATCCAATAATGATGACGGTGTTGCTTTGGTAATCGAAAGCATTTTGACGCCACAGGCAGCGGAATAAAATGAGGGAGCGTGTTTAGTGCGCTCCCTTTTAATAATGTAGAGATAAGGTTGGTGACAGTAATGGCAGAGGAAAAATCTTTATTGGAATATGTGCGCAGGCAGGCGGAGCTAAATCAGCAGGATGATAAAAAGCAGCAGGCTCTGCAGGAAGCTCATGCACACGCTCACAACCATCCTAATAAGAAGAAAGTTGTCAACCGCCTGGCACGCATTGAAGGCCATGTGCGTTCTATCAAGACTATGGTAGATAACGACAGGGATTGCTCTGAGGTGCTGATTCAGATAGCTGCGGTGCGCAAGGCGCTGGATAATACGGCCAAGGTTATTTTGAAGGACCATCTGGAGCATTGCATTCTGCACGCTATCGAAAAGGGTGAGGGCAGCAAAAGTCTGGAAGATTTTGAAGCGGCTATTGACCAATATCTGCGCTAAAAAAAGACTGCACGTTAAGAACGTGCAGTCATGTTTGAGATTAGACCAAAGCTACTCTTTGCTGCAGCTTGGGAACGAAGAACAGTAAAAAGCTGCTGCGGGCAATATAGAAGATGAGGAAGGCCAGCCACAGGCCGATGTTGCCGTAAAGCGGGATAAGCGTAAGTAGGCGGTAAGGTAACAGCCTGCGGTCAGCAGCATGGAGATGCAGATAGGCCTGGTGTAGAGCGCACCATTGAAGACGCCGTAGTAGACGATGCCAAGCGCGCTGATAAGCGGGAAGAAGGCTATGAACAAATCGTAACTGTTGCGCTGTGGCAATGACGCTGTGCAGATTGGTGAAGCAGCCAAGAATGGCGTGACGACAGCAATAATAGCCGAACAGTCTGCAGCAGGCCGAAGCCGATGGCCCAGATGAAGCTGATGCGCAGCGTATCATTGAGCATGGAGCGGTCATGCTCGCCGAAGCAATGCCGGAATAGATGGCACCTGCCTGCGAAAGGCCGGTCAGAATATCACCCATGATGAATTGGATCTGGAAAAGAATAGAAATTAGCGGCCAAAAGCTCGCCGCCGAAGGCTGAGCTTTGATGCATAAGCTGTTGACCATGATAATCATGCAGAACATACGCACGGTGAGATGCGAACCGCATTGCAGCATCTGGCGGCAAGTGGGACCGAAAGATTTTCGCAGCGGAACTGCTGTCAGCGGCAGGGCTTATGCGTTGGGCATAAAAGTCAGAAATAGCTAAAA
>ENA-OQCS01001512-OQCS01001512.1-human-gut-metagenome-genome-assembly--contig:-NODE-1512-length-11781-cov-3.139351_pt1 | contig 11781 bp, 13 predicted proteins | sample MGYA00242757_ERZ504575 | MGnify/ENA primary metagenome ERZ504575 (study PRJEB26092, sample SAMD00036297) | human gut metagenome | host: Homo sapiens | study: EMG produced TPA metagenomics assembly of... | reverse complement strand
GGGGCTTATCATATATTCAAGCACTCAAGAAAAAAGAGACAAGCCAAATGATGAAATATACATTGGTGATGATTATCGCAATTTTCATCACACTCGACTCCACCTGCAGCCTGCCGTGCTCAACACGAAGGCAGACAAGCATCTGGCGCCGGTTATCGAAAAGAAGTTTGATACAGGTAAGCTTACTCCTATATGTCGATAGAGATGATGCATTTCTTCAGCCTCAACTTCTATCTGGGCGATAAGATTCAGCAGTTTGACAAGGTATTGCCGCAGGATGGCGTGCTGATGATTCCGGAAGGAGATATGCCAGACTTCAAGGAGAAATTCGGCAAGGACTATACCTTGCAGAAGGTTTGGGAAGTAAAGAGACTCGTAGAATGTCGCCATCCGGTCGGCTTCTATCGGTTTGTGAAGACAAGTGCCAACATCGCACAGAACAGATAAACAAAGATTAGTGATTAGATACAAAAATGAGGGTGTGTCATAAGTCCATGACACACCCTCATTTTGTATCTGAATAATTATACTCTTTCTTCGATAAAGTATCGTGGGCGGCGCTTCACCTCGGTATAAATCTTGCCGATATAGACGCCCGTAATGCCCACACCCGTGGTGATGATGCCTCCGATAAACCACATGGAAACGAGCATGGAGGTCCAGCCCTGGATGGTCTTGCCCTGGAAATGCTCCACCAAGGCAAAGATGATCATGATGATTGCCACAAGAGTCATCGCCAGACCCAGGAAGGTGATAAACTTCAATGGTGCCACGGAAAACGAAGTGATGCCATCGATACTGAAGCTCAGCATCTTGGTGAGCGGATACTTGCTCTCACCGGCCTCACGAGCCTTGCGGTCGTAATAGACGAATCCCTCTCGGAAACCCAACTGGCGGACGATGGATCTGAGGAAGAGATTGCGCTCGGAGTACTGCATCAGCGCCTTCAGGGTGCGGTTGGTCATCATGCGGAAGTCGGCATGGTTATACACCGTATCCTTATCCACGCTCTGCATCAGCTTATAGAAAGCCTGGGCGGTGAATCGCTTGAAGAAGGTATCGGTCTTACGCTCCTTGCGCACACCATAGATGATATCCTTGCCTTCCTGCACCTGCTGCACCATATCGATGATGACATTCTCATCGTCCTGCAGGTCGCATCGATACTTACCATCGCATCGCAATGATCTACCGCCGCTTCCATTCCTGCCCAGAGCGCATTCTGATGCCCCCGGTTATGAGATAACTTGATGCCGTGTACATACTTGTGCTCCTTGGCAGCATCGGAAATCATCTGCCAGGTACGGTCACGACTACCATCGTCAACAAGGAGCAACTCCGTGTCGGCGTCTGTTTTTACCTTGATGTTCTTGATCAGATTGCCAAGCACCTCCAGGGTCTTCGGCAATACCGCTTCCTCGTTATAGCAAGGAATCACTATGAATATCTTCATCACTTCTCTTTTTTCGTCGTTAGCATGGATACTTATCAATTGCAAAAATACCCCAATTTTCTTACATACACAAATAAAACGCCAGTTTTTTTATAATCTTGCATCATATTCCTGAAAAGAAGGACTGGGAAAGCAGTATAAATCCCAGATTTCACCACTTCCACTTCACCTGTACCTCCAGATCCATCTGATGAGAACCGGCGATTTCCTGCAAGCCGGAAGAGATGTGGGTGCGGTCGAAATAATCGGTGCTGCCCAGCTTTGCGATTACCAGCAGATGATGGCTGATTTCCGAACGCGCCACCAGGCATAGCGGATGCCCTCGCCAAAATAACTGCCGAAACTCATCTGATAGAGCAAGCCCGGCTCATAGGCATAGATGCGACTGGCGAAATCCTGGGTGTGAAAATAGCCGAAACTGCCCTGCAGCCTCAGCCACCGCCAATGATATCCGATGTTTTCATTCAGCAGATAACCGCTGCTGGAAGCATTCTGGGTGCCGCTACTGGAAGCATTCCCGGTACCGCTGCCCGCATTTCCTTCCCGGTACTTCGTATAATCCACACTCGTCTTGGAACTCCAGTTTTTCATGGTAACGCTGGCATAGAAACGGAGACGCCCGGTAGCGTTTCCCGCCTTTTCCTTATAGCGGACCCGGGCTCCCAGTGTCCAGGAACGGGCAGGAAGATAGAGGATATTCAGCAGATGATCCCAGCTCTGCGTACTCTGACGGGTATGATACTTAGGCCAGGCAAAATAGGCAAAGTCGCTATAGGCGGTAATGGTCCAGCGACTGCCTGGCGACCACGTAGCCCCCACATACATGCCGTTTTCATCCTGCACGCTGCTTCCCTCGGCAAAGCTGTTGCTGAACAGGGAATAGTATCTGGCAGAATAGAACCGTTGCACAGCCGTGAGCGAGAAATGGTCGGAAAACTGATAAGAAGCAGCATTGAGCGTGGCGACGGCTCCACAATCACCCGTTGCCGTTTCGCCACCTATCGTCCAGCGATGGGAAATATAGCCATAATCTACACTCACATTCCAGAAGGCATCACCTTCGGGAGCAAACCGCTTGTACAACTGCACCTTTTCCGGCATCAGCGGAAGGGAGAAAGAGGTATAGAAACCGGTGGCTCCGATATGCCAGCCTGATGGCGATAGTTGATGTTGCCACCCACCAGCGTATTGGAGGCTATATCCTGCCTGGCTATCTCCCTGCGTGTACGGTGCAGACCGGTCTTGAGAATGGTCTTGATGCCACCTTCATCACTCAGCGTGGCATCTATCTTGCGATAAGAGAGGAATCCGGTAAGGTCAAGTCCCTTCAACAAGGTATAGGTGGCTGCTGCTCCCTGCAGATAGTTGGCAGAAGAGCGGGAGGAATGAACCTTGATCTGGCTGGTGGTTCTGCCCAGCGAGGACAGTACCGAGAGTTTGCCGAAGCTGAAGTCTTTGTTGAGAATCAGTCCCATTCCCTCGTGCAGCCGATACCTGCCCAGGGTGATATTCTTCCATCTGCCTAATTTCCTGACTTGCAGATAGAAGGAATAGAAATCATATCCCAGATTGTTCCTGCCGCTTCCGAAAGGTTCGCCCGCATCCTGGGCGCCAACGAATCCCATCTTCACATAGTCGCCATACCTGAACTGATAGCGCACCCCGTGCCTATACTTATATCCCAGGTATCCATCGGCTCCCTTGCCATCGCCCTTGCGCTCATAGAAAGGCACTTTCACCATTCCCATCACCTCGTGCTTGCCATACTTCAGGATATTCTTCAGGCTCGGGAACTGCTGGCGGGGAGTCTCGTCGGCTACATAGAAGAAGCTGTTCATCAACTGCCGCTGATACCAGCTGATACTGGGGATGAGAGCCAGTTCTGCCATCGTCTTCATCCCGTGATAGCGATAGAGATATGCCTGGATATCCTCTACCTGCGAAGGGTGAGGAAAGGCAGATGCTCCATCTCTTCGCGGGTAGCCGTATTCAGATTCAGCGGATGCTGCGCCAGCTCCTCCAGTTCCTCCTCATAATCCTCCCAGGCAGTCTGTTCGAAATCCTCCATCTCCGAGAGTTCCATCAGATATTCCTGCCAAGGACGCAAAGAGACATGCTTCTCCCTATCTTCTTCCGACCGGGAAGAGGAGTCCTGGGCACAAACAGAAGGGACATAGAATAACTGGGAGCTGCCTATAAAAAACAGTTTCAACAAATAGCGGATGATAGGTTGCCAATACTTCATAGACAGGCAAAAGAATTATTAAATTTCCACAAAGATACTGCGAAATTCTGAAAATGAGTAAGAAAAGAGTAACTTTCTTTCTCTAAATGGGAAATTATCTGTAATTTTGCGGCATAATTAGGAATTGAAGAGGATTACACCTCTTTATATATAAGAGATGTTCCGGACAGGGAGCGGATTTTTAAAATTGGATCAAGAAGATTTTTATGAAACAGAAGATATTCTTTTTGCTGGCGATGCTCTTCTGCATCACGCTGCAGACAATGGCACAGACGGATGACGACAAGCCTGAAAACAAGGAAGTCGATATGGATGCTCCTACCTTCGAACCGATGGTGAAGGTGGGAAAGGTGCTGCTCGACCACGACAGCATACAGTATGTACAGGTGAACAACGTGTATGTTTATCCACAGCCGGTGTTCAAGAACGCCAAGGAAAGAATGGCGTACAACCGTCTGGTATATAACATCAAGAAAGTTCTGCCGATAGCCAAAGAGGTGAGAAAGATCATCATCGAAACGGGTGACTATCTGGAAACCCTGCCCAACAAGAAGGCGAAGGATGCGCACATGAAACTGGTGGAGAAAAACATCAAGCAGGAATATACACCGAGAATGAAGAAACTCACCTATGCACAGGGCAAGCTCTGCATCAAACTGGTGTATCGTGAGTGCAATTCGTCCTCCTATCACCTTATCCAGCATTCCTCGGCCCTATCCGTGCCGGTTTCTACCAGCTTTCGCCGCCCTCTTCGGTGCCAGCCTCAACAAGAAATATGATCCGAACGGAGTAGATAGGCTCACGGAAAGAGTGGTGAGACAGGTAGAATCAGGACAGATATAATCATACTCCTTATTAAGAAAACCAATACCCTTAGGGAAAGAAGCATTCCTGATAACTGGAAACAGCTTCTATCCCTAAGGGTATTTTTTGATGAAACAAGGGAAAGTTGTGGATACCATTAGAAGTATTTGTCTATACCATTAGAAGAAAATGTCTATACCATTAGGAGAAATCTCCGTTCAGCGACGTTGAATGTGCGTTCAGCGACGTTGAATGTGCGTTCAACGACGTTGAATGTACGTTCAAAAGCTTTGAACATACGTTCAACGACGCTGAACGGAGATTTCTCCTAATAAAAGAAATGCCCCTAGAGGTAACAGCTTTTTCCTCTAGGGACATTCCTTTTTATTCCTCGGTGTAAAGCACCTGGATCATAGTCTGACCCACTGCCTTCAATACGTTCTTATCCAGATGAGCATATCATCGTTCACGGTGTGCCAGGTAGGACCGAAACTGCTCTGCTGGCAATCAGGATAGTAGGCTATCACATCAATGGTTGGAATCTTCGCCTTCTCGTTTACCGGGATATGATCATCCGTAATCATACCGCCATCACTCTTAGGGAAGAAACTGCCGTAACCTGCCTGACGGGCTGCAGCCCAAACTCGCTTCACGATGCCACCAGCATACTGCATAGACATTCCTTCGCGGTAGAACTTGGCTCCCTGGCCGCCTACCATATCCAGGAGGATGCCATAGCGAGGATTGTAACCCTCTGGCTTGTTCTCGCTCCAATACTGCGCACCCAAAGCCCAGCTGTTGCCATCATCCTGTGCATCAGACCATTGAGGTACGCCCCAATCCTCGGTATCGAAACATACGAAATCTACGCCGATACTTGGATTCAACTTCTTATCTGCCTGCAACTGGCGTGCAATTTCCAACATGACGGCTACTCCGCTGGCACCATCGTTGGCTGCCATTACAGGCTTGCGCCAATTGGTACTGTCGGGATCGTTATCCGCCCAAGGGCGACTGTCCCAATGGGCACAGAGCAAGATACGGGTTTCAGCCTTCGGGTTGTAACGGGCAATGATATTGGTATTCTTCAATATCGTGCCATCATAGCCTTCAGTCTGCCTTCTGGGTCTCTACCTCGCAGCCAAACTGCTTGAACTTGCTCACAATCCATTCGCCGCACTTATCGTGCGCCTCGCTGTTCATCACGCGAGGTCCGAAATCGCATTGCGCTGCACAATAAGCCAATGCCGAATCGGCATTGAAAGCCGGACCTACGGGATTCAGCTTCTCCGCTTCCTCTACCTCCTGAACATCAGGCGAGCTTGCGCTGCTGGCATTCTTATAGCTGATGGTACCAGCACCAGTCCGGCAGCTACCACCACACCTAATATGATCTTCATTTTTTTCGTCATAACATTATTGTTTAAAGTTCTGCACCTGCGTCATCACTCTGAGCCAGTTGCCTCCCCAGATCTTGGCGATATCCTGCTCGCTGTACTTGCGGCGCAACAGCTGGAGAGTGAAATTAATCAGCTCGGAAGAATCAGCAAGTCCGCGGATGCCTCCGTCTCCATCGAAATCGGTACCCAAACCTACATGGTCGATGCCCATCACCTCAATGGCATGCTCCAGATGGGCAATGGCATCCATGATGTCTGCCTCGCCCTCCTTGCGCAGGAATCCATGATAGAGCGTAGTATGAGCCACACCACCACGGGCTGCCAGGGCACGCATCTGATCATCGGTAAGATTGCGGGGCACATCGCAGAGCGCACGGCTGCTGCTATGGCTGCATACGATAGGAGTCTGACTGATTTCCAATGCATCATAGAAACTCTTTTCGCCTGCATGGCTCAAGTCCACCATGATGCCGTGGCGGTTCATCTCCTGAATCACCTTGGCTCCGAAACTGCTCACGCCATTGTGGGTATTACAGCCACGGGCACTGTCGCAGATGTCATTATCGCCATTGTGGCAGAGGGTGATATATACCACGCCTCGCTGGGCAAAGTACTTCACATTGCTCAAATCGTGCTCCAGGGCAAGACCATTCTCTATACCGAGCATGATGCTCTTTCTGCCCTTTCGCTTGTCGCTGTAAAGATCGGCAGGAGTTCGGGCGATACTCAGGTAGGCGCGGTTCTTGCTCACGATTTCCTCAATCTTGTCGAAGATGAGATCGGCATACTGCAGAGGTCCCTGCACATCGAAGGCTACCTTGCTGCTGAAGCTCTCGCCTATCTTAGGCTGCGGCAGGTAAGCCACCATGGTGGTAGCATCCTGATGTCCGTCGGTCATCTTGTGCAGATCTACGAGAATGCGGGAGTCGCGATGATCGAACTTCACGCCTGTGGGAAGAACATCGGAGTATCGCAATGGGTATCGAGTGTTAGGATACGCTTGTGCAACTGCTTGGCAGCATGGAAATTGCCAGCCTGGTTCACCAGCACTGGAAGATCTTCCGCCTTCCTCGCCCAGCCACTCCGGATGCCACTGCACGCCGAGTATCTGCTTATACTCATTGCTCTCTATCGCCTCGATGATGCCATCGGTAGATTTGGCGATGATGCGCATGTGCCTGCCCGGCTCGCTCACAGCCTGATGGTGGAACGAGTTGACGAGAATCTTTTCCGAATTATATATATGATATAAGGTAGAATCCTTCTTGATTTCTACACTATGGGTTGGTTCGGAGCGGTCGGCATCCTGACTGTGCTTCACCATCTGCTTGATGTCCTGATACACTTTTCCGCCCAAGGCTATCGCCAGGGTCTGGATGCCTCGGCAGATGCCGAGCATCGGTATCTGACGGTTGAAAGCCAGACGGACAAGCATCAGCTCTGCAGCATCACGCTCCTGATTGATATTGTGAAGACGGGGAGACGGCTCCTCGCCCATCCACAACGGGTTATGGTCGCTCCACCCGTCAGGATCAAACCATCTAGATGCTCCAGGGTATTGATGATGACTGTACTGTCGGCAACTGGCGGGATGATGACAGGCGTTCCACCTGCCGCAATCACCTGCTTGTAATAACGGTCGCGAAGCGTAGCATCAATGTTCTCGTAATTGGCAGTAAGACCGATTACGCTGATGCATCGCTTCGGGAAAAGAAGAGTACGCACCCTTGAGATGCGACTCCAAGTCAAATGTTTCCATTTGTTTATTTCTAAATATCAAAAAATTACTCTTCCTCCAAGAGAACAGGAACCTCGCGCTTGATGCTCTGCTCAAGCGAGATGAGTGTCTCGGTAGATACTACACCCGGAATAGCCTGGAGCTTGTTGTTCAGCAAGTCCATCAACTGCTCGTTGTCACGGGCATACAACTTCAAAAGCATGGTATAAGAACCGGTTGTGAAGTGGCACTCCACAATCTCAGGAATGTTCTGAAGGCGCTCTACCACCTTCTTGTACATATTACCACGCTCCAGGTTAAGTCCTACGTATGTACATGTAGAATAACCCAGACTCTTAGGGTTTACATCGAAGCCGCTACCGGTGATGAATCCATCCTCCATCAAGTGCTGGACACGCTGATGGATGGCTGCACGAGACACGCCGCATTCTGCAGCTACGTCTTTGAAAGGAATACGGGCATTCTTGGAAAGGATGCGAGAATCTTTCTGTCAAGATTGTCTATTTTCTCCATTTCTTCTCTATTATTATGTTCTATTTTAAGGTATTCTTATATACCAGATAGCAAAATTAATAAAAACTATCGAAACAGACAACAAAATGCACGAATATTTTGCAATATCCGTGCATTTTGTTGTTTTTTATACTGATTTTAACCAAATTTTCAGTTTTTTCCTGCTATTTGGCGTTACTTTCTCTTTCTGGAAGCAGACTTCTTGCCAGCTGTCTTGGCTGGAGTCTTAGCCACCTTCTTCTCTGCTCCTACAGCTACATCATCCTTCTGCTCGCTGTCAGCCTCAGGCTTTACCTCAGGCTTCACGATGCTCACGAGCTCCAGGTCGAATACCAATGTAGAATATGGAGGAATCTGACCAGCCTGACGCTCGCCGTATGCCAACTCATAAGGGATGTAAAGCTGCCACTTGCTGCCTACAGGCATCATGGTGAGAGCCTCTGTCCAACCCTTGATCAGGCTGCCGGCACGGAACTTGTCTGTGGCAGCACCGCCATGCTTGGAAGTTGCATCGAATACGGTTCCATCAATGAGACGGCCTCGTAGATAACCTCCACCTCATCAGAAGCCTGAGGAATCTCGCCCTGACCTTCCTTGATTACCTTATACTGCAAACCGCTAGGCAAGACCTTGACACCTGGCTTCTTGGCATTGGCTGCCAGATATTTCTCGCCAGCACCAGCCAAGGCTTCCTTCTTGAACTCGCCAGCCTTGTGCTCGGTAAAGATTGTGGTATCATTGGCAAGAGCTGCCACGAAACCACGGCTGAACAGTTCGGCATTGATAGAATCCTTGGTGCTCTTCAGCTCCTCGCGGGTTCCAGGCAGGATGCGCTGATTTACCATCTGGGCAATCTGCATACCCACGATATAAGCAGTACCCTTAGGAGTATTTGCCTGCTGGATAGCCTCCTCATAACCACGGATGAAGTCTGCCATATAAGCAGTATCCACCTGATAACTCTGCTGGATGAATGGAACCAGACCACGGGTGGCATAGACACCTGCCGCATAACTCAAGGAATCACCCTCGCTGGCAAGAACCACCGGAATTACCTTCTTCACATTTTTCTTCTTGCTTGCAGCACTGGCTGTAAACAAAGAAGCACTCGCCACGAGGACGAGTGCTGTCATTAAATATTTCTTCATTTCTTATAAGTCCTCTACTCAAAATGAGTTCCCACAAAAATTACTTGCCACCTACAGAAATCAACTCAATCTTGAAGATCAATACAGAGAATGGCTTGATCTGACCCTGCTCGCGCTCACCGTAAGCCAACTGCTGAGGGATGTAAACCTCCCATACAGAACCTGCTGGCATGTGAACCAAAGCCTCAGTCCAACCCTTGATAACCTGGTTAGCACGGAGATCTACAGCCTGACCACGCTTGAAAGAAGAATCGAATACCTTGCCGTCGATTGTCTTACCCTCGTAGTTAACCTTTACCATAGATGTATCCTTTGGCATAGGGCCGTTACCCTCCTTGATTACCTTGTACTGAACACCTGAAGGAAGAGTTACCACTCCTGGCTTCTTCTTGTTGGCAGCGAGGAACTTCTCACCAGCCACCTTGTTAGGTCCATATTCTTTCTCCATGTTCTTTGCCTTGATGGCCATCATCTTGGTCTGTGCTACCTGAGCAGCCTGCTCTACAGTCATCAAACCCTTCTTGCCGGTAGTACCTGTAATGAAACCAGCCATGAAGTTCTTCAAAGAGATGGTCTTGGTAGAATCGTCACCGAATACCTCGTGGTTGATACCCTTAACCATCTGGTTAGAAATCTGCTGACCAATCTGAATACCTGCATAGTAAGCAGCCTTCTTCTTGTCATCACCAGCGTTGGCACCATCGTTGAGACCCTTGATGAAATCATCCATGTAAGCGGTATCCACGCCCATACGCTCTACCATAAACTCCTTCAGACCCTGAGTCTGAGACATACCCATGGCATAGCTCATTGTATCTACATCATTCTTGAGATCTGCCTTTGGAGTAGAATTGCCACAAGCTACGAATGTAGCGGCAACACAAGCCACGAGGGCTCCGAAAAATAACTTTTTCATTTTTAACTTTATGTTTTATTCTTTATTCTCTCTATATTACTTTACTGCAACAAGCTCTACATCGAAGATCAATGCTGAGAATGGAGGAATAGCTGCACCTGCGCCACGCTCGCCATAACCCAACTGATAAGGATGAAGAAACGGTACTTAGCACCCTCGGTCATCAACTGAAGACCCTCTGTCCAACCAGCGATTACCTGGTTCAATGGAAGGTAGCTGTCTGACCACGGTCGTAAGAGCTATCAAACTTAGTACCATCGATGAGTGTACCCTCGTAGTGGCACTCTACCTGATCTGTAGCCTTAGGAGCCTTGCCGTTACCCTCGCGCAGAATCTGATACTGCAAACCGCTCTTGGTAGTGATGATACCATCCTTCTTAGCGTTCTCTGCGAGGAACTGCTCACCAGCCTCCTTGGCAACCTTGCCCTTCTCTGCAGCTGCAGCCTGAGCCTTAGCCTCCTGCTCTGCGAAGAAGTTCTGTACCAACTCCTGTGCTTCCTGCTCATCGAGCTGAAGCTTGCCTGCAATCGCATCCTTTACAGCCTGTGCAAAATCATCAATGTTCAAACTCTCTGCACCCATAGAAGCCAACTGGCGACCGATGCCAATGCCTAAAGCATAACTTACTTTATCCATAAATTTATCTTATAACTTTGTATTAATATTCTTTATTTTGTACTTATTGTCCTTAAAACGAGTGCAAAGATAACATTTTTCTCGCTGATAACGATGATATTTAAAGAAAAAAGTGTAAATTTGTGCATTCTTAATAAGAAGATTAAGAAAATATGAATAAATAAAACGTGATAAGATGAAGAAACTCGTATTTTTAACCGGCGCTGGAATGTCTGTGGAGAGTGGTTTCAAAACTTTCCGTGGAAATGATGGCTTGTGGGAGAACTATCCTGTGGAACAGATAGCTACCCACGAGGGATGGGAAGCTGACCCTACCCTAGTAACTAACTTCTATAATATGTTGCGCCATAAGCTCTATGCCGCTCAACCTAACGAGGGACATAAACTTATCAAGGATCTGGAGAAGGATTTCGACGTAACGGTGATTACACAGAATGTGGATAACCTGCACGAGAAAGCGGGATCCAAGAACGTGATCCACCTGCATGGAGAACTCTCCAAGGTCTGCTCTTCGCGCGACCCTTACGACTATCGATACATCAAGGAGTTGCCGGAGAATGACTGTGAGGTGGAACCTGGAACCAAGGCTGGCGATGGCAGCTTGCTGCGACCATTCATCGTCTTCTTCGGCGAGAGTGTTCCGATGATAGAGCCTGCTGCCGAGGCTGTGCAGCAAGCCGATATCTTCGTCATCATCGGTACTTCGCTCAACGTGTATCCTGCCGCAGGCCTGATAGCATACACCAAGCCGAACATTCCTATCTATCTGATAGACCCAGGTGCCGTAAACACCAACGGCTACTACAAGATTGAACATATCATGAAGGGGGCTTCTGAAGGAATGAAGGAACTGAAAGAAATGATCAAAGTAATAAAAACTGAAAGAGGAGGCAATCAACCGATGTCTCCTCTTCTGCTTTTATTGCC